>Ga0209098_1001188_pt1 | contig 25599 bp, 27 predicted proteins | sample AD_JPNHW1_MetaG_FD_184429 | JGI IMG/M metagenome (GOLD analysis project Ga0209098, IMG submission 184429) | Active sludge microbial communities of municipal wastewater-treating anaerobic digesters from Japan - AD_JPNHW1_MetaG (SPAdes) (version 2) | ecosystem: Engineered > Bioreactor > Anaerobic...
TACCCTCAAGGATCATTTTAAATCCCTTGATGGTATCTTCCAATTTCACGTATTTACCTTTAATCCCCGTAAAAGCTTCAGCGACAAAAAACGGCTGCGAGAAGAATTTTTGTATTTTACGCGCCCGCGCAACAACAAGTTTATCTTCATCAGAAAGCTCGTCAATACCAAGGATCGCGATAATATCACGCAAATCCTTATACCGTTGCAGAATCCTTTGCACGCCGAGTCCTGTATTATAATGCTCATCTCCCAAGATACGGGGATCCATAATGCGAGACGTTGAATCCAGCGGATCAACCGCGGGGTAAATCGCAAGTTCAGCGATCTGACGGGAAAGGACTATTTTCGCATCGAGATGCGTAAATGTCGTAACAACCGCCGGATCAGTTAAATCATCGGCAGGCACATATACTGCCTGCACAGAGGTAATAGAACCTCGTTTTGTTGAGGCAATCCGTTCTTCAAGCTGTGCTAATTCAGTTGCCAGGTTCGGCTGATATCCGACGGCCGAAGGCATACGGCCAAGCAGGGTAGAAACCTCCGAACCCGCCTGAATATAGCGGTAAATATTATCAATAAACAAAAGAACGTCTTTTTGCTCTTTATCCCTGAAATGTTCCGCCATAGTCAAAGCAGCCAACCCAATGCGCAACCGGGCCCCCGGCGGCTCATTCATCTGTCCAAAAACAAGCGCGGTTTTATCGGCAACGCCTGATGCATTAATATCCAACCATAATTCATTACCTTCCCTCGTTCGTTCACCAATACCGGCAAAAACAGAAACACCTTGTTTTTCCTGACCGATATTACGGATAAGCTCCATGACCACAACGGTTTTACCAACACCAGCGCCACCGAATAAACCGATTTTACCGCCGCGCGGGAACGGCGCTAATAAATCAATAACCTTTAATCCGGTTTCAAGCATATCCCTGATAGGAAGTTGATCCTTGAAACTGGGAGAATCACGATGGATCTGTTCCGTATCGCCGGGGTGAGGCACCGGACCTTTTCCGTCGATCGTTTCCCCAAGGACGTTAAATATCCTTCCAAGGGTCTGGGCACCGACCGGGACCATAATTGCCGAGCCGGTATCACGCGCCTGCATGCCACGGGAAAGGCCTTCAGTCGATTGCATCGCAATACACCGGACGGTATTATTACCGATGATCGAGGCGACTTCCAACGTTACATCGATTTTTTTATCCGGATACTCGACCTTCACCGCATTTAAAAGCTGCGGGACTTCGTGCTCCGGGAACATAATATCAACACTCGGACCGATAACCTGAACAATTTCACCGTATGCCATTTCGCTCTCCGTTCAACAATCAAGTTAGTTCATTGTTCATAGAATGTATTCTGTCAGTAACAAATCAACACTTCAAAGGCCTTGTTTTTAACTGCACGTCCGTCTCCGACGGAAAACAACCTATGAACTATCCACTATGAACTAAGAACTACTTCTATTTTTTAGCTTCCCTTAAGCGCTTCTGCTGACGAAACAATCTCTAAAATTTCTTTCGTAATACTCGCCTGCCTCATTTTATTGCGCTGCAAAATAAGGCTCTCCAACAGATCAACGGCGTTCTTCGTCGCCTCTCCCATGGAAATCGCCCGAGCCTTATGCTCGCTGGTAAACGCATGCAACAAAACAGATCTCAATTTATTAGCCAGATACAACGGAATAATCCCCTGGTAAATACTCTCGAGATTTGTTTCCAAAATATATTCAATCGGTTTCCCGGGACGCGGTTCTATCGGCAAAAAACGTTCAATAACCGGTTTTGAGCGCGCGGCTGTTTCAATGCGCGAATACGCGATATAGACCTCATCAACAATGCCATCGCAATACATCCGGTCAAGCTCAGTAAGCGCCTGCAGAGAAAGGTCGTTCGAGAACCGCCCGTTAAAACCAAGATACGAATGCTGAATGGTTAACCCGCGTTTCCTGCAATACAGGAACCCCTTTTTCCCGACGGCAACAGTGTGAACAGCCTGAATTCCGCGTTGCGTCACAAATGTATCAATCAACCGCAGAAGCGCATGGTTATACATACCGCAAAGCCCTGTATCAGACGTAACCATGAGCAATGCCACGGCGCCGGTTTTTTTATGCGGTATCAAATACGTATTTTCCGTATCCTGCACGGTCTTCAAAATATCATACATGAGCTTTTCGAGTTTATCAGAATACGGCGCTGCGGCTGCAAGAAGTTTTTCTGTCCTCTTGAGTTTGGAGACAGAAATCATTTCCATTGCACGCGTAAGCTTACGTGTATTTTCGACGCTCTTGATACGTGATTTTATCTGCCTAAGCGACTGCGCCATGATTTATTCTCTCATCGAATTCTTTTTTGAACTCTACTAATGCCTCTTCGAGCTTTTTGGTCAAAATAGTATCAAGCACAAGCCGCTGCGCAATCTGCTGCTCAATGTCAGGATAATGCCGTTCCATATACGTATATAACTCCGACTCAAAAAAACGAAGCTGGCTGTTCGGGACTGCGTCGACGCAACCGGTATTCCCCGCAAAAAGAAGCATGATCTGTTTTGACAAAGGAAGCGGTTTATACTGTTCTTGTTTCAAAAGCTCAACCATTTTTTCACCGCGGGTCAGCTGCGCCTGCGTCGTTTTTTCAATCTCAGCACCAAACTGGGTAAACGCGACTAATTCGCGGTATTGCGCTAAATCCATACGGAGTTTTGCGGCAACTTGACGCATCGCTTTCGACTGCGCTTTCCCTCCAACGCGGGATACGGAAAGTCCGACGTTAACAGCCGGACGAACACCCGCATAGAACAAATCGCCTTCAAGATAGATCTGTCCGTCAGTAATAGAAATAACATTCGTCGGGATATAGCTGGTAAAATCCCCTGCTTGCGTTTCAACGATCGGGATTGCGGTCAGGGAACCTCCCCCCAGCTCCTTGCTTAACTTTGCCGCCCGCTCCAACAACCGTGAATGCAAATAAAAGATATCTCCCGGATATGCTTCGCGTCCCGGTGGCCGACGCAATAAAAGCGATAATTGTCGATACGCCTGCGCATGTTTGGAAAGATCGTCATAAATAACTAACGCATGTTTACCGGCGTACATAAACTCTTCGCCGATAGCGCATCCGGCATACGGAGCAAGATACTGCTGCGACGCCGAGGCACGACTCGAAGCGCTCACGATCGTCGTATATTCCATGGCGCCATACCGCTCCAGTATTTCATTAACCGCAACAATATTAGAAACTTTCTGCCCTACGGCGACATATACGCAATAAACACCTTTGCCCTTTTGATTGATAATCGTATCAAGCGCAATAGCTGTCTTCCCGGTTTGACGATCCCCGATGATAAGCTCACGCTGCCCGCGGCCAATGGGAATCATGGAATCGATCGCCTTAATACCGGTCTGCAACGGTTCAAAAACCGGCTGACGCTGCACAACATTAGGCGCTCCAACTTCAAGAGGACGGAAACGATCCGTAATAATCGCACCCTTTCCATCAATAGGCTTTCCCTGGGCATTAATAACACGACCGAGAAGCGCCTCGCCGACAGGAACCTGCGCAATTTTACCGGTACGTTTGACAATATCGCCTTCTTTGATATTGCGGTCGGGGTTATCCGGCCCGAAAATAGCAGCCCCCACACTGTCTTCTTCCAAATTCAAAACCATTCCTGCAACGTCATTGGGAAATTCAAGCAATTCCCCGAGCATTGCATCATCAAGCCCGTAAATCCGGGCAATAGCATCTCCTACCTGGATGACATTGCCGATAGATTCGGTTTTCAGGCGTGTATGATACTTCTCAAGTTCTTTCTTGATAATCGATGTAATTTCTTCTGGACGTATTTCCATTTACCCCACCTGCGCCATGCGCAATTTGCCTTTAAGCTCGTCGAGCCTGCGCTTAACCGAGCCGTCAATAACAATATTCCCCACGCGTATTTGAATCCCTCCCAATAAACCGGGATCGAGTTCCAAATACATCGTAAGTTTACTTTTAAACTTAGTCTCCATTTTTTTCTTGATCATTTCCACTAAATCCAGATCCAACGGATACGAGCTCTTTAAGACCGCTTCCAGAGACTGGCCATGACCGTATTTCACCCGCACATAATCACAAATATCCAACACGTACTTAATACGATTTTTCTCAATAAGAAGCCGGACAAAATCAAGTATTTCCTCGGAAAAACGGTCTTTCATGATTTTCGTCAAGGTCAAAGATTTATCAATGCATCCGATTTCCGGATTATACAGGAAGGTTTTAAGCTCCGGATTCCCAGCCAAGACTATTTTAAAATTCTTAAGTTCTTCAACAGCCAACTCCAACCCAATAGTCCCCCGGGCCCAGGATAAAAACGCTTCCCCATACCGTCTGGTCAAAACCTTATTTTGCATCATTCAATCGTATCAACCTTGTCGAGAAAATTCTCGATAATTTTGCGATCCTGTTCCTGCGTGATCTTTTCCTGTATAACAGCAGCCGTTGCCTCGATCGTCAAATCAATAACTTTTTCCTTTAACTCGTCTTTTGCCTTCGAAAGTTCGTATTTGATATCGCCACGGGCCTGCTCAAGTATGCGTAACCCTTCTATCCGCGCATCTTTTTTTATACCCTCGGCGATTTTCTTACTATCCTCTATCGCCTCCTGAACGCGCTTATGCGCTTCTTTCTCGGCAGAAGAAAGCTTGGCATCATATTCACTTTTAAGCTTCTCCATATCGGAGCGGATTTCCTCTGCTTTTCTAAATTCAGCGCCAATACGAGCTTTGCGCTCATCAATAACATTCAGGAGCCTGCCCCAAAGAAAATGCCGCAGCAAAAAGAAGACCGCTAAAAAACAGAGCATCTGCGCAACAATTTCCTGAGGGTTTAATAACTTCAGTAAATCCATAATAAACCTTCCTTAAACCTTGCCTATATAGACAAACGCGAAAACAAGCGCGTAAATGGTAATAGCCTCGATAAACGCACAGCCGATAACCATGTTGGTAACGATCTTATTGGTTGCTTCAGGCTGCCTGCCGATTGCCTCAAGAGCTCGTCCTACGGCAATCCCCAATCCTAATCCGGAACCAAGACCAGCAAGACCCAGGCCTAAAGGGAGTCCCAATGCTAATGCTGCATGATAATCCATAGTATTCCTCCTCGTTTTGTTATTAAACTGTTTTTGTTTCGTGTTCGCTCTCATGTGGCATAACAAGAGCAAAATAAACTGTTGATAAAAGCATGAATACCGCGGCTTGGACCACTGCCGCTAAAAGAGCCATGAGAAAATTAAAGAATAAGAGCGGCAAACCCGCAATACCAAAATTTGACATAACCGCAAGCAGTAATTCATCGCCCCAGATATTTCCCCGAAGACGCATCGACAAACTGACGGGACGAATCAACTCGGTTATCAGATGCAAGCAAAACATGAAAACCGGCATAATAAGCGTCGTGGCCATGGCTCCGCGAGGACTACCCGCCAGATGATCAAAATATCCCAAAAATCCCAATTCTTTGACCGCCGTATACTGCACATAGAAGAAAACGATCAACGATAACGCAAACGTCGTCGAAAGGCTTGCCGTCGCTGATTTAAAAAACGGGATAAGCCCCATTAAATTCATGAACAAGATATATAAAAAGAGCGTCCCGACAAACGGTAAATAACGCCGCCCCCGGGAACCCAATACGCCGCTGACTAAATCATCGAGCATCTCAACAATGATCTCAAAACCGCTCTGCAGTCTTCCCGGGATAAGCGAACGTTTTCGCGTAGCACAATACGCCAAAACAGAGATGCCAACGGCTGCCATCAAAGCGCACACCACATATTCCCAGGCATACAGCTGCTGAAAAAAATGATTGTGGTGAAAAACCTCTTTGAGAAGTACAATTATATCCGGTAATTCCGGTTGCGTTACTACTTGCTCAGACATGCGTAAAGAATTCCTACTCCAAAAATTACAACGGTAAACCCCGCCAAAAGACTTGTTACCGGAAACACTTTCGAAATTAACAAAACAAAACCAATTCCATACAAAACAGGGAACTTCACAACCATAAATGCTAACGCTTTTTCAGCCGCTTGTTTAACTAAAAGCGAATGAAGCAACCCAAAAACTAAAACAAGATTCAAAATCCCCCAGCAGGCTCCTGCTATAAAGCCAAATCCAAACATCTGCTGACGTGCTACAACAAAACCGGCGCCGATTAAAAAAGCGAGTCCCGCAATTATCGCAAACGATCGTTGCAGCCCTTTATCCATAAATTAGGCATCCATTTTTTTGCATAACCGTACGATTCTGATTACCTCTATTATACTACCTAAAAAACCAAACGCAACCAGGACCAATACGGTATAACTTGCCCAATGGAGCTTTTTTACAAGGACGTCTCCCACGATAAAACCGATTAAAGGGCCAGTGGCCATCACCAATGGCACATACGTTAAAATCCCTGCCAGCTTTATTAACGTATAGACTTCTTTTTTGCTCATGCGTAAATTAAAAAAAGGGCGTACTTTATTCATGGAAGAACAAAGGACGCCATTATCCGAAAAAAAAGAAAACGTTCGCTTATATACCTTCAGCGAACGTCATCGCGATGTTTTACTTCCTTGTAAAAGCAAATTCAGTATACTCTTATTGCCAAGATTGTCAAGTATTTTATCACTTCCTACCCTTAAGAGTATGCGCCAAAATAACGGCTTCGGCAACTTCACGCGTTGACTTACGGCTATCCATACTCTGTTTCTGAATAAGCCGAAACGCTTCAGACGGAGAAATAGCGGCTTCTTGTGAAAGAATATCCTTGGCGCGTTCGACAAGTTTTCGGGTTGTTAACGCCTCTTCTGCGGAACGGGCACGAACCGTAAGCTCTGCATTTTCAATAGCAACTGCCGATTGATTCGCCAGTGCCGTTAAAACACCAAGTTCATATGTGGAAAAGACGTGTTTTTTTGACGTATAGCAATTTAAGACGCCGACAATCCTTCCCTTGACCGCCAGGGGAACACTTGCCAAAGAATGCAGGCCTTCCTTCACCGCAATATCCTTATTCAAATACCGGGGGTCTTCCTTGACATCTAAAACACAGATTACCTTGTTCTCCTTTGCCACGATACCGGCGATACCTTCACCAAGTTTGATATTCGGTTTCTTATTATAACCCTCTGATATCGACTGCGTAGCCCTAACCACCAGCTCTTTTTTATCCGGATCCAGGATCATCAGTGATGAAATCTTGGAATTCATGATTTCAGCGGTAACCTGCACTATCAAATGCAAAAGCTCATCCATATAAAGCCCCGAGGTAATAAGATTGGCAACCCTCGAAAGAGCTTCAATATGTTTAATATATATGTGGTAATGTTCTTTCTTTTTAACGGTCATTTCCTAATCGATGCCAGAAAAACTTCGATCCTGTTCATCGCCTCTTTAAGATTTGCAAGACTTGAAGCATACGACATACGCACATAACCTTCCCCCGAGACACCAAACGCCGTTCCTGGAACAACCGCGACCTTTTGCGTCTGAAGGAGTTTTTGTGAAAATACCATGCTCGGCAATCCGGTCTTTTTTATCGACGGAAACGCATAAAACGCGCCTTCCGGCATAACACAATCAAGGCCGATTTCATTCAACCTGCCGATAATAAACTGCCGGCGGCGGCGATATTCACGTTTCATCTCTTCAACGGATTTACGACCGGTAATAAGCGCTTCACAGGCGGCCATCTGGGAAGTAATGGGAACGCACATAATCGTATACTGATGAATCTTGGTCATTGCCGCAATAATATCTCGGGGGCCACAGGCAAACCCGACGCGCCAGCCGGTCATCGCATAACTTTTCGAAAAACCATCCAAATAGATCGTATGTTCGCGCGCACCCGGCAAGGTCGCAAAATAGGTATGGTCAAAATCATAGGTCAGATCCGCATAGGTTTCATCGGAAATGCACAAAATCCCGTGTTTTTGCATGACCGCATGTAAGGCGAGTAATTCTTTCCTCGTATAGGCAACACCGGTAGGATTCGACGGATAATTAAGAATAATCGCTTTGGTTTTCGCATCAAGTGCCCGTTCCAGTGTCCGAGGCGTAAGTCTGCAGCAATCTTTACTTGTATCTACGACAACCGGAATCCCTCCCGCAAGGTCAACAACGGGAGCATACGAAACATAGCACGGCGTCGGTATGATAATCTTATCCCCGGGATTGACAATAGCGCGAATCGCAAGGTCAAGCCCTTCGGAAACACCAACAGTAATAAGCATTTCCTCATCAGGACAATATTCTAAACCGCGATGTTTCTTAAGAAATTGATGGAGCCCAAGACGCAATTTATATAATCCTTTGTTCGATGTATACGAAGTAAACCCCTGCTCTAAAGAATAAATACCCGCTTCCCGGATTTGCCACGGAGTGACAAAATCGGGTTCACCGACACCAAGCGAGATAACATCCTTCATCCCGAGCACCAGGTCAAAAAACGCCCTGATACCCGACGGTTGCATCGCTTCCACTTTTTTTGAAACATACTTCTTTGTCATAATCGTCTTCTATCTATATGGTACATCGAGAGCCGGTTCTAACGGAAACCATCCTATGGACCATGAGTTACGAACTAATACGATATCGTTATTCTCTTGTCCTCATCATCTGTATGCTTCAAGATAATACCGTCTTCTTTGTATTTTTTGAGGAGAAAATGCGTCGCTGTCCCGCGTACATGCTCTGAACAAGCAAGTTTCTGTGAAACAAAACGCGCCACTGTCTGCAAATCTTTCCCTTCAACGATCAATAAAAGATCATACGTCCCCGAAATCAGATAACAACTGGTCACTTCGGGGAAAGAATAAATCCTCTCGGCAATACGATCAAATCCGACATCCTTTTGAGGTGTAATATTAACCTCGATCAGGGCACGCACTTCACTGCCGGCTTCCTTAACAATTTCTTTATTGATATTGGCCTTATACCCTAAAATAACACCGTCTTTTTCATACTTCTGAATTATCTGTTTAATCACCGACGGTTTTTTCTTAAGCATCCGGGCAATATCTTCAACACTGGCACGGCCGTCTTTTTCCAATATTTCAAGAATCTCATCCATGGCTCACCCCCATAAAAAGGTTCAGAACTTTATAGAATATAAGTATATACTACTCATCTGACAGGGTCAAGCATTCTCACAGTATAATCGCAAATTTAGTCCATGGTTCTATGCCAAAGATTGTGCTCTAGCAAAGACGGATACTGTAGAGCAAAAAAGCTACAAGTTTCAACGTCACACGAGTGTAATAAAAGCATTTACGGTGACGTAGTAAGATGGAAACCCTACGAGCTGCCAGCTGCGAACTATTTAGAACTTAAGCATAACCTCTGTCCTCAAGAACAGCGACGGATCGTTATCCTTATAGAAACCATCCGGAATAAAATATTCCGTCAGGAAATAAGCGGACATGTTTTTATTAAAAGTATACTCAACCTTGCCAATCGGTAAATGGCCACGGTCCCGGCTTGATCCTGAAAGAACACTGCTGGATGCGCTATACTCAGGCGCCCACAGATAACCATATTGCAGAGTCAACTTCATTTTTGAGGTTGGATTAAGCGCAAGTATCGACCGAAGGTGTATGAGATTTGTCCAATACCCGAGAATTCCCGTTTCACTCTTCATCGCCGTAGAGTACAATTCTGAATTCCAGGGATTACGGGAAAAAAGCGGATCCCACGATTCATTCTTCGTTGTGCTCCTGTCATCTCCGGAAAGATAAACCACTCCCAGCGTTGCTTTCGGAGCCCAGGGAAGACTTTTACAATCCCGGTCAATATAGGCATACCCGCCAAGCGCTTGACGGTCTTTCGTACCATAGGTGCCAAACTGGCCGGCAAGCTGTCCTCGTAACGTATACGGACCAACCATATATTTGGCAAACCCGCCAAGCGTATTAATCATTCCCTTCTCAGCCTGATATCCGACTCCGCCGTCTGCTCCTTCACGTTTATAAATATAATACCCTTCCAGCGCAAAATTATTAAACTGTTTACTCTTTACATAAACCGCAGCTGCTGCCTCATCGGTCGTAGTCAAACTCTGCACCGGCTTTAACTCATTGATAATCGGCAAATAGACGTCATCGCGCCGATCATTGATATAGAGAAAATCAACAGAGTTTTTCTCGGTCAGACGCCAGGTTGTCTTCAAGGCATTAAAATAATACGTGCGCGAGCCATCATTAGGAGTTCCGTCAGCAAACAAAAACATTTCGCCGTAATCCATAAGGTCTTGCCTGCCAGCCCGCATATCAAACGGCAATCCCGCAATATTCTTTACATCAAGATACAAATTGTCAAAAACAAATTCATTCAATTGATAGCGATACCCTTTCTTATTGTTGATAGTATAATAGGTATAGGCTTTGTTTTCATTGGTCATCTTGGCATATAATGAAAATTCCTTGGTAAAATCAACCTCCCCCCACCCGGATGTTTTTATCCTGAAAAAATTCCGGTTATCTTTTTGATCGTTATCCATATCAAAGATATTCTTCCAATATTCATGACGCACACGTTCAGCAATCCCCCATTTCGTCCCGATCTCGGCAAACGCGGAAGTCTGCACAAAAAAAAGCAGCACACTGAGTACAATAATACGCCGTATCATACGTCCCCCCCTTGAACACCTATTGCTTTTGTTAAATGAAACTCCGCAAAGCGGAGCTAGGCACTCTTGTCTACGCTTAAACAAAACTCCGCAACACGAGGTCATGAAAACGCTTTTTCCAGCCGATCTTGAGACGGAGGTTTGGTCATTAAACTTACCACGGGAACCACAATAAACGGCACTACCATCGCAAACATGGAAGCGATAGGCGCATTGGTCGGCCCCCATTTATAGAAGAGAAAGATGGCAAGGAAAACGCCTGTAACCATGCCGGCCTGCACGCCGCGTTTAGTCGTTCTCTTCCAAAAAAGCCCATATACATACGGAGCCATAAAAGCACCGGCAATCACTCCCCAGGACAACGACATCAACGTTACAATAACGCTGAATTCATACCGGGCGATAAAATACGAGAGCACGATGAATATACCGCTTAAAAAACGCATCATTAATAAGGAACGTTCTTTGGATATCGTGGGATTCACGTGACCTTTATAAAGATCGATGGCAACTGCCGAAGCGGAAACAAGAATAAGCGATGATAGCGTTGACATTGACGCGGACAAAACCAACAAAAGAATCACCGCCATAAGCCAACCTGGCAAATACGTCGTCAGAAGCTGCGGGATGAGACGGTCAATAACCGGAACGCCGTTCACCATCGGAGGGCTGCTCAAGAAGGCGTGCGAAATTGCGCCTACAAAATACGCTGAAAACGTGATAATAACGGCAAAAACGGTTGAAACAATCGCTGCTTTAAAAATAAACTTCTCGCTTTTTATGGAATAAAATTTCTGCACCATTTGCGGCATACCCCAGACGCCGAATGACGTGATAAAAAAAAGCGCAAAAAGCATGAACCCTGACGGATGGTGAGCCGCAGGGATATGCTGCGGGTAGTTCGTTACAACATTCTGCACGACCTGATGGAACCCTCCTCCTTGTGCCACCAGAACCAGGACCATCGTGATACTGCCGCCGATCATAATAATCCCCTGAATAAAATCCGTCAGCGTTACCGCAAAATAGCCACCGAGAATAAGGTATACCCCCGTGATACCGATCATGATCAAAAGTGCCACATCATACGGCATATTGAAATTCGCCTCAAAGAGATGGCTTAACCCTTTAAAGACAGATGCCGAATACGGCAAAAGGAAAAGAAAAATAATAGTAGCAGCAAAAATCTTCAGATGTACTCCTTCAAAACGCTCATGCAAGAATTCAGGCATCGTCATAACATTGAGCTTCTGCGTCATGCGGCGCGTACGTTTCCCGAGAATAAGCCAGGCGGCAAGAGAGCCTACAAATGCGTTGCCGGCGGCAACCCAAAGGCAATCGAGGCCAAACCCCCAGCCGATTTTTCCGGCAAACCCGATAAACATAACCGCGCTGAAATAGGTTGTTCCATAGGCAACGGCGGAAATCCAGGGGCCAATCGAACGGCCTCCAAGAAAAAAATCATTCAAGGTTACCGTCTTCTTCATCCCCCAAAACCCGATAATAACCATCCCGATAAGGAAAATACTCAGAAGCACAATAGAAAACACGCTTTACCTCCTTTGTTGTACACCCCAGAGGTGTAAAACACCTACGGGGTGGAACGGGACTCAATACCTAAAAGTTCCTGCGCGTTACGAAATAAGATCCGTTCTTCCAGGGCCTTGGGTAAACCAAGCCCTTTAATACAATCTATATCAATTTTTTGATCGACAAGAGGAAAATCGGAACCAAAAAGCAGGCGGTCAGCACGATGCGCAAGCAACATCTCACGCACAGTATCCCGCGGCATAAAGCGGATAAAATAAGACGTCTCCAAATAAATATCCTCACCCAAAAGGAATTTCCTGGTCTCATCCCAGATTTGAAAACCTCCGAAATGACCGGCAATAATCTTCAACCCCGGGAATTCCCGATGAACCGCACGCAACCGCGCCGGATTGGAGCGAACAAGCATGGTCTGAGAAAGCTCTTCTCCGCAATGGAAAAGAACCGGTAACCCAAGATTCTCAATCTGCGCATACATATCGAACATACGCGTATCATCAACATAGAAATTCTGAAATTCAGGCTGGAATTTAATGCCATCACCGCCTTCTTTGATGCGGAGGAGTTCGCGCTGCCAATCAGGATAATCAGGATGCATGGCACAAAACATTTTCAAACGGTTACTACGCACGCTCAATGCCCACGTATTGATGGAAGGAACCTGCTCCGGTTTTGTCGCAACGCAGGCAACAACGCTTACATCAATGCTATTTTTATCCATATAGGAAAGCAAAAGATCAATGGTAGGCTCACCGACAAAAGGAATTTTAAAGAGTGATTCGAGGGTCTCCCGGGCGCGCAGGGAAACTTTTTCAGGCCACGCATGCGTGTGAATATCGATTACCATACAGGATAGTTAAAACTGATACAGTTGATCACCATCAAGTACCTGGAAACCTTCTTGCGCAAGGATATTCCGCATCCCCTGCGGATCTTTAACCTCAACGCAAAAAACCGCGTTTTTATTAGACTCGATAACAAAACCATAGGCATCAAGGATATTAATACCATGTTTGGTAAAAACATCGGCGAGTTTCAAGAAACTTCCCGGTTTATCGTTAACGATAATAGCAAGAATCTCTTTCAAGGCGCAGGCAAAACCCTTATCAAGCAACGCCGCATGCGCTTTTTCAGGTTCATCAACGATCAATTTCATTAATCCGAACTCGGTACGGTCCTGCAAGGTCATCGTGCGGATGTTAATAGAATTCTGCGAAAGCACTTCAGCTACCGAGCGCAACCGTCCCGGTCTGTTATCCAGGAAAATGTTAACTTCTTTTGCCATGAAAAATACCTCCTTATAAATTTAGCCTGTAGGTCATAGCTGATTGCTCATAAAAAAGCATTCCGGATGAGTTCTCCATACGTACGCCTGGTCGATAGTTAATAGACTATGGTCTATAGTAACAGCCTAAATTAAAATCTTAGTACCCCGCCTCCGGCGGAATTCAAACTTGCCTGTCCGCCATGCTTTGTGGCGGATGACTTGTGACATTGCAACCCGGCAATTTTTTAACCGGCTACAGTTTCGGCCGTTTATCAACAACCCGTTGCGCCTTGCCTTCGGAAACCGGCAAACTCCCGGGCTCATGCAATTCAATACGCGGATTAACAATGATCGAAGCGCGCAATTCAGAGTGAATCCGCGATTTCAAACGATCCAATTCGTTCACCTCACCACTGAACATCTTCGAATAAATCTCAACTTTGACCGTCAACGTGTCAAGCGCCCCTTCCTTATCAAGATGCACCTGATAATTAGTGCCGACTTCCGGAATACGCATGATAACTTCTTCGATCTGCGAAGGAAAAATATTAACGCCGTTTACGATAAGCATATCATCGCTTCTGCCGGTAATGCGGCTTATACGACGATGCGTGCGGCCGCATGGACAGGTTCCCGGAACAACACTTGAAAGATCGCGCGTGCGATAACGCAACAAGGGAGTCGCTTTCCTGCAAAGCGTAGTAAAAACAAGCTCTCCTGTTTCCCCGTCTTTCAAAAGTTCACCGGTCTGAGGGTCAATGATCTCAAGAAGAAAAGAATCTTCCCACGTATGCATCCCATCTTTATAGACACATTCAAAAGCAACGCCCGGCCCGTTCATCTCGCTTAAACCGTATGAATTATACGCCTCTATCTGGAATAACTCCTCGATTTTCTTGCGGGTATTCTCAGAATACGGCTCTGCTCCTAAAAATGCCTTCTTAAGCGAAAGGTCCTGTATCGTAATGCCGCAATCCGCGAGAAGCGAATAAATATGCAGGATATAACTGGGAGTAGCATGGATTACCGTCGTATGAAAATCTTTCATCAACTGAATTTGACGCCTGGTGTTGCCGCTCCCCGCCGGAATTACCGTCATGCCAACCCGCTCAGCGCCATAATGAAACCCCAATCCGCCGGTGAACATGCCATACCCGGTCATATTCTGGAACATATCTCCGCGATGACAACCCGTTGACACAATACAACGGCAAAGAAGTTCGGCCCATGTATTGATGTCCTCCTGCGTATGATAGATAACCGTAGGGGTCCCCGTTGTGCCGCTTGACGTATGCAAACGCACGACATCATCCATAGGAACAGCCAGGAGGCCGCGCGGATACGACTGGCGCAAATCATCTTTCGTGGTAAAAGGAATACGTTGTAAATCGGCACAGGTTTTTATATCGGCTGAAGACACAATACCCGCTTTTGTAAGACGATTTTTGTAAAACGAAGTCTGTAACGCTGCATCAACACTCCGGCGTAAACGCTCAAGCTGCAGATGCTCAAGGTCATAACGGGAAATTGTTTCAATCGCCTTATTAAAATATGCTATTTCCATTTACGCTTTCACGACCGCATCACTGGTGACAATCTTTACTTTCGCTTTTGTTAATGTTTCCAAGGCTTTATCGATATTCTCAAAGCGGAAAACCAACAACGCCTTGTCCAATTTCTTTTCAACAAAGGCATACATATATTCGATGTTGACATTACTATCGTTTAAAACCTTAAGGATATTGGCAAGCCCTCCTGGTTTATCCTCCACCTCAACAGCAACAATCTCAGAGAAACTCGCCGTAAAACCATTTTCCTTCAACAGGTTCAACGCTTCTTGCGGCTTATCAACTACCATGCGCAGCACGCCGAAATCCTGGGTCTCGGCGACATTCAAGGCACGAATATTAATCGCATTATCACCCAACAGCTTACAAACCTGATACAGCCTCCCTTTTCTGTTCTCGACGAAGATGGAAATCTGGTTTATCTTCATGGTAGCTCCTTTGTATACGCAACGTTTCGTATCGCGTAGGACGTTTTATTTTTTACGCGATACGCTCTACACACGACGCAATACGCGAATTATATTTTTCTCTTATCCACAACCCGTTTTGCCTTGCCTTCGCTGCGCTCAATGGTGCGCGGCTCAACGAGACGCACTTTTGCACCAATGCCCAGCGTTGACTCAAGCTCTTTCGTAATTTTTATCTCCAACTCGTGTAATTTCTTAAGCTCGTCAGAAAAAACCTTTTCTTCTACTTCAACAAGGATCTCGATCTCATCCAGATGTCCTGCTTTTCGATCAACAATAAGTTGATAATGCGGCTGTGTCCCCTCAATGCCCAGAAGAACATGTTCAATCTGAGACGGAAATACGTTAATGCCGCGGACAATAATCATATCATCGGTACGCCCGGAAATCTTGGTAAGACGAGGCGTAGTCCTGCCGCATACGCAAGTATCATAACTAATCCCCACGACATCACGCGTGCGATAGCGTATAAGAGGAATGCCTTTCTTCGTTATTGTCGTAATAACCAGTTCTCCGGTTTCCCCGTCTTTCACATAATGCCCCGTCTTGGGATTGATGACCTCGGGATAAAAAACATCCCACCAGATATGAAGGCCTTTTTTATGGGGACATTCCATAGCAACCCCGGGACCGATAATTTCAGATAAACCGTAAACATCAAGCGCGCACATGTTCCAGCGCGATTCAATCTCTTTTCGCATTGACTCACTCCAGGGCTCAGCACCGAATACTCCGATCTGCCAACTTGAAGCCCGGGGATCTAATCCCATCTCTTTTGCTTCTTCAACCATATACAGCGCGTAACTCGGTGTGCACGCCAAAACACGGGGTTTAAAATCATTCATCAGCTTCAACTGTCTTTTCGTTTGCCCGCTTGAGGCCGGAAGGATCGTAAGCCCCAATTCAAGGGCGCCATAATGCGAGCCAAGCCCGCCCGTAAAAAGACCATAGCCATAGGCAATCTGGATCATATCTCCCGGCACAGCGCCGGCACAGGCAAATGACCGCGCCATAACTTCTCCCCACAATTTAACGTCTTCCTTGGTATAGCCGACAACCGTAGGATTCCCCGTTGTACCGCTTGAAACATGGATTTCCTGAATATTCTTAAGCGGCTGAGAGAACAATTTAAAAGGATAATTATCCCGCATATCATCCTTGGTGGTAAAAGGGAGCTTGACGATATCATCGATAGATTTAATATCGGATGGCGTAATGCCGAATTGATCGAGTTTAATTTTATAGACAGGATTGTGTTTGTAGACGTACTGAATAGTTTCTTGCAAGCGCTCGGATTGAATATTCTTCAAGTTCTTCCCCGATGCGCACTCCATTTTTTCATTCCAGATCATCCTTCGTCCTCCTTACTTCAAAAGGGTAGCAGTGCCCGGATATCGGTTAACGCTACCGTTAACCGCAAACCGAACTATCCGCTTTCTCTTCCCTTCAGAAACATCTTCTTATTTTCTTCAGGATTTTTGTCTGCGAAAACTGTATTTATTGCTGCAAACCAACTTTCAATTTTCAAGGGAAGGTAGCGCGACAAAGCGCCTAACAAAAATATATTCAGAAAACGTTTATCGGCAAGATATGTATGGGAAGCATCGAAGGATGCAATAAGATCAATTCCTTTTGGTTTCAGAAAGCCAACCATACGGATATGCTCTTCCTTATGAAAAGAAACCAAATAATCAACACTGCCTTTGGCAATGAGCGGCGAGAAAACTTTTTTCCCAAACCGCACATGCGACTCAACGGAACCGCCGCGCTGAGCCATGCCGTGCACTTCAGACTTTTTAACATGGTATCCTTCAACAAGTGCTGCCCAACCGCAAATCTCAGACGCAGCCAAAACCCCCTGACCGCCGGTGCCGCAAAATAAGATATTCACAACCGTATCTTTTTTCATGATTTCCGGATCGCGCCCGGGATACAAACTTCGGCGCACAAATTACATCCCGTACACATATTTTTATTAATATCGATCGTGCCGTCTTCCTGACGCGTTATTGACGGGCAATTAATCGTTAGACAAATCCCGCATTTTTTACAGGCTTCTTTTACATACACCGGCATAGCAGCTTTTGTGCGCTCAATCAAGCGGCAGGGATACCTGCTAATAATAACGGAAAGCGCGTCTTCTGCTATACGCTGTTTAATCAATGCCTCAAATTCTTTCATGGAATATGGGTTAACCACATCCACATGATCAGCGCCGCACACCGTACAGATATCTTCAAGAACCAGCTTTTTGGTCGGCTCACCGGTAATGGTTACACCCGTTGCAGGATGCGGTTGATTACCGGTCATGGCAGTTGTGGCATTATCAACAATAATCAGAAGCCCTTTTGCTTTATTGTAGGCGGCGTTAATCAAGCCGGTGATACCCGAATGCACAAACGTTGAATCACCAATAATGCCGACAGCAGGCTTCTGGCCTGCCTTACCAAAACCTTCCATAAACGTGACTCCGCTGCCCATACACAGACACGTATGCAGGCTTCCCAACGGTGGCAAAGCGCCGAGAGTATAACAGCCGATATCACCGTTGACCGTAAGCTTTAATTTTTTCAAAAGCCAGAATGTCTGCCGGTGCGGACACCCCGGACACAATACAGGTTTGCGCGTGGTAGAAACCTCTTCAGGTCTTTTCTTCCCCTGCACAATCAAGGGGATCAATTCAGGCAACAACTCACCAACTCGAAAACTGGCATCTTTTGCCTTAATGGTGACTCCTAAAGCGCGAATTTCATGCTCAAGAATAGGATCAAGTTCTTCAATAACATACACCCGCTTAACCTTCTTGCAAAAATCCCTGATTTTCTTTTCGGGAAGAGGATAACTGAACCCAAGTTTCAAAAAAGACGCCTCAGGATACGTTTCTTTCGCGTACATATAGGAAATACCGGAAGTAATAATGCCGATATTTTTATTTTTAAGTTCAACTTTATTAAGCGGTGTTCTCTCGGAATATTTTTGCAGTGCAATCATCCTCTTCTCTAAATCTATATGGCGAACGTAGGCATTACGCGGCACCATGACATATTTCGGCACGTTTATTTTGAATTCTTTTTTGGGGGCTTCGACACGCTCAGCTAGAAGGACATTCTCTTTGGTATGGCAAATACGGGTAGTCATGCGCACCATAACCGGTATATCAAATTGCTCGCTTATTTCAAAAGCTTTCTTTGCAAATTCCTTTGCTTCAGCGGGACTTGCCGGTTCCAATAACGGTAATTTCGCCATACGAGCGATCCAGCGGTTATCCTGTTCATTTTGGGAAGAATGCAACCCCGGATCATCCCCGCTCACAATAACAAATCCTCTGCCAACTCCCGTGTAAGCAGACGTCATCAAAGGATCCATCGCAACATTGAAACCAACGTGTTTTGCGCTAAAAAGTGAGCGTACCCCGGCAATAGAAGCGGCTAAGGCCACTTCAAAAGCGACTTTTTCGTTTACCGACCACTGAGTATTAACTTCGGAAAACCGGGACAGATACTCAAGTATCTCGGTGGCAGGAGTGCCAGGATACGAAGCGGCAACTGAAAGCCCTGCTTCATAGGCTCCTTGCGCCAAAGCCTCATCACCGGAAAGTAATGCTATGTGGGAATGTTTTGAAGAAGACATAATAAGTTTATTATAACGATTTCTTCCCATTAATCAAACTGATTTTCGGTTTATTTATGGTTATTTGAGGGATAAAAAGCTATGCATAGCAAACAGTTAGCAAATGAGCTCCTAGCTCATAGGTCATAGATTGCTTGCCGCCGGAGGCGGGGTACTTCGCAGCAAAAACGGTACGGGTTGCAATGTCACCTGCCTGCGGCAGGCAGGCAAAGTCATAAGGTCACATGTTTGTTTTCCGCCAGAGGCGGAGTACTAAGATTTTAATTTAAGCTGTTACTATAGACCATAGTCTATTAACTATCGACCAGGCGTACGTATGGAGAACTCATCCGGAATGCTTTTCTATGCGCTATCAGCTACGAGCTATGAACTATCTATACGGCTCAAGACCACCCTGAGAAAAAACTAACTCTGCAGTTTTGCCTGAATAATCAAGCGAAATCCAATCTCCGGAATTCTTCTCTACCCAGCGGTAAGAAAACAAAGCTCTCCCCTCTTTTGAGGGAATTCCATAACGCTTTTTATACGCATCACGAATTACCGAGCCAATATGAGCGTCTTTCCACTGCAGCGATACCATATTAAGAAGGAGATTTTCAGGAGTAAAATCAAGTTTTACTATGCACGCAGCGCCAAAAACCGTATCGCTGAAAAAAATACTGTTTCCTGACTGACCAGCAGCAGCTATCCCCTTCTCCTGCAATAAACCGCACGCTTCTTGCCGCGGCATACCCCAGAAAAACTGATCAAATTGATAAGAAAACGCTGTGGCAGGAACAAAAAACAACAAAAACACAACACTATATCGTACTATACGAAACCGCATGCCAATCTAGATCTCTTCCTTATGATGTTTAATCACTTTACCTTCAACCATATAAACCACATCTTCGGCAATATTCGTCGTATGATCGCAGGCGCGTTCCAAATATCGGGCGATAAGAAGCAACGGAACAGCCCGTGTTGCCGATGTCGGGTCTTTTGCCATATAATCGTTGATAAGCTCGCTCTGGATCAAATTGCGCAAACGATCAGCTTCACTATCTGTACGAATAACTTTGCGAGCCAGTTCAATATCCCTTTTAATGAACGAATCAATGGCATCCCGTATCATATTCTGGGCAACAAGCGAAAGTTGCGGGATATCGATCAGCGGTTTTAAAAGTGGCTTATCCGCTAACTCCAGGATACGCTGTGCAATATCAACCGCCAAATCAGCAATACGCTCAAGCTCAGCGTTAACTTTCATGCCGGTCGTTAAGAAACGCAAATCGCCTGCCATCGGCTGATGCCGCGCGATCAAATCAATACAATGCTCATCAATAGCAAGCTCAAGCGCGTCAATCTTATTATCTTCATCAATAATTTCGCGCGCCGTTATGGCATCACGATTCTTAAGCGCCTCGGTAGAGCGAAAAATAGCTTCCTGGGCCAGAACCGCCATCTTCAGAAGTTCTTTATGCACGCCCTGCAAATCTTCGTCAAAATGCCTTTGCATTGAAAACCCTCCTTGAATACCTAGTATCCTTGTTAAGTGAAACCCGCATTACGGAGTTGAGCACCTACTGTTTTTATTGAGCGCCTGCCTGCCGCAGGCAGGAAACCCCGCGAAGCGGGGTTGGACACCATTCATAAACGCATTAAACGCCTTGCGTCAGAATGAAGTCCCGCAGGAGCGGCATATTACCCATAACGACCGGTAATATAGTCTTCCGTCCGTTTATCAACGGGTTTGGTAAAGATCTCTTCCGTCTTGCCGAATTCTATCATCTCACCCAAAAGCATAAAGCCGGTATCCTGAGAAATGCGCGCTGCCTGCTGCATATTATGCGTTACTATTATTATAGTATAATTATTTTTAAGTTCATACATCATTTCCTCGATACGCTGCGTAGCCTGCGGATCAAGCGTTGAACACGGCTCATCCATCAAAAGGATATCCGGCTTTACCGCAATAAGACGTGCAATACAAAGCCGTTGTTTCTGCTCAAGGGAAAGGCTTAACGCCGGCTTGCGCAATTTATCTTTCAACTCATCCCACAAGAGGACAGAACGCAAACTCTCTTCTGCCCGCTCATCAAGATGCATCTTTTCTCCGTCGTGAATCCGCGGCCCGAAGACGACATTTTCATACACCGAAAGCGGAAAAGGATTGGGCCGCTGAAAAACCATGCCGACTTTTTTGCGCAAAGAAACCAGATCCGTGCGCGGATCAATAATATTCTCTTGGCCGATCAAAACCTGACCGTCCATACGAACACCCTCAACAAGATCATTCATACGGTTAAAAACACGCAGGAGAGTCGATTTGCCGCATCCTGACGGACCGATAATCGCGGTAATGCGTTTTCCCTGAAAAGAAACGCTCACATCTTTCAGGGCATGGAATTCGCTATACCACAAATTGAGCTTTGTTACGTCAATAGCAGCCATTATCCAAATCTTCCTCGAATATAATCGTCTGTACGCTGATCAGACGGCGCGGTGAATATTTTATCGGTTATATCAAGTTCAACAAGCTGGCCTGACAAGAAAAATGCCGTCTTATCCCCGACGCGCGCCGCTTGTTTGACATTATTGGTGACCAGTACTATAGTGTACTGTTTTTTAAGCTGCACCATCGCATCTTCTACCTTTGCCGTAGAAATCGGGTCAAGCCCCGAACACGGCTCATCGAATAAAATCACTTCCGGCTCAACCGCAAGAGTCCTGGCAATGCAAAGACGCTGCTGCTGCCCGCCGGAAAGCTTAAACGCCGACGTGCTCAACCTGTCTTTTACCTCATCCCATAAATACGCTTTTTGTAATGCCTCTTCAACTGACTTCTCTATCACACGTTTATTGCGCTGGCCATGCATACGCACACCATACGCAACATTCTCGAAAATTGAGAGCGGAAGCGGAGCAGGGAGCGCAAAAACCATTCCTACCCTGCGGCGCAAGAATTCAGGGTCAAAAGAATTAATATCTTTACCGTCCATGAGAACACGCCCGCGCATTCGAAAACTCAATTGCAAATCGTTCAAACGGTTGAGCATGCGTAAAAAAGTCGTCTTGCCGCTATTTGATGGCCCAATCACGCTTAAAATACGATGTGCCTCAACCTGTAACGTAACACCTTTAAGCGGCTGCACCGAACCAAACCAGATATTCAAATCCTGAATGTCGAATTTAATCATATCATTTCCCGTATTACGTATTGCTCGGTAAACGGTTATCGGTTTTCGGTGTTCGGTTAGCGTTGATCGATAACCGCAAACCGATGCTGCTTACCATTTTTTCTTTTTTCTAAATTGATACCTGATTATAATCGCCACCAAATTCATGAATAAAACCAACGCCAGCAATACAAGCGCTGTTCCATAGCGGATTTTTTCATCAACATTCGGCACCTGCGTTGAAATAACATATAAATGATACGGTAACGCCATCGCCTGGTCAAAAATCGACTTCGGCAACTGCGGCAAGTAAAAGGCGGCAACCGTAAAGAGGATCGGCGCAGTCTCTCCGGCGGCTCTTCCTAAACCAAGGATAGTCCCTGTCAGAATCCCCGGAAGGGCATTCGGTAAAACAATATGACGAATAGTCTGCCATTTGCTTGCGCCAAGAGACAAGCTGGTTTCTCTAAATTGATACGGCACACTCTCCAGGGCTTCCCGCGAAGTGGTAATAATAATGGGCAGGATCATAATACCCAACGTTAAAGAACCCGCGAGAATAGAAGCGCCAAACTTGCAGAAAACCACAAAAAGCGCTAACCCGAATAACCCGTAAACAACAGACGGCACGCCGGAAAGATTCACGATCGCCAGGCGGATAATCCGCGTCAAAAAATTGTCGCGGGCGTATTCGCTTAAATAAATCGCTGCCAGAAGGCCGATCGGCAAAGCAAACGCAATCGCGCCACCCACAAGATAAATTGTACCGATGATCGCGGGGAAAATGCCGCCCGCACGCATTCCTTGCCGGGGCACATCAAAAATAAACTGCCAATTGATCGCCGGGAGTCCTTTTTGAACAATAACAACAACGATCAAACCAACCGGCACGACGACTAATAAGGTAGCCAGTACAAGAAAGGTAAAGGCAATTTTCTGTGAAGTCTTTGAATTCATAGCTATCTTTTCTTATGCAAGAATAAATCCGCGGTTACGTTGATCCCGAAACTGATTATAAATAAAACTATCCCAACGGCAAAAAGCGCAAAATAATGTTCACTCCCCACAACCGCCTCTCCCATTTCAGCAGCAATAGTCGCGGTAAGCGTACGCACCGGTTGCAAAATGCTATGGGGAATGATCGCGGAGTTCCCGGTAATCATCATCACTGCCATAGTCTCACCGATAACCCGGCCGATTCCAAGCATAATAGCAGCCAGAATCCCTGATGAAGCTGCCGGCAGAATAACCCGATAAATCGTCTGCCAATGCGTGGCACCAAGCGCTAAAGCACCTTCCTTATACGTTTTGGGAACAGAATACAATGCATCTTCTGCAATTGAAACTATCGTCGGCATCGCCATAAACGCCAGGATTATTGATCCTGATAACGCAGTAAGGCCGGTAGGCAGATGAAAGGTTGTTTTTACCCACGGCACTAAGGTAATCATGCCGATAAAACCCAGCACGACACTCGGTATTGCTGCCAAAAGCTCAATACCGGCCTTGAGGACTTCTTTAATGCTATGCGGAGCAATTTCAGCAATATAAACAGCACAGGCTACGCCAATAGGCACGGAAATAATGGTCGCGCCCACAGTAACCAAAAGCGAGCCAAGCACCAGCGGCCAAATACCAAACTGACCCGGCTCAGAAATAGGATACCAGTTTTTGCCGAATAAGAAATCAAAGGGCTTGACGGTTTGGAATACCGCAAGCCCTTCTTTTAAAAGAAAAATAAAGATAAGCCCGACGAAGATGATCGAAGCAATCCCGCAGATAAAAATGAGCTTCTCTATTATGAATTCTTTTATTGTGCGAATACTCACCAAAAACTCCGTTAAAACTATTTTACCGGAACAAAGTCGGTTTTAAGAACTATCTCCTGTCCTTCTTTAGAAAGAGTAAAATCAACAAATTTCTTAACTAAATCTTTCGGCTCTCCATTGCTATAGAGAAAAAGCGGCCTTGAAATAGGGTATTTCCCGTTCACCACGTTTTCTATGGTTGGCGCCTCATATTCTGACAATTCATTCTTTGCAACATGCAACGCTTTCTGTTTTGGCGAAATATATCCCATTCCATAATAACCGATAGCGGAAGGGTTCTGCGCAACCTCATCGGCAATCGCCTGTGATGACGAAAGCATCAAAGCATCAGCAGCAAACTCTTCTTTTGAATTCGGATCAAGCTTTCGCACCACATGCTCCTTAAAATAAACATGTGTGCCGGAATTAACTTCACGGGAGAGAATAACGATTTTTGCATCCGCTCCCCCCACCTCTTTCCAGTTAGTAACTTTTCCTGTAAAAATCCTGGCAAGCTGATCAATGGTAAGCTTGCTGACAGGATTTGTCGGATTCACGACAACCGCAAGGCCATCAAGGGCGACTTTAATTTCAAAAGGATTCACTCCCTTTTGTTTTGCCAAAGCAATCTCTTTATCCTTGATATTACGGGAACTCATCGCAATATCGCAGGAATTGCTAATTAAACTGGATAAACCTGTGCCTGAACCGCCGCCGGTAACCGCAACAAACTCCGTTGAGTTTTTCTCCATATACTTTTCCGCCCAAGCCTGGCCAAGGTTTACCATAGTGTCAGAACCTTTAACTTGAATCGAATTCTTGGCAGGCGCGGCAAAAAGCGAAGTGCAGCAAAACAAAACAGCGAACATAGACAAAATTATCTTATGCATATATCCTCCTAGTTTATAAATAGTATATCTACAATATATGAGATTCATGTTAAGGGTATGTTAAATCTGTGTAAAATTAGTTGTTAAAACTTCATGTTCCAATCAAGCTGCAACACGTGTTCGGGCATCCGCCCGTTAACACCTTTACTCAAACTGGAAGCATAGTAATAATCAGCAGCCAAGCTCGTATTCTTTCCTACCCCGAATTCAAAAACGCCTTCAAAGGCCTTGGAATTGGTAGTACCGCCATAACGGTCAGAATCAGTAAAAATATCCAACCAGCTGTCACGACCAAGTTTTGAGTACACGAGCTTTGTCTGCCACTGCTTCCAGTCGCTGACTTTTTCATACCCGAACTTGACACCGGCGTCAAAACCGCCTAAACCGGTTTTATTTTCAAGGCCGGAAACATTACGCATATAATCTCCAAATACTGAAGCATACGGCACAAGCCCCTGAAACGGTTCAATAAAGGAAAGCTCAACACTCGGCTGAATCGCATCGTAATTATACGCATATCTTCCACCGATCAGCGTATTCCCGGAAAGCAAATATGGAGAACTGCCTGATTTGCTGTAAGAAAATTTCTGCGCTGC
>Ga0209098_1001197_pt1 | contig 25469 bp, 11 predicted proteins | sample AD_JPNHW1_MetaG_FD_184429 | JGI IMG/M metagenome (GOLD analysis project Ga0209098, IMG submission 184429) | Active sludge microbial communities of municipal wastewater-treating anaerobic digesters from Japan - AD_JPNHW1_MetaG (SPAdes) (version 2) | ecosystem: Engineered > Bioreactor > Anaerobic...
TGGGATGTGAAATCCCGGAAGCACTCTTTAACCTTCCCAGCCTGACCAAAGCCTATTTGCACCAAAGCAACTTCAAAGGCAAAGTTCCTGCCTCTTTGGCAAATGCCACCAAATTGACCCGTTTGTATTTACATGGAAACAAACTGGAAGCAGGATTACCATTTGTAAACCTTCCTGCTGCCAACAAGGCTAAAGTGGAACTCACTGGCAATTACTTCACCTTTGCCGATGTAAAACAATATTACGATGCAAAAGCCAACTATGCCGGTTTTACCTGCGACTATCAGTATGCTCAAGATCCGAAAGAAGTTACTGCAGCAATTGGCAGCAGTGTAAGCTTTGAATTGAATGTTGCCGATGGCGAAATGTATACCTGGTTTAAAGACGAGGGGGCAACTCCTGTATCATCCGACGAGACGCTGACCATTGCTTCGGTTTCGAAAGCCGATAATGGAACCTATCTTTGCAAAGTACAGAACAGCAACGTTCCAAACTTCGATATCCGGGCAACTTTCATCCTCAACGGAGGTGTTGCCATTCCTGAATTAACCGCAGCCAGCACATCGACCGATGGTGCAACCATCACCCTTTCCTTCGATGTTGATCTGGATGGAACAACCATTGATGCAACCAATTTTATTGTTATCGTAAATGATAACGCGGTAACCATTTCTTCCGCTAATATCGATGCGGCCAATGCAAAAAACATCGTTCTGACCCTTTCGTCAGCAGTTCCAAACAAGTCGGCAAAAGTAAACATAACCTATGCTCCGGGAACCTTAAAAGGTGTGAGCGGTAGTGCTGTTGCAGCATTCGGACCAGTTGCCGTTGACAACAAAGTATTGGTAGGCATTGACATTTTACAGGATGGCATGAAAGTATATCCAAATCCTGCAATCAATGTATTAAATATTACTTCTGATTCCAAAATTGAAAACGTTGGTTTCTATTCAATTTCTGGACAGAAAATACTGGAAATTCAGAATACTTCAGGTAATTCCGTTACAGTACCTGTTTCTGAATTGCAAAAGGGTGTTTACTTGTTGAAAGTAAAAACGGAAAACAAAGTAACAACCCACCGATTCTCAAAAAAATAGTTATTTAGTCCACTAAAGGAGAGTTACCCACTATCGGGTACTCTCCTTTATTATTATCATTTAACACACATGCCACCAGGCGATTAATTCGGTGAATTTCTCTAAACAGAGATTCATTTTAAAGCTTTCTTGTCTTTTTTATAACGAAATTTAAATCATCACTAATGAAAAAATTAAATTTATTTATCTTAATTATGATCGTTTCCGGCCTTATGAGCTGCCAGAAAGATGAACTTGCAACCAATACTCCAGACCCATGTTCTGCTTCCGGTCATCTGAAATCGACCGAAAAGGAATTTACAGTATTAACCTACAACATTGCCGGGCTACCGGAGCTTTTATCGAGTGGAAACCCTTCGGCAAATACACCAAAAATCTCGGTACTGGTCAACGATTACGACATTGTTCAGGTACAGGAAGATTTTAACTATCATGCCGCCCTTTACGCCGACGATTATCATCCCTACCGTACTGCAACCAGTGGTGGTGCCGGAATTGGCGATGGGTTGAACACCCTTTCCAACTTTCCGTTTTCCGACGACATTGATCGGGTAAAATGGGATGATTGCAGCGGCACCGATGGAAATTGCCTCACCCCAAAAGGGTTTACCTGGAATCGTGTAAGGCTCGAAGAGGGCGTATACCTCGATGTGTACAACTGCCACACCAATGCCGGGGATGTCGATGCAGCGTATGATGCACGGCGTAAAAACATTATTCAGATGGTGAATTACATCAATACCAATTCGGTAGGAAATGCCGTCCTGATAACCGGCGACTGGAACTGCCGCTACACCCGTACCGAAGATAATATCCGCCTTGTTTCATCTGGTGCCGGAACCACCGATGTTTGGATCCAAATGATCAAAAATGGGATTGCCCCTACACAAGGCGATACCGCACTGGTTTGCCCCAGCGAAGACATTGTCACCGATTATCTGTGCGAAGTGGTTGATAAAATTTTCTACCGGAGCAATAACTTTATTACGCTTACTCCACTTGAATTTACGTATGAAGATTCAACATTCCGCGACGAAAATGGCGATATGCTGTCCGATCATCGTCCGGTCTTCACCCATTTTGAATACTCACTGAATAACAACCTGAAAATGAGCGATCAGTTTGGAGGTCCACACGGAACAAGTTTCAATGATGTAAACAACATCCCTTCTTCACCAACAGTTACCAACATTGGTATCCGCAGTGGTAGCCGGGTCGACCAGGTGAACCTTACTCTTTCAAACGGTACAACATTCACCCATGGAGGAACAGGAGGAACGGCCTACTCCCTCGCATTGAATTCCGGAGAATATATAAAATCTGTAAAAATGTGTTCTGGCCAGAAAAGTGGTCATACACGGGTATTTTATATTAAATTTACGACAAGCAGTGGACGCACACTTTCGGGTGGAAGCACAACCAGTTCAACGGTTACCTACACCGCACCAACTGGCTGGAAAATTGTTGGCTTCCACGGAAGATCAGACACTGAGATGGATAAAATCGGAGTAATTTATGCTCCAATTTAGTATTAAAAACGTTCAAAACAAAAGATAAACAAGCTACGGAAGGGGAACCCCTTTCGTAGCTTCAGTATGAATTTTTACCCAAAATGAGAAAATTTAGTCCGATACTCATTCTTTTTCTGGCGGTATTAGCCAACACCGGAGTTTGCCAGTCAAAAATCGATTCAAAAGAATTTTATGAATCGATCAGTCAAACCCATGATGTAATAGCCTTGCCAGCCTGGGGCCCTTATTCCAAGAAATACGCCGGAATATCGCACATTCCCGATGTTCAGAAAGGGATGCGTTTCGATGTAACAGCCCTGCCCGGCTATTACCGCAACCGCGTCATGGTGCCCAACGTACTGTTTGAATCAGGCTATTATCCCTGGGACTTTAATGCCGACTTGTCAAAAATTACTTACCGCTACGAACTGGAGTGGAAAGACAAGGTTTTTGTCGATGTCACCTACTCCACCCTCGACAGCACAACCGTTTTGGTAAGCATGAAGTGTGTCAACAACACTTCGTTGCCACAGGAGTTGCAACTGAACCTGGCTGGTTTTATCAACTACCCCGACCCTTATGCCAATGTAAAAGCCATCTGTCCTGAAAAAATTCAGTTTATTAATGCCGTAAACTACAACGATTTGCAATTTGCAAAACCCCGTCCGTCCGATCATTTGGTATACGACGGCTGGATCAGGGGAGAAGAGCGCAATGCCGATTTCCTGCTGGGAAATGGCATCGGCAAAAACTTTGGAAAAGATAGAGGCGACTGGGTAAGCTATACCCTTCCGATGAAAGAAAAAAAGGGCATTCTCACCCTTCGTTATAAATTGGAAGAAAACAGCACCAATACTTTGATCGTAAGCGGAGTGGCAAACAAAGCCATCCCATTGAAAGCCACTGGAAAATTTGAACTGGTGCAGATTCCTTATCAAGTAGAAAATAATGAAACTCATATAAAACTGACCTCGTCCGGAGGTGGCGAAATCAAACTCGACGGACTTTTTGTTGGCCCCGAAGCCGATTCAAAAGCCATTCAAATTGTTCCTCAGGAAAGGAAATTCACTCCTGAATTTACCAAAGACCTGAAAGCAGGAACCCTGCTGCTGAAATATCCTGATGTCGATAATTATTACGGAATTGCCTGGGATTACCCTTCATCGTTTGTTCGCGAAATCCTTGACGAAAACCTTGATATCATCTTCCGGAAATATGTGCACGAGCACAACTACCTGACGTTTGATGGTGATGGTAATGGTCACTACATCAATGTCTTTATGCGTCCTGTAGAGGCGGAACCGATGAAAGAACATACGGTTTATGCCATCTTGTGTACCGGCAACAAGAAACAGGTAGAGCAACAAATGGCCGCTTTCAGCAAAGAACCATCCAATTTTTCATCCAGAGAGAAATCTTCCGATAACTTTTTTGCCGGCAATCTGGAATCGGGCAAACCCTACCAGTTCAGCCAAAACATGATGCGAACCGCCTTGTTGTCAAACATTGTCTATCCCATTTACACACAGGGACAATTTATCCGCCACTTTACTCCCGGTAAGTGGTGGAACAGCCTCTATACCTGGGACGGTGGATTTATCACTCTCGGATTGGCCGAAATTGATATCGAAAAATCGATTCAGTTTCTGAATACCTACACCACACCCGTTGGAAGCCAGTCGGCCTTTATCCACCACGGCTCACCGGTGCCGGTTCAGATGTATGCCTTCTACGATTTGTGGAACAAAACCCAGTCGAAGGAGCTGCTCAATTACTTCTATCCAAGGTTGAAACAATACTATGAATTCATGGCTGGGCACACCCAAAGCTCAACCATCAACGGGTTCAAATCGAACCTGCTCAAAATCTGGGATTACTTTTACAATTCAGGCGGCTGGGACGATTATCCGCCACAAAAAGCCGTGCGCGACAACCATCTCGAATCGACCGTTTCACCGGTTATCACGACGGCTCATGTGATCCGCGCAGCCAAAATCTTGCGCAAAGCAGCCATCGAAACGGGCAATTCAAACGATGTAAAAGAGTACGACAACGACATAAAAACTTTTAGTAATGCCCTGCAAAACATCGCATGGGACAAGGAAAGTGGCTATTTCAGCTACATGGTTCACGATGAAAACGGAAATCCGAAAGCGTTTTACCGAGACCCGGTCAGCGGGGCCAACTTCGACATGGGACTTGACGGTGCATACCCAATATTTTCAGGAATTTGCACACCACAACAAGATTCCATTCTGCTCGATAAAATCTTCTCGGACGATCACATGTGGAGCCAGGCTGGTATTTGCGTAGTCGATAAACAGGCTCCTTATTACCGCATCGACGGCTATTGGAACGGCGCAGTCTGGATGCCCCATCAGTGGTTTATGTGGAAGGCCATGCTCGATCTGGGTAAAACCGATTTAGCATGGGAAATTGCCGATAAAGCGCTCAATGTGTGGAAGCGCGAAACCGACGAAACCTATTTCACCTATGAGCACTGGTTTGCCAAGAACGCCCGTGGCGCTGGCTGGCATCAGTTCGGTGCGTTGTCCGATCCTGTATTGATTTGGTATGATGCCTATTACAAACCCGGCACTATTTCAACCGGCTTCGAAACATGGATCGAACAACAAAACTTCAACACGGATCAATCGGGCTACACCGCAGCGTTATCGTTCGACGAAGCAACCAAAGCACATCCACGGAGCATGTTGGTGGTGATGAACCCCAAATTTCAATATGAAATCAGGATAAACGGGAAAATAACCGAAGCGAAAAGCAGGTACAAAGGCCAATTAGAGATTAAATTACCAATAAGTAATAAACCTTGCACTTTGGAGGTGAAACAAATATAAAATAAACCCTTTGCGTTCTTTGCGTCTTTGCGTGGCACAAAAATCTCTCGCAAAGACGCCAAGATCGCAAAGAGAAAAATAAAAATGAGCAAAAAATCGAACATATCAAGTAAGAAAACCGTTTGGAGCAACACCTTCAATTGCTTCCGATCGCTTCTGATTGCCTTCCATTGCTTTCTATTACTTTCCTGTTCCTCGCCCAATTTCAACATCACAAATTATGGAGCTATTGGCGATGCCTCAACCATAAACACTTCTGCCATTCAAAAGGCGATCGACGAAGCTTCGGAAAATGGAGGAGGCAGAGTTGTTATTCCTGCCGGACAATTTGTCTCTGGGACTATTGAATTGAAATCGAATGTGGAGCTTCATATCGAAAAAGGAGCCCGGCTGTTGGGAAGCTCCAACCGTCTCGATTATGGCGAAAATGAAGCCAAAGCCCTTATTCATTCTGAAAATCAACAAAACATTTCCATCACCGGACAAGGAATCATCGACGGGCAGGGAGCCGAAGTGGTGAAAGATTTATACAAACATCTGCGTGCCGGACGGTTAAACGGAAAAGAATGGAATGTGAAACGCCCGGGTGAAGGATTACGCCCGGAACTGGTTGCCTTTGAACAGTGTTCAAATGTGAATATCCGCAATGTAATCTTAAAAAACAGTGCCACTTGGGTACTAACGTTCCGAAATTCAACAGATATTAAAGTAGATAGCCTTACTGTAAACAGTACCGTTTACTGGAACAACGACGGGATTGATGTGGTGAACTGCAACAGAGTACACATTTTCAATTGCAATGTCGACTGTGCCGATGATGGAATCTGCTTGAAATCAGAAGGAGAAATCAAAGGAATTTGTGAAAACATAACCGTCGAAAATTGTACCATCCGAAGCAGCGCCAGCGCCTTCAAGCTGGGAACCGGCTCGCATGGCGGTTTTAAAAACATCAAAGCCCGCAATTTGACGGTGTTCGACACCTACCGTTCGGCGGTAGCCATCGAGTGTGTCGATGGTGGGGTGTTGGAAAATATCGACGTCCGTAATGTCGTGGCAAAAAATACAGGGAACGCCATTCTCATCAGACTGGGACACCGAAACAAAGAAGGCGAAGTGGGTTCGTTGAAGAATGTTTACATCGGAAACCTTTATGCAGAAATTCCAGCCGGCAAACCCGACATTGGTTATCCCATTGAAGGTCCGAGGCAAAAGTATTTGCATAACGTATTTCCTTCTTCCATTACTGGGATACCCGGTCATCAGGTGGAAGAGGTAACCCTCGAAAATATTGAAATCGTTTATGAAGGTGGCGGCGATAAAGAAACTGCTTTCTTCGACTGGAAAAAACTAGACAACGTAACAGAAAATGAAGCGGGTTATCCTGAATTTTCGATGTTTGGCGAATTGCCCGTTTGGGGACTCTATGTACGCCACGTAAACGGGTTAAACCTAAAAAACGTCAAAATATCGAAAAAAGGAAGTGATTATCGTCCCGCTATGGCATTTGACGATGTGAACGGTTTGACGATTGACCGTTTAATAATTCCCGATTCAGAGGTTTTGCCCACTATCATTTTAAAGGATGTGAAGGAATCTGAAAAGGAAAATTTAATTCTTCCTTTGAGTCTGGAAAAAGGAATTTATAATTTTAAAGAATAAGTACTCTAAGCGAGCTTTGCGACTTGGCATGAAAAAAAGATTCTCGCAAAGACGCAAAGATTGCAAAGAAAAAGAATAATAAACCTTGGCGGCTTGCGTGAAAAAATGAAAATGAAGATGAACCGAAATAACAAACTTGCAGTAATCAAATCCCCCCCCTTTGGGGGATGGGGGGTTATTTTCTTACTCCTTCTTATTTCCTGCCATCCCACGCTCAAACCCCGTCCGGTCGACATGGTCTATCCGCAACTCGATGCGGCCCATTCCCGATGGTTCTATTTTTCATCGGCCTGCCAACCGTTTGGCATGGTCAGCCTTTTCCCCGACAACAAAATCGATGGCGAATGGAAAAGCGGATACCGTTATGGCATCGATACCATTCGCGACTTCAGCCACATCCACGAATGGCAACTCTCGGGTGTAGCAGTTATGCCTGTTACCTTTTCGGAAGAAAACACAAACAAAATATTCAGCAACTGGTCATCGAAATTCTCTCATGACAACGAAACCGTCAAACCCGGTTATCATGCCGTTCTGCTCGATCGTTACAACATCAAAGCCGAACTAACCGCAACCAGCCGTGTGGGTGTTCACCGTTACACTTATCCCGAGGGAAAAAACCGGGGAATTATTTTCCAACTTGGGGGTCACCTGGGCCCGTCCGATCTGGTTGAAGGTGGATTTGAACAAATCAGCGATACCGAAATTCGGGGATACATGATGAACGGCCCAACCATGCGCCGCCCCAAGAACACACCGGTCTATTTCTGCGCAAAATTCAGCCAGCCAATCAGCTCCATTCAACTTTCAACACCCGGTGGCATTTCAACTTCATCGAAATGGCAGGGAATAAATGGAAATATTCTGGTTGCTTTTGACAATAAGATCAAAAAACAACTGCGGATGAAAGTAGCGGTTTCGTTTACCAGCGAAGAGGGAGCAGCAAAAAATATGGAGACCGAAATGCCAGGCTGGGATTTCAATCTGGTAACGAAAGAAGCAGAGATGAAATGGAACGAAATGCTTTCGCGAATCATCATCAAAGGAGGAACTCCGCAACAGCAGCGCCGTTTCTACACCGATTTGTGGCACGCCATTCAGGGGCGCCGCATCATCAGCGATGCCGACGGAAAATATGCCGACTTGACCGGAACAGAGAAAGTCATCCGTCAGCTTCCGCTGGATGAAACCGGAAACCCAAAATTCAATATGCACAATTCCGATGCGTTCTGGGGCGCCCAGTGGACGCTGAACACCCTGTGGCAACTGGTTTATCCCGAGGTGGCCGAAGAGTTTTGTAACTCTTTCCTCGAATACTACAAAAACGGAGGTTTGATTCCCCGTGGCCCGTCGGGCGGGAACTACACCTTTGTGATGACCGGAGCTTCAAGCACCCCATTCTTTGTCAGTGCTTACCAAAAAGGGATCCGGGGCTTCGACATTAATCTGGCTTATGAAGGGTTAAAAAAGAATCACCTTCCCGGTGGTTTGATGAGCAAAATCGGATACGAACATAACACAGCAAAAGGCGGTGGAATTGAGTATTACATCCGAAACGGCTATGTCCCCTACCCTGTCTCCGACACCATTTTCGGAAGCCACCAGGATGGTGCCACCATTACCCTCGAAAATGCGTATCAGGACTGGTGTCTGGCACAACTGGCCAACGCGTTGGGGAAACACGACGATTACCAAACCTTTATGAAACGTTCGGAAAATTTCAAGAACCTGTACAATTCCGAATTAGGATTTATGGTTCCAAAAGATAAAAATGGCAACTGGAAATCGCCTTACGACCCCATGCAGTACGACAATGGGTTTATCGAAGGTAACGGGGCACAATACTCGTGGTTTGTTCCACACAACCTTCCCGAACTGTTTGAATTAATGGGTGGTGCCGACTCTGCCGAAATCCGTTTAAACCGCGAATTTGAAGCCACCCGTCTATACCGCTTTTGCAATGAACACCCGGAACGAGAAGAACTCGGGCTGGACAAATTTGTGAACGACCGCCGCACATGGACCAACTATTCAAACCAGCCAGCAAGTCAGCAGGCATTCATTTTCAACTATGCCGGAGCGCCATGGCTTACCCAGTATTGGAGCCGTACCGTGGTTGACAGTGCTTTTTCTGCCTTATCGCCGTTTTATGGTTACAATGGCGACGAAGATCAGGGATTGATGGGCTCTCTGTCCGTATTGATGAAAATGGGTATTTTCCAGATGAAAGGTGGTTGCGACGAAAATCCAGCCTACGAACTGGGCTCCCCGGTTTTCGATAAAATTATCGTCCATTTGAATACCAATTACTACCATGCTAAAACTTTTACCATCAAAACCAAAAACAACAATGCCCATTCACCTTACATCCAATCGGCAACCCTGAATGGCAAACTACTTAAGAATTTCTATATCAACCAAACAGAAATCAACCACGGAGCTGAAATTGAGCTGAAGATGGGTGAGACTCCGAATAAAAATTTATGGAAACAATAATGAGAGAAATTAAAATGAGAACAAAACTGATAATCCTGGGAATCTTTACGCTGATTTTTGCCGGCGTTTCGGCTCAGACCAACAATACGGCAACCATTGATGCAACCAGCACCAATGCCAATAAAATCAACCGCTTCATATACAGCCAATTTTCAGAACACCTCGGGAATTGCATTTACGATGGCATCTGGGTTGGCGAAAATTCCAAGATCCCCAATAAAGATGGAATCCGCACCGATGTAGTCAATGCCCTTAAAGAGATCCAGATACCTGCTTTGCGTTGGCCCGGAGGCTGTTTTGCCGACGAATACCACTGGAAGGACGGAATTGGGACCAAAAGCGACCGCCCAAAAATGATTAATACCAACTGGGGTGGAGTTACCGAGGATAACAGTTTTGGAACCCACGAATTTATGGACCTGTGCAACCAACTGAACTGCGAAGCTTACATCAGCGGAAACATGGGAAGCGGCACCGTTCAGGAGATGTCGCAATGGGTTGAATACATCACCTCGGGCAACGAAAGCCCCATGACCGACCTTCGCAAATCAAACGGTCAGGAAGATCCATGGAAAGTTTCTTTCTGGGGTGTTGGCAACGAATCGTGGGGCTGCGGCGGACGCATGAAAGCCCAGTACTATGCCAACGAAGCGCTTAAATTTTCTGCTTTCCTGAAAAATTACAGCGGGAACAACCTGAAACAAATCATGGTTGGCCCCAATGCCGAAGACTATAACTGGACCGATATCGTGATGCGCGAAACCGGAAAAACATTCTGGGGAATGTCGCTCCACTATTATACCTGGCTCAATGCCTCAGCTACCGATTTCAAAGAAGATGAATGGTTTAACGTAATGAAGTCGACCCTGAAAATGAAAGAGATCATTGAAAAGCATGCTGCCATTATGGATCAGTACGACCCTGATAAAAATGTGGCACTGGTTGTAGACGAATGGGGTACCTGGTATAATGTTGAACCCGGCACAAACCCCGGATTCCTCTTCCAGCAGAACTCTCTGCGCGATGCACTGGTGGCCGGTGTTAACCTCAACATCTTCAATAACCACTGTGACCGCGTAAAAATGACCTGTATTGCACAGGTGGTCAATGTGCTGCAATCAATGATCCTGACCAAAGGCGAAAAAATGCTGCTTACCCCAACCTACCATGTGTTCGACATGTACAAAGTTCATCAGGACGCTTATCTGGTTCCGTCACAACTCAACTGCGAAAACTACGAATTCAACGGCGAATCGGTTCCGGCATTGAACATGTCGTCATCCATCGACAACAACGGGATCATGCACATTTCCATCTGCAACCTCCAGGCCACAAAAGCCGAAGAGTTGGCTTGCAACCTCAAAGGATATCTGCCCGAAAGTGTCACCGGAAAAATCATTACAGCTGAGAAACTCAACACATACAACAGTTTCGATAAACCGGACCAGATTTCTATCCAAAATTTTTCAGCTTTCAAACTCGATAAACAATCACTGAACGTAACCATTCCCCCTCACTCCGTCATCACGTTGGAAGTAAAAGGACAGCTGAACCTGGGCGACCAGTCGGTAAAACCAAAGAATCCGGTAAAGGGCCTTTCTTATAAAATTTACTCGGGCAACTGGTACAACATTCCTGATTACCGTTCAATGAAACCCATTCAGGAAGGAGTTGTAAGCAATCTTGTCTTCCCTGAAAAGAATCCGGGCAGCAACTTTGCCATTGTCTACGAAGGGTACATAAAAGCCGACCAGCCGGGCATTTACAACTTTGCCATCACCTCCGACGACGGAGCCAAAATGTATATCAACGACCATTTGGTTGTCAACAACGATGGCCGCCACGGGAATATTGAACGCGAAGGAATTACCTACATGAGCAAAGGCTATCACCCTTTCCGTCTGGAGTATTTTCAGGCCGGAGGAGGGATGACCCTTGATCTGAAAATGATGGTCAAAATTGAAGGAAATTTCAAAAAGACAGAAATCCCGGATGAGGTATTCTGGCATGAAAAGTAATATTTCCCGATTAGTTATCAAAACATAACAACATTTTGAGATGAAACGAAGAGGTTTAAAAATTACCGCATCCATCGTGATTGCCGCAATGATTATTGCGCTGGGAACCATTGCCAAACATCGCACGTATGAATATCCCTACAAGCCGAAAGCCGATTACAAATACCTCTTCAACACGGAATACAGTTCATCGTTCGATGCAAAATTTGACGGCAAAGCACTCGACCTGTCGGTTGTACCTGAAGGTTTTTCCACAGCCTTTGCCGAGATCGACATTCGCACAACGGGCAAAGGATTTATCTCCGAACCCGAAATTGGGATGAATGCCGATGGATTCTCGGTTTTTCAGGATTTTGAATGCCGTGCAAAAGGAAAAAGGTATCTCAACATCAGCCAGTTTGTGCAGCAAGGAAAGAAAAAGGTAATCCTTACATTAAAAGGATGTAAGCTAAAAAGTCAATCGATAAAAGTTTTTGCATGGAAGGATAACAACCCTTCGGGCGAAAAAATGCTGATCCTTGCGCCTCATCCCGACGATGCCGAAATTGCCGCGTACGGATTATACGCTTCGAATCCGGCAAATACCTTCATTGCCACTATCACAGCGGGAGATGCCGGTGACATGAATTACGATGAGCTCTACCGCGATTCCGTTCAGCAATACATTAAAAAGGGAAAAATGAGGGTTTGGAACAGCCTGACCATTCCACTGCTGGGCGGTATGGCGCCGGATCATTGCATCAACCTTGGCTACTTCGATGCGGTACTCTGGAAGATGTTTGAAGATACCACGGCGCATGGTTTCTCCCGCTATATTAAAACCGATGACATTCATCTGTTTCGTTCGGCCAACTGCCCCACCCTACCCGATTCTCAAAAACCGGAATCTACCTGGCGCTCACTGGTCAACGACCTAAAAAACCTATTGCAAAAAGTACAACCTACCGCCATTTTGACGGTATATCCGGCACTCGATTACCATTTTGATCACAAATCGACGACAATCGCCCTGCTGCAAGCCATGAAGGAACTGAATTACGATCGCTGCGAACTGTGGCTTTACACCAATCACCTTCCGCTTACCAGCATGTATCCCGATGGGAAAATCGGGAGCCAGATCAGTTTGCCACCTTATTTTGAAACGCTGCCCATCTATTTCGATAAACTGTTGTCGTTTCCTCTTTCAAAAGAATTGCAAAGCGACAAAGCCCTGGCACTCGATGCCATGAACGACCTTCGTCCCGACACACAGTACCGCAACACCAAGGCCTCGTGGAAGCAAACCAAACAAAACTTTTGGGACAAACTGTATCTGAAAGAATCAGATTATTTCCGTCGCTCGGTACGCAGCAATGAACTGTTTTTTGTGATCGAAGGGAAGAATGCCCTCCAACCGGAAATTCAGACTAAAATTTTAGGAAAACTTTAAAAACCAGATATGAGACAATAGATTAAAAAATCCTTTGCGGGCTTAGCGCCTTTGCGTGAAATAAATTAACCGCGCAAAGACGCTAAGTACGCAAAGAAAAAAATGGAAATAAACCTCTGCGAGTTTTGCATGGGAAATTAATTTAAAACGAATACCACTGCCCAATACACCCCTTTAGGGGGCTTGGGGGTTAATTTTAAACGAATGAAAACCTACAACATAACCAATTTTGGCGCCATTGGCGACGGAAAAACAGATAATGCAAAAGCCATTCAGCAAGCCATCGATACTTGCACTGAAAACGGAGGAGGCCAGGTATTGATTCCTGCCGGAACGTTTATGACCGGCCCGTTTGACCTTAAATCGAATGTCGAATTTCACGTTTCGGCTGGTGCAACGGTATTGGCCAATCCCGATGAGATGGTTTACACCCAAAGCGCTTTCAAAGAAAACAAAGGAGAAGGCAGTATTTGGATGGGCGGCAAAGATGCGGTAAACGTAACCATTAGCGGGCAAGGCACCATCGACGGAAACGGACCGGCATTTATGGGTCCCGAAGAAAAAGCGGCCTACATTCTGAAAGAGTTCGACACCTTCGACCGCCGCCCACATCTGTTTACCCCCATCAACTTCCGGAACCTGATCATCAGGGATGTGACCTTCAACGATTCGGCCTACTGGAACCTGCACCTGGTGGGCTGCAACGACGTGACCATTCACGGGGTTAAAATTCTGAACAATCTGAAAATCCGCAATTCCGACGGCATCGACCCTGACCATTGCAAAAATGTACGCATCAGCGATTGTTACATCGAATCGGGCGACGACTGCATCTGCCCCAAAACCCGCCGTGAATACGAGGAGTATGGTCCAACCGAAAACATTACCGTAACCAACTGTATCCTGAAATCGACTTCATGTTCCATCAAACTGGGCAGCGAAAACATGGATGCCATCCGAAACGTCGTTATTTCGAACTGCATTATCCGCAGCAGTAACCGGGCCATTGGCATTCAGAACCGCGACGAAGGAGTTGTCGAAAACATCATTTTTGAAAATATTATCATCGAAGGCCGCCTGTTCGACAACGTATGGTGGGGCAAAGCCGAGCCCATTTATGTAACCGCCTACAAGCGGCAACCCGGTAACGCCCGCGATGCCAACTGGCGTTTTGCCAAAGGACAAACCTCAGGGCAAGTTGGCGAAGTAAAAAATATCCTTTTCAGCAACATTCTAGCCCAAAGCGAAAACGGGGTTTATGTAGGCGGTGAACCCGGAAAGATTAGCAACATCCGTTTCCGCAATGTCGATATCAAAATTGATAAAACGACCAGCTACCAGGGTGGTTTGTATGACCTCAGGCCTTCCGACACGGTTGGAATTCTGCAAGCCGAAACAACAGGTTTCTATTTCGACGAGGCAAAAGCCATAAGTTTGAACGACTGCAAGGTTCGCTGGGGGAAAAACCTTCAGCCTTATTTTGGGCCAGCCCTATTTGCCTCACGGATAAATGGGCTTGAAATAAGCGGATTCAACGGGGAATCTGCATTCCCGGAGCAGAAAAAATCTTTTACGATAACCGATTGCGAAAATATTTATACCGATCATTCAATAAAGAAGGGAGAATAAGATGTTTGGATTAGAGATTATTGACATTGTTGTAATAGCCATTTATTTTGCGACCATCATTGGCATTGGTATTTGGGCTAGCCGGCGGGTAAAAAATCAGGAAGACTATTTGCTGGGGGGAAGAAAGTTCGGAAAGGTTGTCCAAACATTTGCAAGTTTTGGAGGTGCCACTTCGGCCGATGGCCCTGTGGGAACTGTAACCACCACGTTCAAAAACGGTGCGGCAGGAATCTGGAGCTCCCTGCTGATGGTATTTGCCACACCCTTGTTTTGGATTACTTCACCCTGGCAGCGCCGGATGCGGGTAATGACCATGGGCGATTTTTATGAAGAACGCTATGGCTCAAAGAAAATGGCCGCAACCTATGCCATCATCGGCACCATTGGAATGATGGGCCTGCTTTCGGTTGGTTATGCCGCCATGAATAAAACCATCACTGCCATAACCCCCAAACCGATTGAAAAATACACGGTTGCCGAAAAACAGGAGTACGACAGGGCTCTGGAGCTTAACTCACTCGAACAGCGCGATTATAACTCCCTGACACCCGAAGAAAAAACAGAAATCAAGCAGTTGCGGATTGAAAAACCCCGCTCCATCTTTTCCTATCTGAACGAATCGATGGTCGCATGGATTGTCTGCCTGATTATCATTATTTATGCCGTGTCAGGAGGACTTGAAGCGGCATTTTACACCGATATGCTTCAGGGCATTTTCATCATCGGCCTCTCTTTTCTGCTGATCCCCTTTTCCTGGATGAGAATTAAACACGATTTCGGGACAGGCCACGAATCAGCCATGTCAATTCTGCACCAAAAGTTGCCCCAATCGTTTTTCGAGATTTTTGGATCGCCCACGCTGATCGATTTTACCTGGTACTTTATCGCAACGGCAGCACTGGTGGCAGGCATAACCGTTGTAGCCCAGCCCAATCAGCTCGTAACAAACGGCGCTGCAAAAGATGAATATTCGGCTCGTGTCGGCTTTGTAAGCGGAGGCTTTATCAAACGGTTCTGCACCATCATGTGGGGAATGGTCGGTCTTTCTGCCGTTTTACTTTATACCGGGAAAGTACACAATTCAGACCTCGTATGGGGATATGCCATTCACGATCTGCTGGAACCTTTTAAAGCAGGTCTGGTGGGGTTCATGATTTCTTCGATGATGGCCGCGCTCATGGCCAGCGGAGCTTCGCTAATGTTAACCGTTTCGGGATTAATCCTGCACAACGTTTACCGCCCACTGTTCACCGGGAAAAGCGAAAAACACTATGTGTGGGCGGGCCGCATCATTGGTTCACTGTTCCTGATTGGCGGTGCGCTTATCTCCACCCAGTTCGACAGCATCCTCGAAATATTGAAATTCATCTGGGAATTCTTCGTCATTTTTGCTGCCGCTTTCTGGCTCGGATTGAAATGGCGAAGGGCAAATACCCAAGGTGCATGGGCTTCGATATTGCTCACGCTATTCATCTTCTACCTGATCCCGGTAACACTGCCCCAAGTTTTTCCTTCACTGCGCCACAGTGAATTTATGCTGATGCAAACCCAGCCCAAACCGGTAGTCCGCACCTACATCGCCCGTGAAGCCGATGTTGCTGAAAACAACAAACTGATTGCCCAATGGAAGAGCCTCTCCGAAAAAGGCGAAGCCGTTAGCGAATGCCCCAAAACATTGGCGCTGGGCGAAAAATTTGACAAAAACTACATTCTTCCTTCCAAAGCCATCTTCTGGTCGCAGCAACCCAAAATGAACGATAACGGACAACTGGAAGCCCAGGGATACATCTTTCCTGAACTGGTTCTGCTGCAATCAATGGGCGTCGATTTACGAAAATTGCCGTATGCATTGAATGAAACCATTCGAATGTTGAACCGGTTGATCTTCCCGTTCCTGATATTGATTCTCGTTTCATTGTTTACCAAACCCAACAACATCCGGAGTGCCGAGCGTTTTTTCCTGAAAATGCGTACACGCGTTCGTGGATTGGGTCCCGAAGTGGATAAGCAGGATTTGGAAGAAGCGTACAATAATCCCGAAAAGACAAAAGTCGTGCTGCTTTTCCCAAATACTTCGCTTGAAGTTTACCGGTGGAACAAACAAGATGCCGTTGGTTTCTTTGCAGCCATTGGTGTGGTTGCGGTTGTGCTTGGAACATTGTTCTTTATGGTTGGATTGGGTGGCTAAACCAATAATGAATAAAAAAAGACGAAATAGGTTGAATGTAATTTTTTTCTTGCTTCAAAAGAAAAACCGTTTCCAAAAAGTATAAATTGGCGATGCTTTAACAAGCTTAAATATAAAATTCGTTTGAACAGAAAAAAGCTGCGACATTGTCGCCATTACAAACCATCGAAAGAGAAATAATTAAAGATCAAGGATAATGAAACGAACCATTTTATTCTTATTGCTGATTAACACGCTAACGACATTCTCCCAGAACAACTTCTGGGAAGATCAAACCATTGTTGATGAAGGCAAAGAACCCGCACGGGCCTATTTTGTTCCAAATGGGACAATGGATGAATTCTGGAAAGACGACATCCGCAACAACTCGAACATCCAGTTTCTAAATGGAACCTGGAAATTTCTATTTGCCGACAAAGTGGCCAATCGCCCGGTCGACTATTTCAAAACCAATCTCGATGAATCGGGCTGGAGCAACATTCAGGTTCCCGGAAGCTGGGAAATGCAGGGTTTTGGTGTTCCCGTATACACCAACATCAATTACATTTTTCCCGAAAACCCTCCATTTCTCGACAACAACGACTTGCCCATCGGAACCTACCGAACAAAATTCACCGTCGACAGCAAACTGTCGGGAAAAAATATCATCCTTCACTTTGGATCGATCGCAGGCGCGGCGACAATTTATGTGAATGAGAAAAAAGTGGGTTATTCAAAGGCCGCTAAAACGCCGGCAGAATTCAACATTACGTCCTTCCTGAAACCGGGAGAAAACCTGCTTGCCGTTCAGATCTTCAAATGGAGCGATGCCTCTTATCTCGAAGACCAGGATTTCTGGCGCCTTGCCGGGATTGAACGCGATGTCATGCTGATAGCCCGCCCAGACCAATCGGTGGAAGACTTCTTCGTGGTTGGCGACCTTGATCCAAATTATAAAAATGGCATCCTGAAAATGGATGTAAAAATCCGCAACTTCAGCAATAAACCATCAGAAAAACAATCGGTTGAAATTGCACTTTGGGATAAAAACAAAAAATCGATCTTCAAAAAGAAGATGGAGGTAGCTTCCATTGGGGCCAACAGCTCCGAAATACTTTCGCTGGAACAGAACATCAACAATCCGGAGAAGTGGAGCGCTGAATTTCCGAACCTTTACACTGTTTCGGTTGAGCTGAAAAATGGAACCGGGAAAACCATTGAAATTGCCGGATGCCATAGCGGTTTCCGAAAGATGGAAATCAAAAACAACCAACTGCTTATCAACGGAAAACCCATCATCATCAGGGGCACCAACACTCACGAGCATCATGAAAAAAATGGCCGTTACGTCGATCCGAAAACCCGGTTAGCCGACATCCGGTTGATGAAACAATACAACTATAATGCAATCCGTACCAGCCATTACCCACAGGATCCTTTGCTTTATGAACTTTGCGACAAATATGGCTTTTATGTCGTCGACGAAGCCAATCTTGAAGCCCATGGCCTCGACGGGATGCAGAAAGATCTCCATCCTTCAACCAATGAAAAGTGGAAAGGGCAAATCGTCGACCGCACCATCCGTATGTTCCAGCGCGACAAAAACCACCCGTGCGTAATCACCTGGTCGCTGGGTAACGAAAGCGATTTCGGCACCAATTACGAAATAACCTACAACTGGTTAAAAGAAAACGACAAAGCACACCGCCCGGTCCAGTTTGAACGTGCCTTTGGAAATGCTTTCTCCGACATCATGTGCCCGATGTACATGCGACCAAAAGAAGTGGAAGCATATGCCAACAATCCCAAAAGCAATAAACCGTTCATTCAATGCGAATACGCCCATTCCATGGGAAACAGCACTGGCAATTTCCAGGATTACTGGGACATCTACATGAAATATCCGATCCTTCAGGGCGGATTCATCTGGGACTGGGTCGATCAGGGACTTGAATCCCATAATTTTGAAGGGAAAAAATACTGGATCTATGGTGGCGATCTGGGCGGTTACCGGTGGACCAACGACGAAAATTTCTGCGACAACGGGGTAATCAATGCCGACCGTACCATTCATCCGGCTCTAAACGAAGTGAAAAAGGTGTATCAGCCCATTTGGTTCAAAGCGGTCGATATTGAAAAAGGGATCATCAGTATTCACAATTACAACCTGTTTACCAATCTGAATGCTTACGATTACAACTGGAAACTTTTTGAAAATGGCCATCCGATTGCAGCAAACACCTTCAAAGCCGATGGAGAACCTCTTACGGAGAAGAATATCACAATTCCATTGCCATTCATTGAGTTTAAACCGGGCAATGAATATTTTCTGGTTGTTGAAGCCTGCCAGCGTAACGCAACCGACCTGATTGAAAAAGGGTATGTGGTAGCGAACGAGCAGTTTGCTTTCCCCAAAAACAGTTACTTTGTTACCGAATCGGCTACTGGAAATCTCAACATTACAAAAACCGAAAGGGAATTCATCTTCAAAAGTGGCGAAGTGGAAGGACGAATCAACCTGAGATCGGGAAAACTGACCAATTACAGCTACCAAGGAACCCGTTTGATATCCGATCCGTTGCGGGCCAATTTCTGGAGAGCTCCCATCGACAACGATTTTGGCAACAACATGCCCATGCGGTTAAATATCTGGCGGGCTGCCGATAACAACATGGTCACCGAATCGATCAACGTCAAAGAACAAAATCCGGAAGGGGTGGAAGTGGTTTCCTCCTATCGCTTTCTCGGTCTTGATGTAAAATACACGGTTACTTACACCATTCGGAATGATGCTTCGGTAAAGGTCACTTCAAGCATCGATATGGGTAATCTGAATTTACCCGAATTGCCCCGCTTTGGGATGAAAACACAAATGCCGGTGGAATTCGACAAGGTAACCTACTATGGCCGCGGCCCCTGGGAAAATTATTCCGACCGGAAAACTTCGGCTTTCATCGGCGAGTATAACTGTAAGGTGGCTGACCTGAACTTCAATTATTCCCGTCCACAGGAGAATGGCTACCGTACCGATGTCCGCACGGTTACGTTTACCGATTCAAAAGGGGCAGGATTGATTATCGAAGGAGTTGACGGACCTATCTGTTTCAATGCCCGCAACAATTTCGACGACGACATGGATCCCGGGTTGACCAAGAAACAGCAACACCCCATCGATGTGCACAAACGGAATATCCTTTGCGTAAACATTGATTATGCCCAGATGGGCGTAGGCGGGAACGACAGCTGGGGCGCTTACCCAATGGATCAATACCGGTTGCTTGATAAGAAATATTCCTATTCCTTTCTGATCAGGCCGGTTAAATAATCATACCGGAGATTTTTCTTCTCCAGGAATCTAAAACCGGTTGAAAGCAATTTAAAGAAGATTGTTTTCAACCGGTTTCTTTTTATACCACCCTGATAAAAAATGACCCGGAGAAAATCCCCGGGTCTTTTGGTTGGTTTAGTTATAATAAAAAATATTGATTGGTTACTCATCATCCTGCTCGGCTTCATAAGCTTTGAGCAGTTCATCCTGAACATCAGCAGGTACTTTCTCATACGCATCGTATTCCAGATTAAACCAGCCACGGCCTCCGGTAAGCGAGCTCAACGAAGTGCTGTATTTGTTCATCTCTTTCAATGGTACTTTTGCCGAAATCTTTTCATAACCCTTTTCGCTGCCCATTCCCATGATGAGAGCCCGGCGTCCCTGAAGGTCGCTCATTACATCACCCATACGTTCGCTTGGTGTATAAACTTCGAGGTTATAAATTGGTTCAAGAATTTTTGGACCAGCCTTTTTGAATGCCATACTAAAAGCATTCCGGCCAGCCAGTTTAAACGAAATTTCGTTTGAATCGACCGGGTGCATTTTCCCATCGTAGATACAAACACGGATATCACGTGCATACGAACCGGTAAGCGGCCCTTCTTCCATTTTTTCCATAATACCTTTCAGAATAGCCGGATGGAAACGTGCATCGATGGAACCTCCAACAATACAGTTACAGAAAACCAGTTTTCCACCCCATGACAGAGGAATCTCTTCCTTTCCACGAAGGGTTACCAGCCAATCTTTGCCATCAATCTTGTACGATTTCGGTTCGGGCATTCCTTCTACATAAGGCTCAATAATCATGTGAACTTCACCAAACTGACCAGCACCGCCCGATTGTTTCTTATGACGATAATCGGACTGAGCAGCCTTGGTAATGGTTTCACGGTATGGAATCTTTGGAGTGATAAAATTCACCTCAATTTTGTATTCGTTATCAAAGAACCATTTGATCACGTTCAGGTGATATTCGCTCTGCGCTTCAACGATCAACTGTTTCAATTCTTTTGAATGATAAACAACGTAAGAAGGGTCTTCATCGCGCAAACGGTGCAATACTTCACCTACTTTTTCATCATCCGATTCGTTGGCCGCCTTCACTGCGGTTATGGTCAACGATTTTGGGAATATTATTGATGCAAACTTATAATCGGCCTCTTTGGTCGAAAGGGTATGGTTTACCTTGGTTTCTTTCAACTTAACGGTAGCCCCCAGGTCACCGGCACACAATTCGGTTACTTTTGCACGGTTTTTACCGGCTACAGCAAATAGTTGAGACAACCGTTCCTTACCCTGCTTAGTGGTATTCATCAGGTCCAGACCTTCGGTAATAACACCCGACATCACCTTAAAATAGGTAACCTCACCGATGTGAGATTCGATACTGGTTTTGAAAACAAACAACGAAGGGGAGCCAGCAGCATCGCATTTCACTACTTTTCCTGATTCTTCAGCACGTGGTTCAACGATAGCAGGTGAAGATACGTTATTGATAACGAACTCCATAAAACGTTTAACACCCATATTCTTTTTGGCCGAAGCGCACAATACCGGGAAGAAAGTACAACTCCTCATTCCCAAACGGATACCCTGGCGCATCTCCTCTTCTTCGAGAGAACCTTTATCAAAGAATGTTTCCATCAAGCCCTCATCATTTTCAGCGGCTTTTTCAATCAGGGCATTATGCAGTTCTTCTGCCTTATCTTTTTCTGAAGCTGGAATATCTAAAATTTGCGGATCCCCACCATCAGGGCCATATTGGTACATCTTCATTTTCAGCACATCAATAATCTGATTAAAGCCAATACCAGCATTTACAGGATATTGAATAATCGTTGTGCTGTGACCGTATTTTGATATGACATTTTCAATCAACTGATCAAAATTGACATGTTCATGATCCAATCCGTTTGCAAGGAAGATGACAGGTGTTTTCAATGAATGGGCAATACGCATTGCACCTTCAGTTCCAGCCCCGATCCCATCAGCCGAATTCAACACACAAACAGCCGCTTCAACCACATTTAAGGAAGAAGTAACAGCTCCGGCGAATGCTTTCATTCCCGGGGTATCAATAACATTGATTTTTTTATCGTTGAATTCAGTGTAGAGAACAGAGGAGTAGATGGAATTCCCGTAGTCCTGTTCGATAGCGGTGTAGTCGGAAGCGGTGTTTTTGTTGGTTACTTCGCCTCTGCGATTCAGAATACCACCCTCGAAAAGCATAGCTTCTGCGAGGGTGGTTTTCCCAGCCCCGGCATTACCAATCAATGCTATGTTTCGGATTTGATCAGTTTTATAATTTTTCATCCGTAAATAATTTGTTTATTAAGGTCGGATGGAACTCGCATGATGAATTTTCATCCGTGTTTGTATTTAACGAATCATGCTCGTTTCATAATTACTTGAAATTTTCTTAGATTTTCAATTTGATTTTGCTTTGAAAACCTCAAAAATAATAATAATTTGATAACAATCAAGTGTTGCATAATTTATCTGTTTGTCATAGTGAAAAAATTGTAATCTTCTAGCTTTATGATAGATAGGTTTTTGCCAACATTCACCTTCATCTCTGACTATCAAAAAGTTTCATTGCTGCATTCTTGCTCTGTCACAATACAATCTGGCATATCTTTCGGCTTTATTTTTTATATCGCCGACAAAATGTATTTTTGTTAAAGATCATTAAAAAGTTATGGCGAAGTTCCCTCATTTTTTTCAACTCGATGCAATGGATTGCGGTCCAACCTGTTTGCGGATGATTGCGGCTTATTATGGCAAATCATTCAGCATCCAAACCCTGAGGGAAAAATGTTCCATCACCCGCGAAGGGGTCTCTTTGCTGGGGATCAGCGATGCGGCCAATGCCATCGGATTACGGAATGTGGGGGTAAAAATTTCTTTCAGCAAGCTTTCAGGCGAAGCTCCCCTGCCCTGCATCGTCCACTGGCGAAACAAACATTTTGTTGTGGTTTACAAGGTAACCAAAGACAACGTGTGGGTGGCCGATCCCGGTCGTGGCCTGATCACCTATACTATTGAAGAGTTTATGAAAGGCTGGCTGGGACCTAATTTCAATGCCGAAGAGATGGGTTTATGCATGTTGCTGGAACCGACCCCGGACTTTTATGCACAGGAGGATGAAAAACCCGACCGCAACTCTTTTACCTATCTTTTTGCCCATCTGAAGCCTTACAAAAAATATATCAGGCAGCTGATCCTGGGAATGGTGCTGGGAAGCCTGTTCCTGCTGATCTTTCCATTCCTTACACAGGCAGTGGTCGACATCGGGATCAACAACAACGACCTGAGTTTTATTTCGCTGGTGCTGATTGCCCAACTAATCCTTTTTGTCAGTATCACTTCGGTTGAACTGATCAGGGGCTGGATTTTGCTCCACCTGGGAACCCGCGTCAACATTTCGCTCATTTCAGAATTTCTGCTGAAATTAATGAAGCTGCCCATCGGCTTTTTCAACTCCAAACTGATTGGCGACCTGCTTCAACGCATTGGCGACCAGTCGCGCATCGAACGCTTTCTCACTACATCCACCCTGAATATCCTGTTTTCCATTTTCAACCTGATCATCTTCAGTATCGTACTGATTATCTATTCCTGGAAAATATTTCTGGTTTTCATTGTGGGGACCATCCTCTATCTGCTTTGGATTCAGCTTTTCATGAAAAAGAGAAGGAAACTCGACTACATGCGGTTTGAACAATACAGCAAAAACCAGAGCAAACTAATTGAACTGATCAACGGGATCCAGGAGATCAAACTCAACAATTGCGAAACCCAAAAACGGTGGGAATGGGAAAACATACAGGCCCGGCTCTTCGCAGTAAACACAAAAAGCCTTGCACTTGGGCAAGCCCAGGATCAGGGCGCGGCTTTTATCATGCGGCTGGTAAGCATCTTTTCCACCTTTTTAGCTGCCCGCTATGTGATTGACGGTCATCTGACCCTCGGAGCCATGCTGGCCATTACCTACATCATCGGGCAGATGAACAGCCCGGTCGATCAGTTGCTCAACTTCATGCAAACAGCCCAGGATGCAAAAATCAGCCTCGAACGTTTTGGCGAAATTCATCGGCTCGACAACGAAGAGCCCGAAGGGAAAGCGCTGATCGAAGATTTCCCTTCAAACCATACCATTACCCTGACCAACCTGTCATTTCAATACGAAGGCTCCCGGTCGCCATTTGTACTGAAAGATATTAACCTCGAAATCCCTGAGGGAAAAACCACGGCCGTTGTCGGAACCAGTGGCAGTGGAAAAACCACGCTCATGAAGATGATTCTCGGTTTTTTTGAACCGGTGGAAGGCGAAGTAAAAATTGGTCCGACCAAACTAAAAAACCTGTCCGGAAAATTGTGGCGCAGCAAATGTGGCGTTGTGCTTCAGGATGGTTATCTTTTCTCCGACACCATTGCCAACAACATTGCCGTTGGGCAGGAATTTATCGACAAAAAACGGCTGTTCCATGCGGCAGAAATGGCATGTATCCGCAAGTTTATCGAATCGCTACCATTGGGGTACAACACCAAAATCGGACAGGATGGTATCGGGCTGAGCCAGGGGCAACGGCAACGGCTTCTTATTGCACGGGCCATTTATAAACAACCCGACTACCTGCTTTTCGACGAAGCAACCAATGCCCTCGATGCCGAAAATGAACGGATGGTAATTGGAAATATCAATCGGTTTTCTGAAGGAAGAACAGTCATTGTCATCGCACACCGGCTAAGTACCGTGAAAAATGCCGATCAGATTATTGTACTCGACAACGGGGAAATTGTCGAACGCGGCACCCACAAAGAGCTGACCGAAAAGAAAGGGAAATACTTCCATCTGGTAAAAGAACAGTTGGAACTGGGCAACTAACCTACGTACATTCTCTCATTCCCTCATTCCCTCATTCCTTCATTCTCTCATTCTCTCATTCTCTCATTGTCTCATTCTCTCATTATCCGGAATTTGCCGCTATTTCTTAAACAGCTCCTTAATCGACTCCTCCATGGTGGGCCGGTCTTTCCGCTTTTCAATCCGCTCCTCACGGGCTTTTTCGCGTGCTCTCTTTCTCTTTTCGCGTGCTTTTTCCCGTTTGTGTTTTTTCAAATCGGCATTGCTCACAATGACCGAACGTACCGAAACACCTACCTGACCCTGATACCACGATTCTCGTCCGGTCATATTGAAGTTGGGTTTATAATCGAGGGCAATATTCCAGTGCAACAGGGTCACCTCCAGCCCGGCAATTAAATCAC
>Ga0209098_1001200_pt1 | contig 25435 bp, 28 predicted proteins | sample AD_JPNHW1_MetaG_FD_184429 | JGI IMG/M metagenome (GOLD analysis project Ga0209098, IMG submission 184429) | Active sludge microbial communities of municipal wastewater-treating anaerobic digesters from Japan - AD_JPNHW1_MetaG (SPAdes) (version 2) | ecosystem: Engineered > Bioreactor > Anaerobic...
GCAGCTTTTCAACCTGCTCGTGAACGCATTCTTTGCATTCTTTGGACAGGCGCCGGTCACCGAAACGGTCCAGGAAGCCCGGGGCTGGACCACGGCAGGTGCGTGGTCAAACTTCAGTTATGGGCTTATTCTCATGGCCGGGGGGGCCCTTGTCATCCTGTATAACGCGTTCCGCGAGGACCGCCCCCAGGAAATCTTTGCGCTGGTCTGGTCGGTAATAATATTCTATTCGACATGGCAACACGTCAGGTACGAATATTACCTGGCAATCAATATCGCTCTGCTTTCAGCGATCTGTGTAAGTTTTGCGATCGGACAGGGATCGGGTGAAGTGGCCCGTCTTGCACGTGGCGTCACCTCAACGTCAAAACCGGATGATCGGGAGGAAGATTCTGACGACAGGGCTTCAAAAGGAAAGAAATCGAAAAAATCTGAGAAAAAAAAGACTCCTCCTGTAAACACGAGTTATCTCGGTCTCGCACTGCTCATTGTTACTGCCATTCTGGGTATCCTGTTTGTGTACACGTCAGTATCGTTCAGTTATGTGAATGCATCCAGCAGTGCGATCTCTATGAACCCGGATTGGCGGGACTCTCTGGAATGGATGGCAAACAACACACCGGAAACCGGGGTCGATTATTTTACAATCTATGATAAATCGACATTTAAGTATCCCAATTCCTCCTATGGGGTCATGTCCTGGTGGGACTACGGCCATATGATCACCTATATCGCACAACGAATCCCCAATGCCAACCCGTTCCAGGCAGGAGTTTCCGGTCCCGATGGCTCTGCTGCCTATTTCATGGCAACAAATGAGTCAACAGCCAATACAATCCTCGATCATGACAGTACCAGGTACGTGATCACCGATGCGGAGATGGACACCGGAAAATTCTGGGCGATGGCAACCTGGTTTAATACAACTGCCGCGGCTGAACCATACGAGACAACAGTGCTCGTTCCCGGCCAAACGGCTGCCAGCAGTTATCAGTCGGCGCTCCTGTATGAACAGCCATATTACGACACGATGATCTCGCGTCTCCATAATTTTGATGGATCAATGGCAACCGCATCGGCGGCATACTATGTGGAGTATGCAGATGAGACGATCACAAAGGTCTCGTACCCGGTCCTCACCAATGTTGAAGCAATGAATGTATCTGCTGCCACAGCAAAAGCGGCACAATACAACCAGAACGCACCGTCAGGCTATCATGCAGAGGTACTTGGCGCATCTATCGTGCTGCCACTCGCGAATGTTCCTGCCCTGGAACATTACCGTCTTGTGTATGAATCAGCGACCAACGCATTCAATTCAGACACCGTTGATATCAGGTATGTGAAGATCTTTGAATACGTCAAAGGTGCACATATCAAGGGGTCCGGTATCATTGAAGTTCCGCTCGTGACAAACACCGGCAGGAACTTTACCTACCGCCAGCAGAGCGCCAACGGTGAATTTGTCGTACCATATTCCACGACCGGCAATTCTTACGATGTGAAGGCTACAGGAAAATACCGGATTGCGGGAACCGGGACGACTTTTGACGTGCCAGAAACTGCGGTCATACAGGGCCTGACCATCAATTAATCCTTTTTTTGACGGGGTTCTTGTGAGAAGAACTCAATACTTGCATTTATTCCTGCCTTTTAGTGCAGCAGGTAAGCCGGGTAATAAGAATTAAAACGGTCTGCATACAGGTCTGCCCGTAATGTACTGGTAGGGACATAATCTTTCTATACTGCAACAAACTCAATCTTCTGTATGCTCGCTCAAGAGATCGCACTTGGCATGCGGGTGAGGTATCCCCGTACCGGCACCACCGGTGCTGTGGTCCGGCTTGAGCAGGTGGCGGGAAGCCAGTTTGCCGAACTGGACAGCACGCACCTTCTCTATCGTACCGACCAGTTGATCCTGGCAGAACATGCAAAAGAGTCGACAAGCACCATTACTGAAGATGCAAAAGAAGTTATCCGGCGTGAACGGGAATTTGCTGCAGGAAGTGAACTCCAGGAAGCGTTAAAAAATATCGACCAGAGCTGCGAAGGTGGGGGATAACCACTCCCGAAATTAAAGGGAATTTATCCGGTAAAATACACCTGCAAGAGTCATTTAGTAAAAGCTTTTTTTCGGGCTCGATTTGAGAAGTGCCTCTGCAATGTATCCGAACCCGGGCTGCACTCTTCCCCCTGTTGAACCCGGGTTGCACGGCCCTACAGATCAACGATATCTTTGTCTGCGGGGTGGTATTTATCTATCAGGCGCTCAATATCATAATCAGCTATGCGTCTATACTTTGTGAGATCTGGACTTACCCCGGTATCTTGCGTGGCGCATAATTAATCATTTGCAATAAGGTTGTCTAAAGTGACAAACTTATATTTAATAAGGAGGTTCGATTTCATTTGCATGATGTGACAATACCCAGTGTGAATATCGGGGTGGTGGGCCATGTGGACCACGGAAAAACCACGCTCGTTAATGCGCTTACCGGTACCTGGACGGACCGGCACAGTGAAGAAGTGCGGCGTGGCATTTCCATCCGGCTGGGCTACGCGGATGCAACTTTCTATAAGTGTTCACACTGCGAAGGACCAGATGCATACTCGACAAAGCCGGTCTGCCCGGTCTGTGGCGGAACCGGAACGCCTTTTAGATCTATTTCTTTTGTGGATGCACCCGGGCACGAGACCCTGATGGCAACGATGCTCTCGGGTTCGGCGCTGATGGACGGGGCGATGCTTGTCATCTCCACAACTGAGAAATGTCCGCAGCCGCAGACAAAGGAACACCTCATGGCACTGGGGCTTGTCGGCATCAAGAAAATTGTTATCGTCCAGAACAAGATCGATGTCGTCTCCCAGAAAGAGGCGTTTGACCATTACCAGCAGATCAAGGCATTCGTGAAAGGAACGGTGGCAGAGAACGCCCCCATTATCCCGGTTTCAGCCCAGAAAGGTATCAATATGGGTGCGCTGGTGCAGGCACTGGACCAGACCATTCCCGAGCCGGTGCGTGATCCCTCTGCCGAACCCGTGATGCTTGTTGCCCGTTCCTTTGATATCAACAAACCCGGGTGCAACTGGAAAGAGGTGAAAGGTGGTGTTGTCGGGGGGTCTCTTATCCGGGGCATCCTCCGCGAAGGCGACACTGTTGAGATCCGGCCAGGACGGCAGACGCAAATCGAGAACAAGATCAAGTGGATACCCATCATCACAGAGGTTACCACCATTAATGCCGGTACGAAAACGGTAAAAGAGGCAACGCCGGGTGGGCTTCTCGGAGTCGCAACGAAACTTGATCCGGCGCTCACCAAAAGCGATGCGCTGGCCGGTCAGGTTGTTGGCCTTGCCGGAAAACTACCCCCGGTCTGGGATAAGATACGATGTCAGGTCACCCTGATGGAGCGGGTTGTAGGAGCCACAAGCGAACTTATCATAGAACCCTTAAAATATAACGAACCGCTCATGCTTTCCGTCGGCACCGCAGTCACGGTGGGTGTGGTCACAAGCACCAAAAAAGAAGCAGTCGAAGTGCAGCTGAAGCGGCCGGTCTGCGCAGAGCAGGGAGCTCGGATCGCTATCAGCCGGCAGGTGGGAGCACGCTGGCGGTTAATAGGGATGGGTGTTCTCAGCGAGTGAAAGTCCTGCTGGACGCCAATGCGCTCATGATGCCGGCGCAGTTCAGGATCGATCTCATGAGCGAGATCAATGAACTACTCGGCAGTTTTGAGCCTGTGGTGCTTCCCGGTGTAGTGCAGGAACTGGTCGGGTTGTCCCGTGCAAAAGGCAATGATGGCGCCGCGGCGCGGCTCGGCCTTACACTTGCAGGGCAATGCACGGTTGCACAAGGCACCGGCTCATCCATACCGGTTGACGATCAGGTTATTGCCTGGGCCATAGAAAACAAAGGCCTGGTAGTGACCAATGACCGCCGTGTCAGGGATGCACTGCTCACACAGGGTATCGGGGTTATATCCATGAGAAAACAGAAAAAACTTGAGATATTGCGAAAGTAGGTGGGTTATGTATTACAAGATGATGCTGGAAGACAAAGTCAGGGTGCCCCCCAACCGGCTGGGCGAAAAACTGGACAAGGTCCTTCTGGATGTCCTTCAGGAGCAACTCGAAGGGAGCATCGATAAGGAACTTGGGATCTTTATCGCGGTCACAAAAGTTGAAGACGTAGGGGAGGGCGAAATCGTTCCCGGTGACGGCGGCGTTTATTACGATGTGAAATTTGAGGGGGTCGTGCTCCGGCTTGCACTGCAGGAAGTAATTGAGGGGCTGGTTGTGGAGACCACGAGTTTCGGAGCTTTCGTGAGTCTTGGGCCCATCGATGCCATGCTGCATGTGAGCCAGATCTCGGACGAGTACATCAATTTCGATGAAAAGAACGCCCGGCTTATCTGCCAGGACTCCAAGCGATTCATCGGAGTTGGCGATATTGTCAGGGTCCGCGTGGTAACGCTCTCCTTAAACGAGCGTGAGCCGCGGGACAGTAAGATTGGACTTACCATGAGGCAGGCAGGCCTTGGCACAGCGCTCTGGCTCGAAGAAGAGATCGAAAAGGAAAAAGAAAAAGCGGCCGGTGTTACGGACGCCCAAAAGGAGAAGCCGGAGAAAGCCAAAGGCAAGAGGAAAGAACATGCCGCCGATGAATAAGAAAAAGCAGGGAAAAGTCTGCCGGGACTGCCACCGGGTTGTCGAAGGCGAGAACTGCGTGATCTGCGGAACGGCAAATTTAAGCGATGACTGGTCGGGCTATCTCGTCATTATCGACCCGGAAAACTCTGACGTAGCAAAACGGATGAACATCAAGCTTCCCGGACGGTATGCGTTAAAGGTCCGTTAAAATGCTCGTGCTCCCTAAAGAGTCGCGCAAACTTTTCAAGGATCCATTCGGGATACTCTACAGTGATATCAGCACGGTGCTCCCGGAACTTGCCGGGCGGACCGTGTATTCTGTGGGGGATGTAGTTACCCACAACCTGAAAAAAAACGGGATTACTCCGGCAATTACCGTTGTAGACGGCCAGACGATGCGTTCACCCTGCAGCCGGATGCCGGAGATCTCCGGTGAATGCATCCATGTGGAAAACCCGGCCGGAACAATAACCGAGGATCTGGAAAAAGCACTCACCTATGCAATTGGCCATACCCCCATTACTATCATGGTCAATGGTGAGGAAGATCTTGCCGTGATCCCTCTCGTGATTGCGGCCCCGGAATCATCTGTAGTACTGTATGGCCAGCCACACAAAGGGATCGTACTCCGCACCATCGATGCTAATGCAAAAGCCGCCGCAAAAGAACTTCTCAGGCATTTTGTTCGGGTCGGAGTACAGAAATAAAAAAATATTTCTCCGTTTTTGATTTTTAAGGTGTATTCTCCTGTTTTCTAAAAGCAGGGTTCTGGTTTTAAATAACACGGTTTCCAATAATTACAGGATATCGATGGACTTTGAAATCGAGAGCGATAAAAGGAACGAACTTTTATCACGGAGAGAGATTCAGTTTACTCTCACATACGACGGTGCGACACCCTCCCGCATGCAGATAATCGGCAAATTGTGCGCACTGCTCAATGCAAAAGAGCCCCAGGTCGTAGTTGACAGTCTGAAAAGCAATTTCGGCAAGACGGTTGTCACCGGAATGGCACGCGTGTATGATACAGAAGATGCAAAGAAGAAAACCGAACGCGCTTACCTTTCTGCACGCGGTATGCCCAAGCCCAAAGAAGAAGGAGCGGCATAAGCATGGCAGCGGCAAAGAAAGCAGCAGCAAAAGGACCCTCACGCAGTGCGTTCTTTAAGGTCGAGGGTGAAAAAGTCACCACCGCCAAGAAGTACTGCCCCCGTTGTGGTCCCGGCGTCATGATGGCCGACCACAAGGATCGTGTTGCCTGCGGAAAGTGCGGATACACCGAATTTAAAAAATAAACACTGATGCCTGATTTTGGGCAGATACTTGGCATTGAGGGGACAGCCTGGAACCTCAGTGCTGCTCTTTTTGACCGGGACCTTCTCCGTCTGTGTTCACGTCCGTATTCTCCCGCCCATGGCGGCATTCACCCGCGCGAGGCGTCACAACACCACGCGTCCGTGATAAAAGAAGTCATCTCCACAGTCCTTGAAGAGCCGGAGAAAGTAACAGGCATTGCTTTCTCGCAGGGACCGGGGCTTGGACCCTGCCTCCGCACGGTAGCAACGGCAGCGCGATCTCTTGCACTGGCCCTTAATGTCCCGCTTATCGGAGTAAACCATTGCATTGCTCACGTAGAGATTGGATGCTGGGCAACCGGCTGCCGGGACCCGGTCGTACTGTATGCAAGCGGGGCAAATACGCAGGTGATTGGGTACCTTAACGGGCGGTACCGCATCTTTGGTGAGACGCTTGATATCGGAATCGGTAACGCGCTTGACAAATTTGCACGTGCAAAAGATTTCCCCCATCCGGGCGGGCCCCTGATCGAGGCAAAAGCAAAAACCGGGAACTATTTTGAACTTCCTTATACCGTCAAGGGCATGGACCTTGCATTCTCAGGACTTGTCTCTGCGGCAAAGGATGCAAAAGAACCACTGCCCGATGTCTGCTACAGCCTGCAGGAGACCGCATTTGCGATGTGCGTGGAAGTAACAGAGCGGGCACTCTCGCTTACCGGCAAAGAGGAGGTGCTCCTTGTCGGAGGTGTAGGGGCTAACGCCCGGTTGCAGGAAATGCTTGCGATCATGTGCGAAGAACGGGGGGCGCGATTCTTTGTACCCGAACGGAAGTATCTCGGTGACAACGGTGCGATGATCGCTTATACGGGAAAACTGATGCTCGATAGTGGACTGTCGCTTGCCATCGAGAATTCACAGGTTAACCCGTCTTTCCGCTCAGATGAGGTCGAGGTCACCTGGAAACACAACGATACGCACGTGCCGGACCGTGTACAGCCCGATAACACCGGCCAGAAACGGGGGGCGGAGGCCATTGTCAGTTTCCGGCACGGGTACGCGATTAAGCAGCGGGTATCAAAACGGTACAGGGCACCGGCGCTTGACAAAAAACTTATCACGGAACGGACCCGGGCGGAGGCTCGGCTTATTCACGCAGCACGCAAAGGTGGCGTTCCCACACCGGTTATAAGCAATATCACCCATGACTCTATCGAAATGGAGCAGGTAACCGGCACGCTTCTTACAGGAGCACTCACAGCAGCGCACTGCGAAGAGGCAGGAAGGATAGTCGGCCGGCTGCACACGGCCGGTATCATGCACGGGGATCTTACCACGAGCAATATGATCCTGCGCGAAAGTGACGGCAGGTGCGTGCTGATCGACTTCGGCTTATCACAGGTAACTCCGGAGATCGAGCAGCGGGGCGTTGACCTCCATGTTATGTTCCAGACACTCAAGAGCACCCATCCAAAAGAGGCCGTCGTGTTCAGTGCGGCATTTGCCCGGGGGTACGCAGAGACGTTTGCCGGTGCTGATGAGGTTCTTGCCCGGGAACAGGAGATCGAACTTCGGGGGAGATATCTGTGAGCCGGAACCTGACCATTGTTACCAGCAATGCTCATAAGGCACAGGAAGTTGCGGCGTTTTTTGGCGGAACACTCAATGTCACGCACGTGGCGCTCGATATCCCGGAACTCCGCTCGGATGATGTGACGGAAATCGCGCGGGAGAAAGCGCGGTACGCGTACGATCACCTGCATGTGCCGCTCATCGTTGATGACACGGCTTTTTCCATCGATGCACTTAAAGGATTTCCGGGGCCGTACGCAGCGTACGTACTCACTGCGATTGGTAACACCGGTATCCTCAAACTGATGGATGGCGTCACGGATCGTAACGCCCGGTTCACCACCGCGATCGCTTTTGCTGATGAAACCGAAATTAAGGTCTTCACCGGCACGATTGATGGCAGGATCATAACAGCGCCCCGGGGCACCGGTGGATTCGGGTATGATCCGATCTTTGACGTCAACGGGCAGACTCTTGCCGAGATCCCGCTTGAGAAGAAGAGCGCCATCTCCCACCGCGCCCGTGCACTCGCAGCATTCCGTGACTGGTTCGTTACCCGGCATCGGACCGGGTGACCGCGTGACGCAAACGGTTAAAAGATCGAAGAACATTGTTATAAGGGCTAAAGACAGGAGCGTATATTTATGGCAAAGTTCGCTGAAGCCGAAGCACGTTTACTCAACGTGAAGATATGTATGCATTGCAATGCACGCAATGCAATCCGTGCAACCACATGCCGCAAGTGCGGGTACAAGAACCTGCGGCCGAAAAACAAGGAACGAAAAGCGTAATTGAATTTTCTCTTTCAATATCGTTTTTCTTTTTTGTTGTAGTTTTGTGTAAAACCGGATTTACGCGGAATAATACGTGACACGTTTGCCTTTCTGTGCATATTCACCGGCAAACGTCTCGATGTTGCGCTTATATCCAATCCGGTCAACAAAGCCAAGATTGCGGAGGTTCTCCCGCACCCGCATCACATCCACCTCATCAGCCCAGTCCTTTGTGTAGACATAAATAACCCTGCGGCTGTCCCGGGAATCCGGATTTGGTTTTGCCGTACTGACCTTCGCAGAAATCCCAAGCTCGAGTGCAACCGTTGCGTCCCTCACTTTCTTCCAGGCGTCATCAGCAGTTTCGGGATCCTTGAAGATCAGCCATTTGCCGGCATGTTCATCCTCTATCGCTTCAGGTGCGCTGCCCGGGGCATCCTGGACGATCCAGTACATCTGTGTCGTCTTTGAAGGGATGACACCTTCCCCTGAAGAGAACATCTGGTAGATCGTATCGACCGCGCCAAACCGTACAAGAAACGCTTCGGCAAGCTGGGGATATTCCTCGGTAAGCTGCTTGAAGGTTTCAGCCAGATCGGCAGTGAAGTCAATACCTCCTTCAACAAGCTGATAAAGATATTTGCCCTGCGTCAGGAGTCTTCTGGTGAGAAGGTGATCGAAGATACCGTATGCCACATCAGCCAGAGCCTCGGAATCGACTTCGTCCATAGTGTACCAGTCCGGTGTTCTGCCGAAAAATAGTTTCTGATTTGGTAGGGTGACTCTTGCAGGCACTTCCTTCCACACACTAAAGACCCAATCCGGATCGTACGGAACGCGAAAAACGCCCGGATTTTCTGTCGGGAACTGCCATGTTCGAACAATTTAAGTGAGACCGCAGCCAAAAAGTACTAATTATGGAATGGAAACGTGACTGGGGCCTTACGGCCAGAGTTTTACTGACAGGATTTTTACTGTTCCTCCTCTACCTCGTGTTCATGACCGTCCTTGTCGTTCTCTTTCCGAGCATCAGCATCTTCCTGATTGTCGGGTTAGCAGTCGTCATAGGACTTGTCCAGTTTTTTTTCTCGGATAAAATGGTGCTCTGGAGCACGGGCTCGCGCATTATATCCGAAGATGAATATCCTGAACTTCACCGGACTATCGAGAAACTTTGCCAGGAAGCGAATCTCCCGAAGCCAAGAATCGCGATTATGCAGAGCCCGGTGCCCAATGCATTTGCCACGGGAAGAAGCCCGAAGCATGCGGTCGTAGCCTGTACCGATTCAATCATGCGGCTCCTCACAAAGGACGAACTTGAAGCGGTTCTTGCACACGAACTCTCGCATGTGAAGAACCGTGATATCCTCACGATGACACTTGCAAGTTTCATCGCGATGATCGCATCGATGATCATGCAGAGTTTCTTCTTCTCCGCGCTCTTTGGGGGAAACGACCGGGAAAACGGGGGAGCATGGATCGTTGTCTGGATCATCTCTATCATCGTGTATGCGCTCAGCACACTCCTGATGCTTGCACTCTCCCGGTACCGCGAGTTTGCAGCAGACCGCGGCAGCGCACTTATCACGAGAAATCCCCGGGCGCTGATTACCGCATTAAGCAAGATCAGCGGAAGGATGGATGCTGTGCCCCGTGAGGCAAAAGCCAAGGTTGAAGGCGCAAACGCATTCTTCATCATCCCGGCGCTCTCCGGAAATACGATCATGGAACTCTTCTCCACCCACCCGGCGACAGAGAAGCGGATTGCCGCGCTCGAAAAAATCGAAACCGAACTTCGCGGATACTAATCCATTAATCCATAATTTTTTTTTATCACGAATATTCTTCGGCCTGTATCTTGGTTTAAATTCCCCCACAAAAGAAATAGTGTTTGTGTTTGTGGTGAGGGTTACTGCAAACAGACGCGGACGCGGTACAGCGGTACGAAATGTAAAAATTCCTGCGATATACGAACCGGACCGACACTTTGATCAGCCCGGGATAAGTAAGCATTAATACACCTCCCCTCCAAAATTGTAGAGCACAGTGCATCGATGGTCTAGTGGTATGACTTAGGCCTTCCAAGCCTATAGCCCGGGTTCAATTCCCGGTCGATGCATAAGGGCTCGTGGTCTAGTTGGCTATGACGTCGCCTTCACACGGCGAAGATCTCGAGTTCGAATCTCGACGGGCCCACTCTTGTTTTACTATTCCCACCACGTCTCTAACGTATCCACCATAAACAGTGAATGATCATCCATCTGCCCATTAAGGTAAAACGGTTCCATCTTCTTACAGAGTTTGACCGGCTCGATCCGGAGTTGAGATGCAATAGAAAATGATGAAGATATGTAGGCATTTTCTATTTTTGTATGAGTGGAGCCGAACGGTGTAGAGGTTAGTATTTTCCACAGGAAATGAAGGGGTTTAAATATTGATGGCGGGACTCACAATAGATTGCACACACATTGCACGGTCTTTCCTGTACATTATTTTTTAAAAGACCCTTGATAAATGAGGAAACACCAGTATGCCGGATGGGTTCCTGGATACAGGTATCCGCGAATAAAACCCCACCCCGAATTTTACGGATACACGTTTCCTACCATATAGCTCCCCAGTCTGGAATATGTTCAGATGCATAAATGTCACGGGAGACACGTTGCCGTCAGTGAGAAAAACGATATCAAGTCACCGCATGCCGGATTGCTCCGGCATCGCGGCAGACTTTGTGCAAAAATAATTGAGATCAGAGTTATGCGTTTTTCATCTTGGCTTTTGCGACGAATCCGTCTTTGCCAATGTAATACATGTAGCCCTTTTCCTTGGCAATCTTTTCAGCACCGACTTTCTTCTTCTTGCCGGTCTTGTTGTGCTTCATCGGGGCTGCCCAGACATATCCATCCTTACCGATGAAGTACAGGAATCCCTTTTCCCGTACAATCTTTTCCTTTCCAATTTTCTGTCCCATTTAAACACCTCAAAACCCCGTTCGGGTTTTGATAATGAGAGTTGACGCCTGATAATATAAAAGGTTTCCGTCGAAAGCACGTCGAAACTTCAAATTCTGCCATATTTTTATCGATATTTTCGGTTTTGTGCCACACAATCACCCCCGATTAAAAACCGAATATTATTAGTCTGTTCGTGTTTATCTGCCTGAATAGAGGTGCATTAATCAGCACATCACCGAAGATACCGTGAAGCCGGAACCAGATCAGCGCATCGTCATACTTGCCGACGGCCAAACGGGTGCATGACAGCAGGATGTTGGTATTTTAATCACGGGTATCCGGAACCGGAGCAGAATAACCAGGTTAAGATATGCGGGCTGCAGGGCTGAAACGGAGAGCCCCGGTTCAGCTTAGCGGGATGATCGGTTGCACCACCGGCGGGACTTTCGCACTGACAATGGGGGGGCCCAGTGTTCCCTGTGGTGCAATCGTCAGGGAAAACTGCTGGTAGGGTGAGGTGGTGTTGGTCGGGCAGACAAAAATTTCGAATTGTTCGTTTGGTTCAAGAATATTATCACTGTCCGCACTCTTGAGGGGGAGCATATTGAACTTCCCGGCAATCGTCCAGCCCGGGCAGACCAGGGGCCGCGAATCTTTTCTGGGGATTGTTTCAGCGATCCCGCCAGATACCCAGACGACACGCACGTTGTCAAAATCAACACCTCCCATGTTCCCGATAAAAAGTGCCACGGTCATTTCGGCTGCACCCATCCGCCCGGGATCCGGGTGGAGATACCGGACAGGTACACCAGAAGCAGTGCCATCCTCCGCGGAAAAACCATATACCGGTCCAACGTGCTGCATCAGATCACCGGAGTTGCTTGCGAAGGTATGCACGATACCTCCCTTATAGGGACCACCCTGCCAGGGAAAAAGGCACGTCAGCACACCACAGGCCACGAGGATGATCACAAGGATAATGACAATAATGCCAAGTCCCGTCAGCGCATCTTCCGGTGTATGTCGGTTTCTCATCGGATCAGCTCTTCCTTCGGTCGACAAGCCTTCGGGGACGTCCCCGGTTCCGGAACATTTCAAGCTTCCCGGGTGCAGCGTACGTGAACCGTATCCTGAAACTTCCATCATGATACTGTTCACTCAGACCCTGCTTGTGACGGAAGAATCTCCCGACAAAACAGTCCTCCACCAGATGCCGGTCACAGGTACTGGGATCAAAACATTCCAGACCTACATTCAGCGTCACCTCCCGTGCCGTGTCACCAGGATCGACAAACGCTTCGTATTCTCCCGTAAGACAGACCATATTCTCCGGCTGGAAAACCGCAGCTTCGATGTCCACACGGTTTAACGAATTGCCCTGCACCCAAACGGTCTCGGCTTCCCGCTCGGGATTTACAATCCGCATATGTGTTCTCCCGCAACCACACCGTTTTCGGGATATCACCACGGTCGTATCCTCTGTATCGTAGTTGACAAGAAGCATACCGGATTTCCCGCCCACCGGCAGCAACGTGGTAAGTACCGCCCTCCCGCATTCACCGTCTTTCACAAACGACTGCATACCGGGATCATAGACATCGAGGTGTACCAGGTCCTCGGGCACATGGAGCCCGGCAATCTGCGTACATTCGCCGCACATCGTACCCTCGGTACTCCCGTATGTGTTATAGACCGGGCATCCCCATAGTTCTGCAAGGTAGGCACGCGACTCATCAGCAAAGCCCTCACCTCCGGCCACGAGACGGGAGATCGAGGTCTCTGATAGGGTTATCCCCTCGGCCGTAAGCCTGCGTGCGAGCCTCAGGAGTTTGAATACGCTCCCTACAATTGCTGTTGGCCGGTAGTTCCGGATCACCCGGGACTCAAAGGTACATTTCCCGAGAGGAATAATCCCCATTCCGATACGCAGGGCGGCAATCGTCATCGTGTTCGCTCCTACATTCATGCCATACGAAGCGCAGACCACGATCCTGTCCTTCTTTGAAAAACCTTGCGAGACAAAACTCCGTGCGTATTTCTCCGCGTACCGCTTCCAGTCCTCCCATGTCAGAAAAAAACTTTTAGGCGTCCCGCTCGTGCCACTGGTTTCCTGTATCGAGAAGATATCACTCCAGTCCGCAGAGAGAAACGCAAAATTTGGGATCACTGGGGGCTGGTTCTCACGTATGGTCTTTCCGGAGACGATGGGGAGGCTCGATAAATCCTCGTGCGTTCGTATCTCTTCGGGTCGGAGGTTATTCTTTTTAAACCACTGCCGGTAAAACGGCGAATGTTCTGCGGCATAGGATAGTGTGTAACGGACTCGCTCATCGATCAGGGCGTCGAGATCGCCGCGTTCCAGTGTCTCGATATCCGGCGCAAAATATTCCCCCTCGGTCATAAGAAAGGATTACGGGACGATGGTTTATACGTTGCGACACCTGCTCTGCAACGTCACCGTTTTTTCGCCTCGATTTCCAGCCGCATCATCTTCACATGCACCGCGCCATCCGGATCCGGTGGATACATGGCAAGGTACCGATCGGCAAGGGCATTGACAAATTCGTTCCGCCGGACCTCTGGCACGCGTTCCAGGTACGGGAGCCAGGTTGTACGAAGCCATCCGCAGAAACCGTCACGGGCCGGGTACACCATCTCTTTTGGGATGAGCTCGACCCGGACCGGAAAAAGGCCGGCCGTTTCGAGCCATGGACGATACTCGGTGGGGGAGAAGAAACCAAAACGGAAGGAAAAGCCGGGAAAATACTGGCCCCACCCGGGATCGGCGAGCAGGGAGTCAAGAGCGCCAAAGGCTTGTGCTGCATTGCCTTTACCACCCATCTGAACAATCATCCGCCCACCGTGTTGCAGCGCCCGGACGATCCCGGCAAGGACCGGGCCGTGATCGTATACCCAGTGAAGCGCAGCGTTTGAAAACACGACATCGAATTCTTTAAAAAAACCTGATGGTTTGTGCATCATCTTCTGCAAACGACAGGTTGGGATGCGCATCATGCGGGAACTGTTCACGTGCAAACCGGATCATACCGCGAGAACTGTCGATGCCAAGAACGGATCCTTCCGGCACGCATTCCGCGATTGCAGCTGTCACCGTACCGTCGCCGCATCCGATATCAAGCACCCGCTCGCGGCCGGACAGATGGATCTTCTGGATCAACTCACGCGCCCACTGCTTCTGTGCCGGGGAACTCCGGGCATAATCCGAGGCATCCCACCGGAATTCCGGTTCCTTATCACGCGCCGACATCACGTATCACTGCCATGATTTGATCAATTGGACAGATGTATAATTAATACAGGCATTTCTTTTAAAAAACTGGTTCTTTTACGAGCGCACGCAAATTTATCGTCCGTCGCTTCCCATGATAACAGGAATTTACCCATGTACTTCCACATCATCCTCACCGACGACTGTAACCTCTGCTGCCGGTACTGCCGGGCAAAGGCGTTTGAAGAGGAAGATGAGGAAATTCCTGATGCGGTACCGGTCGAGATCGATGAAGATCTTGCACCCGATCTGAACTACGATTTAGGAATGCTCTACCGTTTCCTTGCACGGGACCCCTCGCCCACCGTGACATTCTATGGCGGCGAACCGCTTATGCGGAGGGATCTCGTGGAACGGATCGTCCGCGAGGCCCCGGTACAACGGTTCATGATCCAGACAAACGGCCTCCTGCTCGACCGGCTCGCTCCTGAAATTGTCAACCGGTTCTCCACGATACTTGTCTCGCTGGACGGGCGCGAAGCCCTTACCGATGAAAACCGGGGGACAGGGGTTTTTTCCCGGGTGATAGCAAACGTAAAAAAGATCCGGGCAAACGGCTATCGCGGCGAACTGATAGCAAGGATGACCGTGACCGAGCGCACGGATATCTTCGATGCCGTCCGGTACCTTGCAGAGAACCCGGACTACTCCTTTTCTTCCATCCACTGGCAGATGGATGCAAATTTCACCGGGGATTTCAGCCACCGGACGTTTGCTGAGTGGGCAGAGAAACGGTATAATCCCGGCATCCGTACACTTGTCACTGCGTGGGTGGACGAGATGGAAATGTCCGGCCGGGTTCAGCGCTGGTATCCTTTCATCGATCCCATGGAAGATCTCCTGAACGGGAGAGCAAGCCCCCTGCGGTGCGGTGCGGGACACGCAAACTACGCGATCATGACCGATGGTCACATTGCGCCCTGCCCGATTATGATCGGTATGAAGCAGTACTATCTCGGCCATATAGCTGACGCAGACCCGCAGAACCTGCCCCGGATACCGATCGGTGGCGAATGTAAAACATGCCGCATCAGCACGTTCTGTGGCGGGCGGTGCCTGTACTCGAACATTGTACGGCCCTGGAACCCGGCCGGCCGGCAGCTTGTCTGCGGCACCGTAGAAAACCTGCGCGACGCACTCATGGAGGAACTCCCCCGGGTCCGGGCCCTTATTGCTTCCGGGCGCATCCACCTTTCGGATTTTGCCCACGAGAAATTCAACGGCTGCGAGATCATTCCCTGACCCCGCAGGACAGGGCTGTAACCGGGCACGGTCTTATGCAGATGTATTTATACTCAACGGTAGGATGAATATGTGCAGATCTAAAACTGCATGAGTAATACAATGGAAAGAAAAGGATTTGGTGGCCCGAGAAACTTCGGTCCCAGAGAAATGACAAAGACAGTCTGCTCAGACTGCGGAAAAGAGTGCGAAGTCCCCTTCAAGCCAACTGAGGGAAGGCCGGTTTACTGCAGGGACTGCCTGCCCAAGCACCGGAAACCCCGGTTCTAATTACATTAAACCATTCATTTTTTTCTTTTTGTGATGATCTTCTTTGGCAGCGGATGCTGTTAATCTCCCGCCAGATATATTACCTGTACTGCAACACTTCTGCAATTAAGGCGGTATCATGGCGCGAAGCACTCGCGTACGATAAAAAGAGGACCCTCCTGTAGGTTTACCACGACTGCGACGCCGATACCTTTGATGTTGTCACCCGGGAGAAACGCAGGGTAGTTTCAAGAACGGGATCTTCACTGAAACACCGCTGCATCTGCATGCCAGCTCATCTCTTTTGAGAAGAACCTGCAAGCAAAAAAGAGAAAATTTCGTAAAGAAAACCCGGACTAGTGAGCGGCAATCACCGGTTATTCCCAACTCCCGGGTTTAACGCTATTAGCATCTCTGCCCAAACGGGGCAGACGGGGGTTATTTACTTTTTCCGAATTTCTTCGCGGAACCGGTGGAGAAGATCGTATAACATCAACCGCAACTCGGCACCGATATCCTCCCAGGATTTGGGAGAATTTGTGGTGGGCAGGCAGGGTGCAGGACCGGCCTCCTCTGCAACAACAATCTCAGATTCCTCACGAATTTTCGCCTTTGCCCAGAGGTCGCAGATAATCTCATAGTATCCGGCAAGAACCACGATAATAAAGACGATTGGTACGATCACAAATGAGAGCAGCCAGAAGTAATGATAGATATTGTTCCCGGTGGTCGTATCGACCCACTCGAAAACCCGGAGCACAAACGCGATAATAAAGACGCTGCCGATTGCCCTGATGATGGGGGCCGGCAGGTTCATCGGGAACGGAAATGCCCCGAACATGTCAGCGACAAAGATGATGATACCGATGAGAAGCAGCAGCCAGAAATTCAGGTTGAGAAAGTCAACTCCCGAATGATAGAGGGGATTCCGTACATAGTATGTCAGGATATTTGCCAGTACGACTACGATGAGAAAACTGATGATCCCAATCATCCGTGAGACAAAAACCCACCCGAGAGAGTGCTGCTTGGTTGGCCACATAAATACTCACATCAAGTGTACTCCATAGTATTCGTGGGCGGGGTATAAAGTCCTCATGGCACATCCACAAGTTCCCTGCGTTAAGTTTTCCCGGGTAGAAAATCCCCTTATCGCGCCTGTCCGATAGTGAGTATGCGGATCAATTACAAGAGAGATGCACGTTACCTGCTCCGGGGGCAGGCGGGTACCCCGATTCCTGCCGGTGTCGGAATCATCCTAGCTGCATTGGACAGATCGTGGCTGCCATTGTTGCAAACCTGATAGTCGGCCGGATCTTTTTCTTAAAGTCGACCAGTTCATCGTTACGTCCCGGTCACTAGCGGCACTGTGGGTGGTAAAGGAAAATATCCGGTGCGTAGACTGCGGCATGGTCGCGGGGGGATACCAGCTCGTCCGGTCCGGGGACTATGACATAAGCACCGATGCGGTGCCTGAATTCCGGTGCGAAAAGTGTGGGTGTGTTTTTAGAAATCTGATGAACTTAAAAAACAAGGGCATGAACGTGGAATAATTCCCGATAACGGAACCGGGTAACGGCCCTGAATTTTTTTTAGTTCTCACTAAAGCAGTCCCGGGTTTCATAACAAGAGAGACGCGGGCCGGATGTACTGTTTTTTTGGTCATTCACGGTTTTCGGCAGTCCACCCGTTTTTAATTTTCGGGGTTCAGGTACATTACGTATTATTTTGTACATTAATTTGTTAAAAACAACAATAATGTATAAATGTGTACAATAACAACCAATATGCAACATAAGGCAGGAAACCCGGAATCCGACAAAACCACCGGATACCACGGTTTCCTGCCCGTTGTACCGGGGAGGGAGCCGGATCATACCGCTTCTTTCCCGGGTCCTATCCATAAAAACAGAAGGACGGTGATGCCAGTGGGGTGGAAACTGATATTATCAACCCGGAACAAAAGCTGAATCTTGGACTTAATGAATACCTGACCGCAACGAGTGACCAGCCAAAACCACTCGTGATCCCGCTTTGCGCCGTGCTCCCGCTGCCGCGATGTTCCCCGCTTGACGTTTTCTTAAAAACGCGAACGGGAAACGGGTTTCTTTTGGAATCCATGGAAGGAAGCGAGAAGATTGCACGGTACTCGTATGTCGGGATCGATCCCGCGTGCATGATATCGATCGGGCAGGAGGTTACCGTGACCGGCAGCGATGCATTTGTCGCCATCGCCCGCGAACCGGAAGGATCCAATCCGGTCGATAAGGTCCGGTCTATCCTGTCGCGGTTCAATTACGTAAACCTCAAAGCCCCACGGTTTTTCGGAGGTATGGTCGGGTACTTCTCCTACGATATCGTACATTCGCTCTTCTGCCAGGTTAAGGACTGCCGGAACGGTACGCCACAGGAAACGCCCGATGCCCGGTTCATGCTTGCAAAAGACTGCATTGTCTTCGATCATCTTGAACGGAAACTCTTCATCTTCTCAAGCCCGTTTTTGACGTATGATACAGACCCGACATCAGAATACCGGCGCTGTGCCGGACACATTGCGGCACTTGCCAACCAGATCCAAACAACTGAAAAAACGCCAACGACACCGGACGATCTGGTGCAAACCGGAAATAAAAATTCTAAAAATTCCAAAAAATCTCCAGCGGTTACGGACAACACCGGCCGCGAAGCGTTCATGCATGCGGTCGAAGAGATCAAAGAGCATATCGTGGCCGGGGATATCTTCCAGGCCGTGCTCTCGCGGAGGATGGAATGTGCGGTCGCGTCGGACCCGTTCCCCATCTACGCGGCGCTCCGGACGATCAACCCGAGCCCGTACATGTATTACCTTGATTTCGGGGACGAGCAGGTGATTGGCGCAAGCCCCGAGATGCTTGTGCGGGTGGAAAAACGGCGCGTGACCACAGTCCCGATTGCCGGCACCCGGCCCCGGGGCCGGGACAAGAGTGAAGACAAGCGACTCGCGCAGGAACTCCTGCTCGACAAAAAGGAGCGGGCCGAGCACACGATGCTTGTCGATCTCGCACGAAACGATGTCGGGAGAGTCTGCAAGTTTGGGTCGGTCGAGGCGAGCGAGTTCATGGGTATCGAGAAGTTCTCTCACGTCCAGCACATGGTCTCGACCGTGCAGGGAACGCTCATGGACCATCTCGACTGCTACGATGCACTCAAGTCCTGCTTCCCGGCCGGGACTGTTTCCGGTGCACCGAAGATACGGGCAATGCAGATCATCAGCGAGACCGAGCCGGATGCACGCGGTCTCTACGCGGGCGCTGTCGGGTATGTCGGATTTGACCGGAACCTTGAATTTGCGATTGCGATCCGGACCGTGAACGTGAAAAACGGACGGGCGTATATCCAGACCGGCGCCGGGATCGTGGCAGACTCGGTGCCGGAAAACGAGTGGACCGAGACCGAGAACAAGGCCGCAGCGATGATGCGGGCGATCGAACAGGCAGGGGTTGTGCCATGAACACCCCGACCGTTCTCATCGTGGACTGCTACGACAGTTTCACGTTCAACCTGTACCAGCAGGTGGGGAAACTCGGCGCCCGGCCGGTTGTCGCGACCTGCGACACCCCTCTTGAGACGCTCAAAAAGATCCGGTGCGACCGGATCATCCTCTCGCCCGGGCCCGGGACACCGGAAGATTCCGGTGTCTGCCTCGAAGTCCTTGATACGATGAGCCGTACGATCCCGACCCTTGGCGTCTGTCTCGGCCATCAGGCCATCTGCACCGCGTTTGGCGGCCGGGTCGTCCGGTCCGGGCACCTGATGCACGGCAAGACTTCAGAGATCAAAAGTGACGGGAAAGGCGTGTATGAAGGCATGCCCTCACCGTTTACCGCGACCCGGTACCATTCGCTCGTGGCACAACGGGACTCGCTCCCCCCGGAACTTGTCGTCACCGCTGAAAGTACCGATGATGGTTTTGTCATGGGCGTCCGGCACACAAAATACCCCATTGAAGGGGTGCAGTTCCACCCGGAGAGCATCCTCTCGCACGATGGCGACGCGCTCATGAAAAATTTCCTGTTCGGACAGCGGACGGTGGGAGCATGACCATGAAAGAGGCAATTGCCGCTGTGGTGGATGGCAGGGACCTTGCAGCCGAAGAAGCGGCTGCTGTCATGGACACGATCATGAGTGGCGGGGCAACTCAGGCGCAGATCGGCGGGTTCCTTGCCGGGCTCCGGATGAAAGGCGAGACCCCGGAAGAGATCGCCGCATTTGCCCGGGTGATGCGGGCGCACGCGGTCCGGGTCAGCCCGGAAGTTGCCGGGACGCTCGTAGATACCTGCGGGACCGGGGGCGACGGAGCACAGACGTTCAACATCAGCACCGCCGCCGCATTTGTCGCGGCAGGAGCCGGTGTCCCGGTGGTCAAGCACGGCAACCGGGGCGTGAGCAGCCGGTGCGGATCGGCAGACGTACTCGCGGCACTCGGGGTCACAATTGGAATTAATCCGGCAGCCCAGGCAAAAATTGTCAGGGACACCGGGATTGTCTTTCTCTTTGCGCCAAGCCACCACCCGGCCATGAAACATGTGATGGCTGCACGCCAGGACCTCGGGTGCCGGACGGTCTTTAACCTCCTTGGCCCGCTTGCAAACCCGGCCGGGGCAGATGCGCAGGTGCTCGGCGTCTATGCAGAAAATCTCACCGGGACAATCGCAGAAGTGCTGCACCTGCTCGGGGTTTCCCGGGCACTGGTCGTGCACGGTAGCGGGCTTGACGAGATTACGACCACGGGTGAGACCACCATAACGGAACTTGACGGAGGGAGTATGACAAATTACACACTATCCCCGGAGCAGTTTGGTTTTAACCGTGCGACGCGAACCGACCTTCTGGGCGGCGACCCGGATGAGAATGCATGTATCATCCGTGCCGTTCTTGCCGGGAAAAAAGGCGCTGCACGCGATGTCGTGCTCATGAACGCCGGCGCCGCAATCTACGTGGGTGGCCGGGCCGGGACACTCGCAGAAGGGATCCAGCTCGCGGGAGTGTCCATCGATTCCGGGAAAGCACAAGAAAAATTGGATGCACTGATCACAGCAACACGGGGTGCGGCATGATTCTTGATGAGATTATCTGCCGCACAAAAAAACGAGTGGAAAAACTGCCGGAAACATTCCCGGAGCCGGACGGGTTCCGGCACGCAAGCCTTGAAGCGGCTATCCGTTCGGCAGAAAAAAAGAACCCGGTGATTGCGGAGATCAAATGCGCCTCGCCATCCGGCGGGGTTATCCGCAGGAACGTAGACATGGCAATGATGGCGGGAGTTCTCGCTGATGGCGGCTGCGTTGGGATCTCCGTACTCACAGAGCCGTACTTCTTTGGCGGTTCATGCGCAGATATCGCCCGGGTCAAAAAAGCGGTCAGCGTGCCGGTGCTGCGAAAGGATTTTGTCATCGACATGCGCCAGATCCCAGAGACAAAAGCGCTCGGGGCGGACGCGGTGCTCCTCATCGCAGGCGTTCTTGGCGACCGGCTGCCGGCATTTGTCGATGCCGTGTACGGTGCCGGCCTTGAACCGCTTGTGGAGGTGAGGAACGCCAGAGAGATCGAATGCGTCCTCCAGACCCATGCGCAGCTCGTCGGGATCAACAACCGGAACCTGACAACCATGACCATCGACCGGTCCACGACCCGGAACCTTTCGGAAAAATTACGGGACAATAACCGGCTGGTCGTATCGGAAAGCGGGATGCGTTCAGCGGACGATATCCGGGAGATGCGGCCGTACTGCGATGCGTTTTTAATCGGTTCGTCCCTCATGGCCCACCAGGCGCCCGGGAAAAAACTGGAGGAATTTGTGTGCGCGTGAAAATCTGCGGTATAACGAGAGTTGAGGATGCACTATTCGCGGAAAACGCCGGGGCCGATGCGATCGGGGTTGTCATGTTCTCGCCAACCTCGCGCCGCTCGGTGCCGGAAACCCGGGCCCGGGAAATCTTTTCCGCACTCGGGCCGTTTGTGACCCGGGTTGTGGTCACGCACACGGAATCAGAAGACGACTTAAAAAAGATACTCGCACTCCGGCCAGATGCGATCCAGATCTCGCACCCATTTGTCTTTCGTACCGACCCTGGCGCCCGGGTGCTCCGGGTGATCGGGCGGGGAGACAACGTGCCCACGGACTGCAGCGCGGTGATCGTGGACGAGAGCATGGGAGAAGGCCGACTGTTCGACCGGGCGTTTGCCCGGGAAGTGGTAAAAACATCTGCGGTGCCGGTCATTTTAGCCGGCGGGCTGACACCGGAAAATGTTAGTAACGCGATCCGGGAGTGCCGGCCCTACGCGGTCGATGTCGCAAGCGGCGTCGAGACAGAACCGGGAATAAAAGATCACAGGAAAATCACGGCATTCATTGCCGCTGCACGGGAGGTATCATGACAGGAAAAGGACGGTTCGGGAAGTACGGCGGGCAGTATGTCCCGGAAACCCTGATGAACGCATTGATCGAACTCGAAGACGCGTACGCACAAGCGACGCACGACCTGGCATTCGGGCGCGAACTTGCCGCGTACCAGTCGGAATACGCGGGACGCCCGACGCCGCTCACGTTCTGCGCAAACATGTCCCGGGACCTCGGCTTCAAAGTGTACCTGAAGCGGGAGGATCTCGTGCACGGCGGTTCGCACAAGCTCAACAACACGCTCGGGCAGGCACTTCTCGCAAAACGTATGGGAAAGAAACGGCTGATCGCCGAGACCGGTGCCGGCCAGCACGGGGTCGCGACCGCGATTGCCGGGGCGGCTCTCGGTTTTAAGGTCGAGGTCTTCATGGGAGAAGTCGATACAAAGCGACAAGCACTCAACGTCTTCCGCATGGAACTGATGGGCGCGACCGTCCACCCGGTGACATGCGGGACAAAGACGCTCAAGGACGCCACAAACGAGGCGCTCCGCGACTGGGTCGCAAACGTGAACGACACGCACTACCTGATCGGATCAGTGGTCGGCCCACACCCGTTCCCGACAATTGTCCGGGATTTCCAGTCCGTGATCGGGCGCGAGGCCCGGGAACAGATCGTACGAAAAGAGGGAAAGACGCCGGACGCCATTGTTGCCTGTGTCGGCGGTGGATCGAACGCAATCGGGATCTTTTACCCGTTCCTTTCCGATGATGTTGAACTGATCGGTGTCGAAGCGGCAGGAAAAGGGATCGATACGGGCGAGCACTCCGCGACGCTCTGCGCCGGAGATCCTGGTGTGCTGCACGGTACGCTTTCGTACCTGCTGCAGGACAAGGACGGGCAAGTGCTTCCCACGCACAGCATTGCTGCCGGTCTCGATTACCCGGGTGTCGGCCCCGAACATGCGATGCTCAAGGACTCGCGCCGGGTTTCCTACCAGACGGTACGCGATCCTGATGTGCTGGATGCGTTCCGGTATCTCTCGCGGACTGAAGGGATCATTCCGGCGCTTGAATCTGCCCATGCAGTCGCTTACGTTCTCAAAAACAGAGACCGGTTCGACAAGGGGGAAGTTGTGATCATCAACCTGTCAGGCCGGGGCGACAAGGATGTCGCAGGAATTGCACCGGCATCGGAGGCGGCATGATGGGACGCATTGAATCTGTTTTTACCAAAAAAGGAAAGACTGTCTTCATAGGTTTTGCCGTGGCCGGGGATCCGGACAAGGAGACTTCGGTCAGGATCGCAAAGGCGCTTATCGATGGCGGAACCGACATCCTCGAATTCGGCGTACCGTTCTCGGACCCGGTCGCGGACGGGCCGACCATCCAGCGGGCGGACGACCGGGCGCTTGCAGCCGGCACGACTCCCGATACAGTATTTGCCATCGTCCGTGAAGTCCGGACGTATTCGCATGTCCCGATCGTATTCCTCACGTATTACAATACGATCTACAAGAGAGGCATCGACCGGTTTTACCGCGAAGCGCACGAAGCCGGTGTTGACGGGATTCTCGTGGCCGACATGCCGGTCGAAGAATCCGATGAAGTCGTAGGGATTGCACAGAAACACGGGATCGATCCGATATTCCTTGTTACGCAGACGACTTCCGATGAGCGCATGGACACGATCGTGAGCCGGGCCCGAGGGTACGTGTACCTCGTCTCGGTGCTCGGGGTAACCGGCACACGAAAAACCGTGTCGCCCGGGGCCCTCACCCTTTTGCACCGGGTCCGCACCCGCACGACGCTCCCGCTTGCACTCGGTTTTGGGATCTCAACACCCGCACACGTAACGACCTGTGCAAAAGCCGGTGCCGATGGCGTGATTGTCGGAAGCGCCATTGTGGATATCGTGGAAAAACATCTGGAGGATCCCGAAGGGATGGATACTGCGCTCAGGCAGTACGTGGCTCGCATGAAAGCTGCGGCAGGGGCCTGACCCCCGGCATATCCGCGGATTTGACGGGATAATCAATTCGATCTTTTTTTAATACAGGCCGGTAAACGTCTATCCGGTCAAAAATATGTCTTCAAAATCATGTGTATTTCTTATCCTGGGCCTCTGCCTTGTCTTCGGCATTATCAGTGCCGGATGTACACAGCAGTCCCCACAGGTATCGACACCAACCACAACATCCGCACCACAGGCAACCGTGTCGGCTCAGGCCGGCATGGCAAACCCGGCATCTGTCAATTGCGGTACTATCGGCGGCACTACGGACATCAAAAAGAACGCTGACGGCAGCGAGTATGGCATGTGTACCTTTACCAACGGTACTACCTGCGAGGAATGGGCGCTCTTTAGAGGCGAGGGTTGTAAGGCCGGCGCTATAGTAAACACGACACCCACAAGCGCCCCCTCCAATCAGACCAGCATCGCAAATCCTGCTTCCGTCAACTGCGTGAACCTCGGCGGCAAACTTGAGATCAAGGACAGCGCAGCCGGCCAGTACGGCATGTGCACCTTTGCCAACAATACAACCTGCGAGGAGTGGGCGCTCTTCCGCGGTGAGGGATGTAAGGCCGCAAACTTGACCGCATAAAGCAGATACCCTTTTTTATTTTCTTTTGTGTTCGTGCCGGGCGGCTGCCATGAAAAGTGGTAAGCCGGTGGCTCCGGTAAAATCCTCCAAATTCGCTCAAATGAACGGTTTTTCATCAGGGTATTCAACTGAATAAAAGATTTTTAAGCTGCTGGAAAAATAGAAAATCCGGGAACCGGATCAGAACTCCTCTGCAATCCCGTATCCCCATGCGTAGAGTCTGGCCACGGGATCGTTTTTAGGGAAGAGGTTGCACTCAAGACCTTTACTGATTAAGAATCGGTTTGCCATCGAAGGCGACAGCGAGAGAATTTTTTCTTTGACGGTCCTGCTGCTGGACCAGAGATGGAGATAGTACGTGATCGTTTTTCCTGTGTCTTTTGCACAATGCATGTAGAGATCTTTCCCGGTTACTTTCGTATCCGTC
>Ga0209098_1001201_pt1 | contig 25422 bp, 19 predicted proteins | sample AD_JPNHW1_MetaG_FD_184429 | JGI IMG/M metagenome (GOLD analysis project Ga0209098, IMG submission 184429) | Active sludge microbial communities of municipal wastewater-treating anaerobic digesters from Japan - AD_JPNHW1_MetaG (SPAdes) (version 2) | ecosystem: Engineered > Bioreactor > Anaerobic...
TTCCAAAAAAAGAAAAACCGGTTTCTCCATCGAAGACCGGAATGGGCTATACGCTTGTTTTTCATACGGATAATAAAAAAACCAATAAATCTAATTAAAATCCATTTTGGATGTTTTGTTAATCAAAAAAGTAGTATTTTTGCAGCCTGAAAAGGGGAATTAGCTCATCTGGTAGAGCGTTTGGTTCGCAATCAAAAGGTAGTGGGTTCGAGTCCCATATTCTCCACCCGATACCCTCGTAAATAAATATTTATCAATGTTTTACGAGGGTATTTTTTTTATCCGGACCAAAAACCAGCCCTCATTTGAAAGATTGAGATTGGAAGTGGAAAAGGATTGTTTATTTGCCGGAAGGGTGTGTGTGGTAACAAATAAATGTAATTTTGCAATGTCAAATTAATAATCAACCCAATTCAATGCGAATAAAAAAATAGTAGTTTTTGCGCCATATTCTTAAAATAATGATAATTGAGATGCATCTTCTTTCGGGGGATAAAATACGCCAATAATCAAATAGGGATCGAGAGCGTTTTTCTTCTGCCATTCATAATATGTCCCCATGAATAAGTAGATGTCTCTTTCCTTTGCTATTTTCATGTATTTTTCTTTGACTTTTGATATGGCTTCTTGTTCGTTGTTGCTGTATTTTCGATAGAGTTGGCTGAGTTCCCAATCTTCAATCATGATGGTACGTACCTTACCATCTTCGGTTCGGAATTTATATCTAAATTTATATGGAATCTTTTCTGCGAAACTGAAGTTATCATCAAAATCCGTTTTATTCTCAAACAAATTCGTTTGCTGCTGCTCGGCTTCATATTTTGCTTTAATACTTGCCAAATTCTCTCTATATTTCTGCATATCAACGGGTTCAATAATCAAATCCAATATTTCAGACGGTTTAAGAACAGCCAGCGATATCTTATTTTGTTTCGTCAGATTAATCATCTCGGTCATATTGTTGAAAATCTCTTTTCTCTTGAAAATCCACGATTTTCGCAATGTCCAATTAGGTTTTCCTGAAATATCAATACGTTCCAATATTTTGAGAGTATTAATATCTCTGATATGGTAGCTTTCTGGTCTGTTGTCGTGTTTTTTATTTCGCTCCAAATCGGCTTCAATCCATTGCCATTTAGAGTAAGGCATAATGTCATATTTCCACAACAATCTATGAGGAACAGGAAAAATACGAATCCACGAACCATCTTCCCTAAATCCTGCAGTGCAAACGGTTTCTATATGTTTGCGTGACAACGTTGGATACGTCATGACTGTTACCAAAACTTTTGTCAAAGCCATAATTACAACAATTGCAGCGTGTAGTTTATATCAGACAAAGACATCAATGCTTTTGCCACTCGAGAACGATGACATTGCTCGGGGTCTTTTTCAAAACAAGTAAGCGCAACTCTCTTGTCGGAATCAATTATATTGCGGATATACAGCAAAGATTCACGATTGGTTTTTAATGTGGTTCGTTCATATTCATCAAAAAGAAGATCATAATCTTGTTGCGAACGTAAATCCTGACGTTTGTCGGATTCTATGCCTAATTGTGGAATGTGCGCATATTTAATTCCGACTCCTTCGCAAGCTTTTTGCAACTGACTTTTAGAAAATCCATATTTTTGACTATAAGCATTTTTGCGAACATCGCATAAAACATGTACATCATTTATTATTAAACAATTCATGTATTTTTCCAAAGATGAGCCCTCATATCCTATGGTAAATAACCGAGGTTCATGATAATGCCGTTTCTGCTGCTCTATTTTGGTCAATTCATCTTTGGTTAGTAAAGTTACAGCAATTGTACTTTTCGTTGCATAATATGGATACTTCAAATAGGTATAACGGATCAACTCATCTTGTGACATATTGCCAAACCGGGTTTTAATCTCGCGTAATGCCTCCTGATCAAACATATTCAAATATTGCAAATATTGTCCTTGCTGTTTCAATTGAATAAAACGTATCTCATTTTGTTCCGCAATTTGCAAATAACCATATTTTTCCATAGTTGCAATATCCTGATTGGCCTGAAAGGAAAAACATCCATAATAATATGGCACAAAATCGAAAGATTTTACGCTTTGCTGTCGAGTGAACAGAAACAAATATTTCTGCAACTGCTTTGCAGTAAGCTTACCACCAAGCACTTCCAACAAAGCTAATAATATTTTGCGTCTATAATATAGCATAATTTAACATGACGCAAAAGTACAAATAATTTTTAAATCAAATGAATTCTATTTTTGTTCTTATGTTTAATATTTAATTTATAAAACCTAACATTTCTTGATTCAAGTATAACCAAATAATTCTCCGAGAAAAATTATACAATTCATCATTCTTCATCTTTATTTTATAACTTTGCATCTTGATTTTAATACTTATTTTTCATGAAAAAATATGACTCTTTCCTCCTAGTTGCGCACCGATTCGTTCTGTCGGTTTTGGTAGCAGTTCTTTGTTTGTCAGCTTCATGTAATAATGGAAACGTCGCTGCCGAAAGGGATGGCGCGTTGCCGGTGGATACCTCCAAAATTGAAATTCCTGCGAAAATAAATGGTCGGACGGAGCGACTGATTACGCATGTGGGCTATACAGTGAGCTATAACTCTGTTTGGAAAATTCCCAATTGGGTGGCTTACGAGCTGACCGCTGCCGAAGTTGCCGGCGACTTGCCGAGAAAAGATAAGTTTGTTCCGGATCCGCAAGTGCCTGAAAATGAAACAGCTTACACCGAGGATTATAAAGGAAGCGGCTACGACCGCGGGCACATGGCACCTGCCGCCGATATGAAATGGAGCAAACAAGCGATGGAAGAATCCTTCTATCTTTCCAATATTTGTCCGCAAAATCCTAATTTAAACGGTGGAATTTGGAAAAGTCTGGAGGAGCAAACTCGTGATTTGGCGACGCAAAAAGGTACTATTTACGTAGTTTGTGGTCCTATTGTTTCTGGAAATTACCAAACTATCGGAGATGGGAAAGTGGCTGTTTCCGCCGGATTTTTTAAAGTTCTTTTGCAGAAAAACAGCTCCGGTTGGCACGCCATTGCCTTCAAATTCGATAATGTCAGCGGGAGTCGCTTGCTCTCAACTTATGCCCTGAGCGTTGATGAATTGGAAAGACTCACCGGCATCGACTTTTTCCCGCAACTGCCCGACGAAGTTGAAAATAGCGTCGAAAGTGAAGTCGATTTTTTCCAGTGGAACGTGTCGAAATAATAAAAATAGCATTACAAATCATTTCCGGCGTTATCTTTTCCTTCCGCCGCGCTGCCTTGTTTGATAATATAATGTATCAATCGTGGAAGCATAGCCGCACCATACACCCATGGCGTTATCCCCATTGATATTGCTGATGATGGGTGCAGGGCTCATAAACGGATTTTGCCCAAACGACAGTTCATTGGAAATGGTTGACCAAAAACGATAAGCAGGATAGTCTAACATAGAGGTCTTTATGTAAATTGTATCGCCCGGACGATAGGTAATTCGGTAAAAATCGGATTCCTCCTCGTCGGTTGTGGTCGGCATAAATAGAGTTGAAGGATTGGCTCGTAATATTTCGTAATTGACAGTTTTTCCGTTGAAAGTGGCATCGTCAAACGCAACGGGCATGCTGGTAACCCACAAGCGGTCGGTCAAGTCTTTGCCGTGAATTTTAATCCGAAATTGATAATAATCTTGGGTTTCCGCGTTGTCACTCAGAAGGATGCGTGAAGTGGGCATCGTGTCGTTTTCATCAATGAACGCCAACCAGACCGAATCCAAAGCAACCGGCTGTACAATAGATGTTTGCGAAGTGTAAACTTTCCCGCCGTACTCCACTCTCAGCGCGTAACTCTTGCCGGGCTCGCCGATAATGTTCTGCCCCATATAGGCAAAATAGATGGGGGATTCTTCCGTATATGCAAAAGTCAATTGCTCCGTCTCACCGGTTGAGGAAGTAACCGTGACCACGGCATCTTTGATAAAAACTTCATTCAGCAACATATCTAAGTCGATGGTCGAAAAATAAGGGACGCTGTTGCTTACAATCACCATCGCGGGTTGCCCGTTTTCAATACTTCCTTCAATCACTATTTTATCCTGATAATCAGGAATATCCACTTCAATTTCCTTTTGACAGCCTACAAAAAGCAATCCTATCATTGTAACAAAAAAGAGATACATCCTTCTCATAGCTTAAAATTTAAAATTCCATGTAATAGAGGGTAAAATGGGGAACAAGCTCATTTGATACGCCTTGGTGGTCAAATCAAAAGTATCTTGTGTATAATTGGTTTCCGTTTCAAAAAAGACAAAAAACGGATTTTTGCGATTGTAAACGTTATAGACCGAGAAGTTCAGGCCTGTTTCAAAGCGTTTTCGTTTTACAATGGTCCAATTGACCGATAAATCCAAGCGGTGATAGGGATCTATTCGATATTCGTTTCGCTTGCTGTACTCGGTAATCAAGGAGCCGGCTAAGAAATAATAACCAACGGGAATGGTCATGGTATTGCCTGTTGAGAATACCCAAACCGCTGAAACAGAGAGCTTATTGCGGATAATTTCATAATTCAGATTGATTGAAACATCGTGTCGGCGGTCATATTTTGCATAAAAAGGCTCGCCTCCGTTCAAGTCGTCGAATTTGCGTTTTGTGTAAGATAATGTGTATCCGATAAACCCGTTAAATCGCCCTTTTGCTTTTTTGAAAAAGACCTCCATTCCATACGACCAACCCTTCCCGAAAACATACATTTGGTCAGGATTTTGCGACACATCCGACAAGTTGATACCGTCTTTGTACTCAACTAAATTCCGCATGTCTTTATAGTAAAAGTCGATGTAGGTTTCAAACATATTTTTATAAAAATTGCGGTAAACGCCTAACGAATATTGCGCCCCGATTTGGGGACGAACGATGTCGGTAGAAGGCATCCAAACATCGGTTGGTAAAGAGATGGAAGAGAGGGCAACTTGGTGGATATATTGGAAATTCAATGTATAAGAAGCTTTGATAGAGGTATTTGAATCTAACAAAAAACGCATGGAGAGGCGTGGTTCCACGTAGTTGTATTGTTTGATTAGTTCGCCGGGTTGATAGATAATGGAATCGGCAAGGGCACCGAACTCATCAAAAACATAGCGTGTAAATCTGCCAATGTGTTCAAAATGGGTGTAACGCAAACCGGCGTTGATTTTCCACCATTTAAAAGCATCGAACTCGTCATTGGCATAGATTGCCAAGTCATGGGCATAATACGGATTGGCTTTTGGTAGTGTAAGTGATTGTGATTCACCGGCTTGAACATTAAAATCATTGGGCATAAATTTATGAAAGATATAGTGAACTCCAAACCGGAAGGTGTGCGGGATGGCGGGTAGATAGGTCAGCTCCGTTTTCAGCGCATAATCTTGTACGCCGGAACTCATATTCATGGAATAAACATCCATTTCCATTTTGGTGGCAAAATCATAATTGGTAAAAGAGGCAGTGGTATTCAGAAACAATTGAGAATTAATAATATAATTCCATCGCAACGACGCGGCAGCATTTCCCCAACGGAACTGAATTTTAGTACTGCCGGAAGATGATTTGAACCCATATACATCACTTCCGTAGTAGCCACCCAAGAAAAGACGATGTTTATCGTTGATAACAAGGTTGATTTTACCGTTCAAATCATAAAAATAGAATTTGGTTCCTTTCAGGGGAGATGTTTTTTTTAGAAAAGGCTGAACCAAAACGTCTATATAAGTTCTTCTGCCGGAAAAGATGAACGAGCATTTGTCTTTCTTAATGGGACCTTGAACGGTAAGGCGCGAAAAAATCAATCCCAAGCCGCCATCGACTTGGAACTTTTTCATATTGCCCTCTTTTTGAGCCACATCCAAGACAGATGCTAACCGTCCGCCGTAATATGCTGGCATTCCCGACTTGGTAATTTCCACGTTTTTCACGGCATCAGCATTAAAGACGGAGAAGAAGCCGAACAAGTGACCGGCATTATAAATGGTGGTTTCATCTAACAAAATGAGGTTTTGGTCTGCCGCGCCTCCGCGTACATAAAAGCCGCTATTTCCTTCGCCGCCCGACTGAATCCCGGGCAGCAGTTGTACCGATTTCAACACATCTACCTCGCCAAAGAGTGCCGGCAACGCCTTAATTGTTTCGATTTTCATTTCCATTTTGCCAACGTCCACACTCTTCACGTTGTTGTCTTCCGCTTTGACTGATATGATCACCTCATCTGCCATAATCACGTCTATTTCCAAAGCTACATTTCGGGTCATGTTTTGCGAAAGAATAATCGTATCTATAATGGTTTTGTATCCTAAATAAGCAATTTTATAAATGTATTTTCCCTTTGGGGCAGTGAGCGAATAAAACCCGGATTGATTAGAAATGGAGGTGACAGCTTGCGAATAATTATCAAAAGAAACCAATGAAACCACGATATTCTTCATTGTTTCTCCATTACTGCCATCAGTTAGTACACCGGAAACTGAGTATTTTTGGGCAAAAAGAGCACTGAAAGAAGCAATGAACAAGAATAAAAATAGTGATATTTTTTTCATAGTCAGCTATTTATCGTACTCGCAGATGCAAGCCGGCAGTTAAAGTATCTAATTTAAAATCAAAAACGCTGCGCATTTCCCCTGCCATGCAGAAACCGCATTGGTCGCACATGCCGGCAGTTTTGCCCACACACTCCGACAGTCGCGTGCCGTCCGGCAAAATGAAATTACATACCCAGCAGCATTTTTCAAAATCATTATTTTTCATCAATTTTAAACCAGAAACAGAGTTCATAATCGGATATTTTGCCTTCTTCATGGCAATAATTTTATCTATAACTTGCTCACGTAAAGGCTGTTCCAAGTACAAATCTTCCGTCCCGCTGTAAGGTGTGTGGAAATTCAGCGAAATGGAACGAATGGCGGGATTCTTTTTCGCATATTCAATGGCAGTCTCAACGTTAGTATAATTTTTTGAGTTTATTACCATATTAACACTCAACGCTTGATGATTTGATTCGGCAATATTTTTTTCTAATTTGGCAAACGTGCCCCTGCCGCGAATCTCTTCGTGAAAATCACCAATCCCGTCCATGCTGACCCAAATGGAATCGGCTTGGCAGCTGTTCAACGGGAGTTGCGCATTGGAAGTAACTGTCGTAGAATAAAATCCGATTTTTTTTGCCAAGGCAATGAGGTCATTGATTCCTTGATCGCCATCGTGCCAAATCATGGGTTCTCCGCCTTCAAAATCTACAAAACGCGAACCTAAGCCGTAAGAATATTCCAACTCATCCTTGATTTGTTCATATCTTTTTACAATCGGAGTTTCCCGACTGTAAACGTTGCAATGTTTGCATCGCAAATTACATTCGTCAGAGATAAAAAGAACGGTCTGCAATGGATTTTTCTTCCCGAAAAACCGAGCTTTGATGAACCATTTTGCAAGATAAGGATAAATCATTTTTTAGAATATTTCAACAATGAAAATTATTAAACATAAGAAAATCAACAAATTACGGGCTGAGTACCAACGAATCATAAACCATTCGATACCGGCATCGGTAATATCTTTCCACTTTTCCATGGGTCCCATCCAAAAGCGGGGTTTCATTTTGCGCTGCGGGTCTTTTAAGAATATAATGAGCAACCGGAAAAGTGAAATTGCCAATGGAAGTGTCAGAAATACAAACAGATAAGTTATTTTTAATTGAAAGAAAACGACTCCGGCGGTGAGAATGATGTAGGGAAGAAACAGAAAAATCGAAGAAACAATCAGCATACCGGTTTGATGGTTTATCCTTACTGCGAGGGTCATTTTGCCCACACTTTTGTCGGGTTCAAAATCCATAATGGAGTGAGTATAAACGATATTGCCGACCCACAAGCCAACAGGAACGGAAATAAACATAATCGATGAGGTGATTGTTCCGCAAGCTGCCAAGTATGCGCCTATCATAATGCAGGGACCGAAAATGACGGTAATGACAATTTCGCCCAATCCCCGATAACTCAATCGGAGCGGTTTCCCGGAATAGCAAACTCCTAAAATTCCGGTAATCAGTGTGATATACAAAATTGGAAGACCGCGTAGAATCAAAATATAGGTTCCGCAGGCAAGTGCCAGCAACAAGAAAACGCAGGCTGCCGTGAAGAGAGATTTCATGGTTGTTTTACCGGAGGTCAGGTACTCACATTTGGCAATGCGCGCGCGAAAACCGGCGGCTGCCAAGTGGTCGCGAATTTGCGCCCCCTTCTTTTGGTAATCGAAATAATCATCTAACAAATTCATTCCCAAATGCGCACATGCAATTCCAAAAATTGCTAATATACTGCAAATTATCGCAAAATCACTTTCTGTACGCGCTATCCAAACAGCTAAAATGGCAGGCAAAACGCTCTGCGGAAGTGAAACATATCGCGCATTATTAAGCCAAAATCCGATTTTTTTGGACATCTTTATATTTTGTCTAAAGTGATGTATCCTACTTTCAGAACTTTCTTACCGATAGTAAGATACGGGCAAATCTGAATGGAGAAATTGGATTTCTCACCACTCTCCACTTTTTTGATGTCCTTGATTAAGTCGATCACGTCGTCAACAGATTTTAAAGTGCCGTTGGTAACAACCTTGGCGAAGTCAATTTTTACATTCGCCGGAATGGTGGTTTTTCCGCCGTGCCCGGCTACGCGAATGCCATTTTGCGCAGTACTGGAGCCTGTCATAACCTGTTTCCCTTTATACAAAACCACATAATCCATTCCCGCAATTTCGGCATCTTTTTTTCCGGGATTCTCCGCCGCAATATTGAACGCGACAGTTGCTGTAAAATCTTTGGAAGCCAACGCTTTAAGGCATTTCCCGACCGTGGCTAAATCCAAATCTTTCAAATCATTAATGGATAAATGCAAAAAATCAATTCCTGCCCACGAAACTGAGCGAATCTCTTGCAATTTAAAATTACAATTTGCCATGTTCATGGCGCGTTGCACGCCACAACCGGTGGGCAAAAGTGCCAAAACAACGACTACTAATAATAAGACTATTTTCTTCTTCATTTTATTCAAAAAATGTTTTAATAATATAATTTCTTAAATCGAAAGCTCTTAGAAAATCTGCATTTTTTGCACTTTTATAACGGGAAAAACGACAACTGCCCCAAAATTTGATGAAGCGTTTTTTGTATTCATAAAAAAAGAACAATGTTACGAAAGTAGCTAACAGATAAGCAATTGCAATAAGTACGCATTTGCTGATACACCACGCCGCAACAAAAATGGCGGTGTAGGCTATCGGAAATGCAACGAGAACGCTGACCGTATAGTTGAGCGTGGAACGAAACATCTTATCTTTCAATTTGCGTTTCAGCAGCTCGCAAGCCTTAAAGGGTAAGATATTGTTAATCAGTCCAAAAAGATAGATTGGAAAGCAAATTATCAGAAGCAGTGCTTGTAGTAGCAAAGTGGAACCGGTTGTTTTTTTAGTAAAAAGCCAATCGCGAATTTTTAGTTTTTTTAATAATTGAAGATACTCCTGCGTATTTTCAATTAATTGATGATAATGAGCTTCGTTTACGTTTTTCACGTTTTCAATCCGAGTGATAATTTCCTTGTCGCACTGTAATTGCTCAAACGGTTGGCGAATGTCACGTTTTTCATTTTTAGCAACTTCTTGGCGTAAAATGTGGCAAAGTGCTTCATAAGTTTCATAGTTCTCACTATCTTGCACGTCCACTCCCAAATTTTGAATAATGGTTTTGGATTTGGCGTTCAGTGCGAGGAAAGCATTGTTTGGTTCGGTTTTGTATAGATCGTAAAATTCGTTAAAATAGAAAGGTTTTCCCACAATAATCAGTAGTTGTTCTCTGAAATTGAAGTAATTTTCGTAATAGATGTAGAGGGGTAATATTTTCACATTTGTTTGATAATCTGATAATTCAGCGGCTCTGAATGCCAAACGTGGGTATCCTTTTTTAAAAGAGGACATAAATTTGCCGGCTTGGTGTGCGGCTTCGGGGAACATAGCTACGGTACCGCCGTCTGCGATAACCCGTGCGCCCAAGTCAAAAGTCACGTTGTTGCTACGGATGTCATTTCTATCACCGTCGCGGGTTCGGAAAGTGGGCATAATTTTCAAAAACCGCAATATTTTGGCAATGGTGTTACTTTTTTTAAAAATATCTCCGCGGGCAATGAAAACGGGTTGCCGATAGTCGTCAAAAAGGTACAAAATTGCCAATGCGTCCATCAGTGCATTCTGATGGTTGCCAATCACAAGAGTGGGGGTTCCGCGCGGAGGAATATTCTCTCTTCCAATAATTTGCACTTTTTTATAATACAATTTATTATGAGTAAAACGCAAATAGAGGTTTAAGAGGTGATAGCCTTTGTCGTAACGACCGATATTTTCAAAACTTATCATAACAAATACAACATTCTAATTTATATCTAACTCGTTAATAATATTTTGCGCATTGGCAAATTTATCCACAATGAACAAAAAGTAGCGAATATCCAATGAAATATTGCGGCAGCGGTTCACGTCGTAATTGATGTCGCTCATCGTACCTTCCCACACGCGGTCGAAATTAACGCCAATCAGTTCGCCGTTGGCATTGATGACCGGGCTGCCGGAATTGCCGCCCGTAGTGTGGTTGCTCGCGATAAAACAAACCGGCAATTCACCTTTTTTATTAGCATAACGTCCGTAATCTTTATTCAAATACAATTCCTTTAATTTGGGGTCCACTTTATAATCAAAAATATCCGGATTTTCTTTTTCCATAATTCCCTCAATCGTTGTATAATGCACATAATCAATGCCATCTGCCGGTTCAAAACCTTTCACTTGTCCGTAGGTTACACGCATGGTGAGGTTGGCATCGGGATAGAAAGTTTTGTCTTGCTCTTTTTCCATGAGGGCTTTCACATATTTCCGATATTGCAAATCCAAGTCATTTTGGGTAACTTTGAGTTGGTCATTATTATCAAAATATTGAGTAAATGTGGGCATAAACAGCATAATAAGCTCGTTTTTTTGCAGTTTCATAAAATCTTTGCGTTTGGCTTTTTGAATAAAAGAGATGAATTGTTCCGCGTTGGAGAAATAGGGCACTTTGGTGTAGGTTCGGTCGAACATGGCGCGCCAACTTTCTTTGGGCAGATTGATGTAGCGGTGCAATTCTGCGGGAATCAAATTCGGATCTTGCGTGGTGAAATAGTAGTACATCAATTCTACAAAACATTCTGAATCAATATCATAGTTATAATTTTTAAAGAAAGCGGTGGCTTTGGCAATGAGTGATTCCTTAGCGGCATTCCAATCTTCATCCGATGTAATTTTTTCAGCCTGATAACACAACCCCGCAACATTACTATATAGGAATCTTATCAGTTCAACTCCGATGAAAGTTTCTCCCACGAAAGTTTGGATTTTAATTTGGTCGCGATAAGTTAGATAATCTTTTTTCATATTATCTAAAATATTGCCATACAATTGGTTGCGGGTAGCGTCGGCAGTTGTCCATGTCATAAAATCTTTTTCTTCTTCTTGTTTGGTTTGAATGACGTGACATTCTTTAATTCCTTTGCTTTCGCCAATCCATTTTTTCCAGCCGTTGCTAATGGAATTAGCTTTTGCAGAGTACATTAAGCGAATTTCGGTAGATTTTTCCATTTGGCGTTTCATCGCGTTCAAACGAATATCGCGAGCGTGGATGGCGATAGGATTTTGCACATTGGCGATGATGTCCACGGCATCCGAAATGAGGAATTGTTGAGTGGTGCCCGGGTAGCCGAAGACGAGTGTAAAGTCGTTTTCTTCAACGCCTTGGGTAGAAAGGGTGAAGTGTTTTTTTGAATGAAGTGGAATATTATCTTCGGAATATTCTGCCGGATTGCCGTTTTTGTCCGTATAGATGCGGTAAAGGGAGAAGTCGCCGGTATGACGGGGCCACATCCAGTTGTCGGTATCGCCGCCGAACTTGCCGATATTTTCGGGTGGGGTACCTACCAATCTTACATCTTTAAAAACTTCATTCACAAAAAGGAAGTATTGGTTTCCGTAGAAAAATGGTTTTATAATTGCTTCATAATGAGTTCCTTTGATAGCTTCTTGCTGGATTTTGGTAATATTTTTTGCCACTTTTTCCAAGCGTTGAGTTTCGGTAAAATTCTCTTCTACGCCTTCTAAAACTTGAGCGGTCACATCTTCCATTCTGACCAAGAAAGTGACGGTTAAGCCCGGATTTGAAAGTTCCATACTTTTGTCTGTTGCCCAGAAACCGTTATGTAAATAATTGTGTTCCAATGAACTATGTTGTTGAACGAAGCTATAGCCGCAGTGGTGGTTGGTGATGAGCAAGCCATCGGGGGAGATGAGTTCGCCGGTGCAGCCGCCGCCAAACAGCACAATGCCGTCTTTCATGCTGTGATGATTAATACTGTAAATGTCGTCGGCAGTCAGTTTAAAGCCCATTTTTTGCATCTCCGCTTCATTATAATTGAGGAAGAGCGGGATCCACATACCTTCATCGGCGTAAGAGAAACTCTTCATTAACAGTGCAAAAACTAATAAGAAAACTTTTTTCATCTTGTCAATTTTGGTTTATAAATAAGGCGGCAAATTTACAAAAGATTTCGGATTTGATAGGATTTATCGTCAAATATATTTCAAAGAATAGCTTGCAGATCGAATCTATAATTTTGAAAATATGATAACAAAGAGTTTAATTCATTCAAAAATTAATCTACTTTTGCGGGTTGAAAAAGTAGATTGTAACGGACAATATTCGTTTGTAGAAACAATTGATAATTACAGAAATTCAATAAAGGATAATGGTTTCGAACCACGTGCAGATGTCGGTATAAACGAGCAGAAAATCATAGAACTTATTAGATTGAATAACAGAATAACAGCAAAGGAAATAGCTGAAAATCTCTCTATCTCATTAAGAAAAAGCAAGATGGCAACATTAAAAGAAAAGAATTTGATTAAACGGGTAGGCTCTAATAAATCAGGACATTGGGAAATTATCGTGCATTAAAATCAGATTGTTTTAACAGGGGGGAATTCTCTTATTTCACAAGATTTAATAATAAGTCCCCGCACTGACATTCTGCAATTTCCCTAATCAATTGTGTAATTTACTGTTTATTAAGAATTTAAAAAGAGCAGATTTTTGGTAAAATAGTGAATTTTTTTGAATGGGCTTGTTTCGGGAAAATGTGTATTTTTGCAAAATATAAATCACAAATTAAAAGTTGCATTTATAACTTGAATTCAGCACTAATAAATTGAGAATGGCAAAGAAACAAAAAACAACAGATACACTAAACTTAGAATCCATTCTGTTTAATTGCAGGGAATATTTACGAAGTAATGCTTCGCTGAATGACAAAAGAGACTTGCTTTTAACTCTGGTCTTCTTGCGATTTATAGGCGAGAAGTTTGATAACACGCAGAGTGAAATGAGGCAAGAATGTCTCAAAAATGGAATTACAGATGAGAAATTAATAAATTCGTTTCTTGATAACCCAAGTCGTTATTCAGGGATAGCTTTTGTGCCAGAAAAAGCACGCTGGTCGATGATTATAAACGAACCTGCATCTAAATTAAATACCACGCTGGATGATGCTATTCAAGAGCTTGAAAATAGTGGTGATGCGTTAAAAGGATGTGTTCGTTTAGGATTGTTCACTTCAATTAACCTCGAAGCTAACGTCATAAAGAAAGTTGTTGACGAGGTAAATAAAATTTCGCACAAAACTTTTGGTGAGGAGAAAGATTTAATCGGTCGTGTGTATGAGTATTTTCTTAAGTCTTTTGCCGTAAATGCAACCAAGGAAGAGGGCGAGTTTTATACGCCACACGATATAGTAGAGTTGATTGCTGCTTTTGTCGAGCCGTTTGATGGCACACTGTACGACCCTTGTTGTGGTTCTGGCGGTATGTTTATTCAGTGTGCAAAATATGTAGAAGCCAAGCAAGGTGATATAAAAATGGTGAACGTTTATGGTCAGGAGAGAGATCCTGCCACCTATCGACTTGCCAAGATGAATTTGGCTATGCGTGGAATTTCACATCATCTTGGCGAAAAAAATGCCGATTCATTTTCAAATGACCTGCATAAGGGTTTGACCTTCGATTACATTATGGCTAATCCGCCATTTAATCTTAAAAAATGGTATGACATTTCGTTGAGCAAAGACAGCCGATGGGCAGACTATTCAGTACCACCGGAGGGCAACGCCAACTATGCCTGGATATTGCATATGCTGTCTAAGTTAAAGGCTGGTAAGGGTGTAGCAGGTTTCTTACTTGCAAATGGTGCTTTGGGTGATAGTGATGCTGTGGCAATTCGCAAAAAACTTATTGAGAATGACAAGGTGGAAGCTATTATCGTTGTACCTCGTGAACTGTTCTATACTACCGATATATCTGTAACCCTATGGATTCTGAACGAGAATAAAAAGGGCGGTATGTGGCACGATCGCAAATTGCGTAACAGAGAAAAAGAGATTCTGTTTATGGATTTACGCCAATGGACTGAGAACCCAATCAAGGGAGAGCAGAAAAAGAAGGTGGAGTTGAAAGCCGACCAGATTAAGCTAGCGTCGGAAATATACTTCAAGTGGCAAAGCGAGGGAACGGATGGGGCAAATTATGCCGAACCCGAGACATACCGTTCTGTAGGCTTTGAGGAGTTAGAAAAAAATAATTTCTCGCTTGTCCCCAGCCGATATATTGAATTTGTGGACCGTGATACGACCATTGACTATCACCAGGTATTGACTGAAACAGTAAAAACAGTTTCTGAGCTATTGAAACGCCAACAACAAAATGACGATACATTGCGTAAAGCCTTAAAAGAACTTGGTTATGAATGTGAATAATAAATTTGGCAACCTCGTGAGTCTTGGTGATTATATTGAACAGACTGAAAATAGAAACTATGATTTATTTTATGGTGCAAATGATGTAGTCGGTATGACCATAACTAAACAAATAATACCAACAAAAGCAGATGTTGAAAATACGGATTTAACAAAATTCCTAATTGTCTCACCTCGTGAATTTGTTTACAATCCAAGAACTCACGGTAAAAAAATTGGATTAGGATTCAATAATACAGATAAAACTGTAATGATTAGTTGGAACAATATCGCTTTTAAAGTCCAAGAGGCTAAACTTGATATATCTGTTATGCCTGAATATTTATACTTGCTTTTTAGTAGAGATGAATGGGATAGGGAGGCTTGCTATCGTTCTTTAGGGAGTTCAACAGAGGTGTTTTCTTGGTTTGAGATGTGCGATATGAAAATACCCTTGCCTACAATTGAAGTTCAGCGTGAATTAGTTGATACCTACAACGGACTAAAGGCATTGGCAGAGCAGAACGAAGCATTAATCAAGCCACTCACCGAAGCTTGTCAGGCCTATATTGTTGATTGTAAAAAGAAGTACCCAGAAGTTGAACTTAGGGGGTATATAGAGGAATGTAGGTTAAAAAATAGTGAAAACATATACGGTTTAAATGAATTACAAGGTGTAACAAGCAATAGTATTTTTGATAATTCTAAAGCAGATACTACAGGTTTGTTGTTTGATAATTATAAAATTGTATATATCAACGAATTTGCATATAATCCATCTCGTATTAACATCGGCTCTATAGCTATGCAAACTAAGTCTACATGCATAGTTTCACCAATGTATATTGTCTTTAAAATTGTAAACAAATTACTTTTGCCAGAGTATCTTCAGATATTATTTTCTCGTAAGGAATTTCAAAGGAGTACATTATTTTATGCAATGGGTTCTGTTAGGGATACTTTTGATTTTAATTTGATGCAAGAAGTTAAAGTTTCAATACCTCCACCTGAAGTACAACAAGCGATAGTGAAAATATACAACTGTGCTGAAGAGGCAAAAAATATTGCAAATGAAGCTCGTGTAAAAATGAAAACGCTCTGCCCTGCACTTGTGCAAAGAGCAATAAATACAACCCATAAACTTCAATAATATGAGTAATATTTATCAAATACCGAAGTTGCCTTTGGGCTACGATTTGGAAACGAAAGCGATTCTGAAGCAAGTGATTAAAGCCAAGAGCAAATTGTCTGAACTGAAAGGTGTAGCAGCGACGATTCCAAACGAAGCTATTTTAATCAGCTCGCTGACACTGCAAGAGGCAAAAGATAGTTCCGAAATTGAAAACATTGTTACTACACAAGACGACTTATACAAAGCCGAATTGAATATTCAGAAACAGTTTATTACGGCAGCAACCAAAGAGGTTCTTAATTACAGGGAGGCTATACAATTGGGATTTAATCTAGTTAGGAAAGATAAAGCATTGTCAAATAATAGGATTATACAAATTCAAGAATGTTTGGAGCAAAATAAAGCCGGATTCAGAATATTGCCCGGAACAACGCTCAAAAGTAATGACGGAAGCATTGTATATACTCCGCCTCAAGATGCCAATCAGATTGTTGACTATATGAATAACCTTGAATCGTTTATCAACGATGATAATATGTGTGATTGTGATCCATTAATCAAAATGGCTATTATTCATCATCAATTTGAAAGCATTCATCCTTTTTATGATGGCAATGGCAGAACGGGTCGAATTATAAGCGTTCTTTACTTGATAACCAATGGGCTGTTGGATTTACCAATACTATATTTAAGTAGATATATAACTCATAACAAAGGAGAGTATTATCGACTTATTCAAGCCATAAGAGACAATAAAGGAGATAACTTCAAGGAGTGGGAAGAGTGGATTATGTTTATTCTTACAGCAGTGGAACAGACATCCGAGGAGACCATTCATTTAGTCAAAGGCATTTCGCAACTGATGAATAAATACAAAGGTATTCTACGCCCATTATTCGGCAAACAATATAAACACGAGTTATTGAACAATCTATTCTTTCACCCATACACAAAGATAGAGTTTATGGAGAAAGATATGATGGTTCAAAGAAATGCAGCCACAAAATACCTGAACGAAATTGTGAAACAGGGTTTGTTGGAGAAAATAAAAATAGGTAGAGAAAACTATTATATTAACATAGAGCTGATGAATCTGTTTTTAAATCATTCTAATATTGAAACTTCTGTATCAACTATTGAATCCATAACCGAATAGATTGTTTAAAAAAAGTGAAATTATGATAGCTTCGAGTGTATATAATAAGAACGTGCATCCAAAAATGCAAAATCGAGTGCATATTATTAAAACGTGTATCCGAAAACGCAAAATCGAACACATATTATTAGAACGTGTATCCGAAAACGCAAAATCGAGTGCATATTATTGTGATGTGTATCCGAAACTGAATAAATAAATGCAAAGATGAACGGTAAATATTACGAAAGCGATTACGAAGAAGCCCTTATCGACCTGCTTACACAGCAAGGCTGGGCGTACACACACGGTGGTGATGTATCTATATCTCGCAAAAACCGAGAAGTGCTACTTGTAAAAGATTTGACGGAGTATCTTCAGCAACGCTATACCGATTTACAGGCAAGTGATATAGAAGAAATTATCGACCGTTTACGACACGTAAGCGGTCAAACCCATTTTGAACTCCTTCGCAATACATACTATCTTATGCGTGATGGTTTTCGTTATACCCGAAACCAAGACGGAAAAATATTTGATATAGAGTTTGTTGATTTTGAGCCGCAAAATCAAAACAATATTTATCGCTGTGTCAATCAGTTTGAAGTTGGCTATGGACCAAAAGATGATGTTCGCATACCCGATGTGTTACTCTTCGTCAATGGTATTCCGCTATGCATCTTCGAACTTAAAAATCCAACAGACTTCAATGCAACTATTGCAGATGCATACGACCAAATTCATACTCGATACAAAAGAGATATTCCACATCTTTTGCGTTACTGCCCACTCTCCTGTATTAGCGATGCCACGGTAAACAACACAAAACTTGGAACAACCTATACGCCATACAATCATTACTATGTATGGAAAAAGGTAAATAATGAAGATGCGTCTGCTGAGCGTGGTGCTGACCAAGTAAAAACTATTGTTGCAGGTGTGTATGAGCCTAATCGATTCATTGAGATTATTCGTGATTATGTTTATTTCCCTGATAAAGAACACGACAAAGAAGAAGAGGTAGTTTGTCGTTATCCTCAATTTTTTGCTACTCGAATGCTCAGAGAAAGTGTATTAAAAGCACATACAGAAAACAGCAGTAAGGGTGGCACTTACTTTGGTGCAACGGGCTGTGGTAAAACATATACGATGATGTTTTTGGCTCGTCAGCTATCATTGCGTTGCGCGGAGCTTGGCTCACCTACCATTGTGATGATAGTGGATAGAGATGACTTACAAACGCAAGCAGGCAAACTTTTCCTTCGTTCAGAGGAGTTTTTATCGCTGGGTGCAGCTAAAATAATTGCTGATAGAAAAGATCTTAAAACAGAACTTTCAATCAGAAAGTCAGGCGGATTCTTTATTTGTACAATTCAAAAATTCTGCGAAGAGATAGGCGAATTGAATATTCGCAAAAACATTATATGCTTTTCTGACGAGGCACATCGCAGTCAGGTACGTTTGAATACACAGCTAAAAATTAAAGATAGAAAAGGAGATAGTGAGGAAATAGATGATAGTGGTATTGGAGTATTTGTAACCAAGCCTTATGCTGAGCATTTGCGCTGTGCTTTTCCAAATGCTACTTTTGTAGGTTTTACGGGCACTCCAATAGAAGAGACTATTCAGGTCTTTGGTGATGTGGTGGATAGTTATACGATGCAACAATCTGTTGAAGATGAAATCACAGTGGAGTTAAAATATATTCCACGTATAGCGAATGTTACGCTCGATAGTGAGAAAGTAAAAGAGATAGACGCCTACTACAAGCAATGTGCAGACGAAGGAGCTAGAGAAGATGATGTGGCTGCGAGCAAAAAAGCAATGAGTGCTATGGAGGTGATTCTTGGTGATGATGAACGGTTAGAACGACTTGCCAAGGATATTATTGAACACTATACCAATGCTTGTGAAAATAAACCAGATGTTGTACAGAAAGCAATGATTGTGTGCAGCAAACGTAAAATTGCATACAGATTACTCCAAAAGTTCAGAGAACGAAAGCCTGAATGGTTCGAAGAGAAGAAGTCGCCGGACAACAGCAAACTAACTGCTGAAGAATTAAAAAAACTTTCGCCAATGCCAACTATAGCCATGGTGGCCACTCGTGGAGCAAATGATCCGAAAGACATGTTTGATTACTTAGGCGAGCCTGCTCGAAATAAGAAATTCGATGATGCATTCAAACAGGAAAATTCAAATTTCCGCATCGTTATTGTTGTCGATATGTGGATTACAGGCTTTGACGTTCCTTGTCTTTCATTCCTCTACAATGATAAACCATTACAAAAACAAACGCTCATTCAGACCATTAGTCGGGTTAACCGAAAATATGAGGGGAAAGAATACGGTTATATTATCGACTATATCGGTATTCGAGACAATATGATGGAGGCAATGCGTAGGTTTGGTGGTGATTCATTTGGTCCAAGCGAAGATGATGTCCAACAAGCATTAGAATCTCTGATTATTGAGTTGAAAATACTGAGTGATGTATTCGTTGATTTTGACATAACTCCATTTACTGATTCAAAAACAACTCCATTGGAGAGATTAGAGTGTCTGTCTTCGGCAGCCGACTACATAATCACATTGACTGAACAACTAAATCTTAGCAATGAAAAAGATAAACCAAAAACCGTTAGTGTAAAGATTTTCTTCTTAGCTCACGTGAAGCGATTGAGGACAGCTTATGACATTTGCCAACCCTCCAATGTGCTTACAAACGAGCAACTCTCCTTGTCACAGTGTTTTATGGCGGTGGCATCCTATATCAGAAAGACTTCCGGTGAGAAACACGATATAGAAAGTATGAATCGTGCAGTAGAAAAAATGGTAGAAGAAGCCTTGAAATGCAATTCTGTGGTAAGTATATTAGAAACTGATGTAGAAGAGAATATATTTAGTCCTGAGTTCGTTGAACAGTTGGATAGCATAAAATTACCGGCCACCAAACTTGAAGTTTTGATTAAGATGCTTCGTAAATCGATCAAAGAATACAAGGATATGAACAAAATAGCAGCAGAAAAATTTGAAGAATTGCTGAATAAAACCCTTGAAGAATACCATAATAGAAGAAAGAGTTTATCATCTGATGAAGCAAGTGCTGCTCAAACAGAAACAGTAGATTCAATTATTAGGAGTGCTACTTTACAAGCTTTGGATATACTCTCAAAATTAGGTGAGGATAAAGATAGTTTTAGAAAACTTGGATTGACTTTTGAGGAAAAAGCTTTCTATGATATTCTAATTCATTTACGAGATAAACATAACTTTGTGTTTGGTGAGGATAAAAAGGTTGGTAATCTAATTATAAACGATAAATGTAAACTTTTAGCTCAGAAAATTAAATCGCTGATAGATGTGCAATCATCGTTTACCGATTGGCTTAACAATACAAATGTAAGAGCAGACTTAAACCAAAAAATATTCTTCTGTTTGGTAAAAAATGGCTACCCACCTCAATACAATAATGAAGTGTTCGATCAAGTAATGGAACAGGTTGAAAATTTCAAACACAAAAAATAAAAAACGTTACATAACATTATTGGTGATAAACCAAACACTCCATAACAGAAACTTGACTCGTAGAAGTAACTTCGTGATTTTCCCTTCACCCCCTCACCAACTCAATAATCGTTATCTCGCTGTGCGTGCCTAAGCGCATCGGCATGCCAAAGGTTCCTAAACCTGCCGATACGTAAATATGGGCATTCTGAATCTGATGTAATCCTTTGTTATATTGGAAGATAGAAGCATTGATGAGCGTTAGCGGGAAGAGTTGTCCGGCGTGGGTGTGCCCCGATAAATACAAATCAATGCCATAAGGGGCAAGGAGTTCCGTTCCCACCGGATTATGATGCAGCAAAATGGTGGGCAACGTGCGGTCGATGGGCAGCGTGGGCAAAACCGATGTCATCGTCTCTTTCCCCATTGCCACGTGCATCATGTCTGTTGATGAATCGTTGGGACGCATGTAGTTTAATCCAATGATTTGCAAGCCCTTACAAATAGCCACTTCATTTTCTAAAACATGAACACGCATCTTGCGCAATTTCTCCTTGATTCCCACATCATCAATGTAAATGTCGTGATTTCCGTTTACAAAATACATCGGAATTTTGATTTGTTTCAACGGCGTTAACGTCTCTTCCGAATAATTGTAGTAGCTGTCAAACATGTCTCCCGTTATCATGACCGCATCTACGTTATCTATCTCATTTATTTCATTGACAATGTTTTGCAGGAAATCCTTTCCGCGAAATTGCCCTAAATGCACGTCACTTAAATGCACAATGCGACATGGTTTTTCCAACTTCGGAATTGCAATTTTTACCGTCTTCAGTCGAGGGCTGGTTGCATTCCACATCGTATAGCCAGAAACAAGAATGGTGAATGAGGCAACCAAAATGCCGAAAACTTTGGGGCTGAAATGGGCAAAAAGTTGCACCAAATCGACCACAAGTCCACACAACAACAAATAAAGCAAAAATCCTAACACTATTTGGTTGCTTATAATGACAAGATGGGCAAACCTGCCGGAAGTCTGCCAATGCATGGCACCCGCCATCACCCCATAAGCCGCTAATAACAGAACGGCATAACCCACATAAAACCAAGTGGGCTTTACATCAAAAACAAAAGCGGTCCGCTTCGACAAATAGAAAACGGCAAGGCTAACCACCAAAATTAGAGCAAAGAATATAAGGGTAAAAGTTAAGTGCTTCATTAATAATATATTATATAATAGTAACAATAATAGCCCCCGTCATTTTCAAAAAAGTCCCGTAAAACTTACGGGACTTTTGAAATAGGAGGAATCAATTATTCAATACAGCACACTAAATTTCTGTCGCCGTAAGCGTCGTCAATTCTGCTGACGGTTGGCCAATATTTATCGTCGTGCGGCATCGGGAATGCTGCCTGTTGGCGGGTGTAAGGTCTGTCCCACGTGTCGGCGCAAACGACTTGCATGGAGTGTGGTGCGCGTTTGATGACATTGTTGGTGCGGTCGGCTTTGCCTTCTTCAATATCTCTAATTTCTTGACGGATAGAGATTAATGCGTCGCAAAGGCGGTCAATTTCGCTCAATGGTTCGCTTTCGGTAGGTTCTACCATCAATGTGCCGTGAACGGGGAATGCAACGGTAGGAGCGTGGAAACCATAGTCCATCAATCGTTTGGCAATGTCGCCGACTAGAATGCCGCTTGTCTTTTCAAATTCGTTGCAATCCAAAATCATTTCGTGAGCGCACATGCCGTATTTGCCGGTGTATAAGATTTTGTAATCGTTTTGCAGACGGGTTTTTATGTAATTGGCGTTTAAGATGGCATATTCGGTCACTTTTTTCAGTCCGCTACCGCCCAGCATTTTCAAATAGCCGTAAGTAATGGGCAATAAGTAAGCACTTCCGTAAGGAGCGGATGCAACCTGACTACCATATTTTCCGCCTACATTGACCAATGCATGTGCCGGCAAGAAATCCACCAAGAAGTCGGCAACGCCGATGGCACCCACGCCGGGACCGCCGCCGCCATGAGGCATGGCAAAGGTCTTATGGAAATTCAAGTGGCAAACGTCTGCCCCCATGTGACCCGGTGAGGTTAAACCGACTTGTGCGTTCATGTTGGCACCGTCCATATAAACCAAACCGCCGTTTTCGTGGATAATTTTGATAATATCCAAAACTGCTTCTTCAAAAACACCGTGAGTTGAAGGATAAGTAATCATTAAACAAGCCAAGTTTTCTTTGTTGGCTTCGGCTTTTTCTTTCAGGTCGGCAACGTCAATTTCGCCCTCTTCGGTAGATTTGACAACAATAATCTGATAACCTGCTTTGGCGGAAGAGGCAGGGTTGGTGCCGTGTGCCGATGCGGGAATCAGACAAACATTGCGGTGTGCATTGCCTTGATGAATGTGGTAATTGCGAATGACCATCAAACCAGCATATTCGCCGGCAGCACCGGAGTTCGGTTGGAACGACATTGCTTTGAAACCGGTGATGGTGCATAGCCATTGACTCATTTCGTCAATCATTTGCAAATAACCGGCAGCTTGGTCTGCGGGAACAAACGGGTGAATGGCACACGTATTCGCCCAGCTCAACGGTAACATCTCGGCAGCTGCATTCAGTTTCATCGTGCAGGAACCCAGCGGAATCATTGCTCTATTTAATGATAAATCTTTGATTTCCAATTTCTTCATATATCTCATCATCTCGGTTTCAGAATGATATTTGTTAAAAATATCTTGTTGCAAGAACGGAGATTTTCTCGTTAATTCTGCCGGAATGTTCATTGGCGGATTGTCACAATGTTGACAAACGAATGGAGTGAACGGCTTGTGGGCAGCTTCAGCCAAGACAGCCAGAATTTCGTTTACATTTTCCAAAAGAACGGTTTCGTCTAAAGCAATCGTAAAGCAGGTATCGCACCAATATTGTAAATTGATTTCATGTTTCAGGGCGATTTTCTTAACGTCTTCGGTGGTAATACCTTTCGGGGTTTCCAGGCAGATGGTGTCGAAGAAAAATTCATTATGTTGTGTAAACCCGTATTGGGCGGCTTCTTTTGCCAAAACGCCGGTTAATACGTTTATTTTCAACGCTTTATTGCGTAAACCTTCTGTGCCGTGCCACATGGCATAGAACCCGGACATGATGGCGGTCAGTGCGCTGGCAGTGCAGATATTGGAAGTAGCTTTTTCGCGTTTGATGTGTTGTTCGCGCGTTTGCAGTGCCATGCGGACGGCTCTGTTGCCTTCGGCATCAACGGTCGTACCGATGATACGCCCGGGCATTTGGCGTTTGAAGTCTTCTTTGCAAGCGAAGAAGCCGGCAGCGGGTGATCCAAAGCCCATAGGAATGCCGAAACGTTGGGTGGAACCCATCACGCAATCTGCGCCCCATTCCCCGGGAGGCGTGAGTAGGGTAAGCGCCAACAAGTCGGTGGCAACACCTACAAAGATATTGTGTGACTTGGCGTTAGCGACAAAATCGCCAAAATTGTGAATTGCCCCGTGTTGGTTGGGATATTGTATCATCGCGCCAAAGAAAGTCTCATCTAACTGCACTTGGTCGGCTTTGCCGATGACCAACTCGATACCGTGTGGCGCGGCATTGGTTTTCATGACGGCAACCACGTGTTCAAAAACATCTTCTGAAACGAAATATTTGTTCACGTTGTTTTTTACGGCATCGCGGTTACGGCTGTGGTAGAACATCAGCATCATCTCGCCGGCGGCAGTGGCATCGTCCAACAAAGAAGCGTTGGCAATGGGCATGCCCGTCATACTGCTGACCATGGTTTGATAATTCAGCAAGGCTTCTATTCTGCCTTGCGAAATTTCGGCTTGGTAAGGAGTGTAAGCCGTGTACCAGCCCGGATTTTCAAAGATATTTCTCAAAATAACGGCGGGAATGTAAGTGTTATAATGTCCCATGCCGATATAGGATTTGTAAACTTTGTTTTTTGACATGAGGGCATTGATAACATTCAGATACTCACCTTCTTGCATTCCTTCTGGAAGTGGTAAATCTTTCGGAAGGCGGATCGATGCCGGAATCGTTTTTTCAATCAATTCGTCCATGGTTTTAACACCGATGGTCTTTAACATTTTTGCGGTCTCTTCATTGTTTGGACCGTTGTGGCGGGTTGTAAAATCGTCTTTTATCATTTGGTCTTATTTATATTATAATATTGTAGCATTATTTTAAATTACGGATTCAACGTGGCTCAGCAGGCGTTGTTTGATGGCATTGGCTTTCAGCACGTAATCGTGAGCTTTTGCAACGATGTCTTGGGCAAACGCTTTATCGTCCAAGCTGCTGGCATTGATTTTAACGTTGAGGTATGCGCCGGTAACGGCGGCTTCGGCGCAAAGAACGCCCACTGCTGCATCGGTAATGGAATTAGGATTCCCTTTTTCAATCATGGTTTCGCAAATCTCGAAAACCTCAAAAGAGCGTTGCACGGTTTTAAAAGGCACTTCCGTTGCAAATTTTGTTGCCTCCTGAATGGCTTGTTTGCGGGCAGCTTTTTCTTCATCATTACCCTTGGGTAGACCGAAAGCGTTCATTATCAGATTGAAAGCATTGGTATCTTCATCTACTAAGCGGATAAGTTCTTCTTTGAGTTGTTGTCCTTTCACGGCAATATCGGAGAACTCTTTCCAGCGGCTGTCCCAGCCGGGTTTGTGTGACGACAGGTTGGCGACCATGGTGCCAAGGGCAGCACCGAGTGCCCCCATATAAGCGGAAATGG
>Ga0209098_1001204_pt1 | contig 25375 bp, 23 predicted proteins | sample AD_JPNHW1_MetaG_FD_184429 | JGI IMG/M metagenome (GOLD analysis project Ga0209098, IMG submission 184429) | Active sludge microbial communities of municipal wastewater-treating anaerobic digesters from Japan - AD_JPNHW1_MetaG (SPAdes) (version 2) | ecosystem: Engineered > Bioreactor > Anaerobic...
TACGCCCGACCTTCGTCCCTCGACATCTCCATCGCCTCATTTTCGGTGTCATTTCATTTGAGGCAACCTGAAAGTCGCGCTCCCCGAACCTTTTCTGTTTCGGTGTCATGAATTGTGAGGCAACGCGGCCCGCTTGCCTGCCCCAACAACCCCCTTGTTTAAGTCAGGCTCTTTTTAGTAAACTATGGCCCATTTTCGACGGCGTCCAAGTCCCGAATAACGACACGCGGACAAGGCTTTTCCGGACCTGTCTTTTCAGCCTGACGGACACCGTGAAGAAAGGGGTGCGACGATGTTTTTCGATCCTGTCTATTTCCTGATTATGCTGCCCGGCCTGATTTTGGCGGGCCTGGCCTCCCTGACGGTGAAAACCACCTTCAGCCGGTATTCGCGCGTGCGCTCCTATTCCGGCATGACCGGCGCGCAGGCGGCAGAGCGCATGATGCGCAGCAACGGCGTCTTCGACGTGGCGGTGGAAGAGACGCAGGGGTTCCTGTCGGACCACTACGACCCGTCCAAAAAGGTGCTGCGCCTGTCGCCGGACGTCTACCGGTCGGACTCGCTGGCGGCGGTCGGCGTGGCCTGCCACGAGGCGGGGCACGCCCTGCAGCACGCCAGCCAGTACGCGCCGCTGGTGCTGCGGACCGTCCTCGTGCCGGCGACCAACTTCAGCAGCATGTTCGCCTTCTACGTGTTTGCCGCGGGCTTCATGTTCCGGCCGCTGCTCTATGTCGGATGCGCCCTGTTCGCGGTCGCCTTCCTCTTCGCGCTGGTGACGCTGCCGGTGGAATGGGACGCCAGCGCCCGCGCCAAACAGCATCTGGTGATGGCGGGCATCGTCTCGCCCGGACAAGAGCGCGAGGCGGGGCGCGTGCTCAACGCGGCGTTCCTGACCTATCTGGCGGCGGCGATCAGCTCGCTGATGTCGCTGCTGTATTTCCTGTACCGGGCCGGTCTGCTGGGCGGCAACCGCGATCGCGACTGAATCGCGAATGAACTTCGCATGATCTGAACAAACGGAAAGAACACACGACCCATGAGCAAGAAAACCCATAGTTTCAAGGCTGAAATCCAGCAGGTGCTGGATCTGGTCATTCACTCGCTGTACTCGAAAAAAGAGATTTTTCTGCGCGAGCTGGTCTCCAACGCGTCGGACGCCATCGACCGCGCGCAGTATCTCGGGCTGACCGACAAGTCGCTCGTCGCGGATGCGCCCGCGTGGAAGATCGACATCGTCGCCGATCAGGAAGACAAGACGCTGGTGATCACCGACAACGGCATCGGCATGAACGAGGAGGAGCTGGACAAGAATCTCGGCGTGATCGCCAATTCCGGCACCAAAGCGTTCATGGAGACGCTGAAGGAGAAGGCTCAAGCCAACGCCCCGGAGCTCATCGGCCAGTTCGGCGTGGGGTTCTATGCGGCGTTCATGGTCGCCGAGTCCGTGACGGTCATCACGCTTAAGCGGGGCGAAGGGCAGAAGGCGTTCAAGTGGGTCTCCACGGGCGACGGCACCTACACGATCGAGGATGCCGCACGCGATAAGCCCGGCACCACCATCGTGCTCAAGTTGCGCGAGGGGATGGACGAGTATCTGAGCGAGTGGCGGATCCATGAGCTGGTCAAGCGGTATTCGGATTTCATCGAATACCCGATCCGCTTCGGCGAAAAGGGCGAGTCGCCCAAAGAAGACGTCCAGCCGCTGAACACGATGAAGGCGCTGTGGAAGCGCGCCAAGAGCGAGTTGACGGAAGAGGACACCAACCGCTTCTACACGCACCTCACGCACGATCAGAACGCGCCGCTCAAAACGATCCACATGTCGGTCGAAGGCGCGATCGAGTTCAAGGCGCTGCTGTTCCTGCCGAAAGAGGCGGGGTTCGACCTGCTCATGCCCAACAAGAAGCACGGGCTCAGCCTCTACGTGCGCAACGTGTTCATCGGCGCCGATTTCGACCTGCTGCTGCCCGAGTACCTGCGCTTCGTGAAAGGCGTGGTGGAATCGAGCGACCTGCCGCTCAACGTCTCGCGCGAAATGCTGCAGGACGACGCGGTGATCCGCAAGATCAAGAGCAACATCACGGGCAAGATTCTGGCGACCCTCGCCGAGATGATGAAAGACAAGCCCGAAGACTACACCGCTTTCTATGAATCGTTCGGCCGCGTCCTGAAAGAAGGGCTGCACTTCGATTACGAGAACTCCGACAAGCTCAAAGGCTTGCTGATGTTCCGCTCCGCGAAGAGTGAGGGGAGCACGCTGGCGTCGCTCAAACAGTATGTCGAAGCCATGCCGGAGACCCAAAAGGACATCTACTACCTGATCTCCGAAGATCTCGAGACGGTCCGGCATTCGCCGCACATCGAGGCGGTGGTCAAGCACGGCTACGACGTGCTCTTCTTCACGGACGCGATCGACCAGTGGGTCGTGGACAACCTGCGGGAGTTCGAGGGCAAGAAGCTGGTGGCGGTCGACAAGGGCAATCTCGAGCTGGGCACAGACGAAGAGAAGGCCGAATCCAAGAAAAAGCTGGAGACCGCGGCAGGCGACTATCAGCCGCTGACGGCCTTCATCAAAGAGCGCCTGAAGGAAGAGGTCGGCGAGGTCCGGCTGTCGCCGCGCCTGACCGACTCCGCCTGCTGCCTGGTGGCCGATGAGCACGCGATGAACGCCAGCATGGAGCGCCTCATGCGCGCCATGCACCAAGACGTGCCGAAGCAGCTGCGCACGCTGGAACTCAACCCCGACCACGCCCTGCTCAAGCGGATGAAGGCGATGTACGAGGCCGACAAAGAGGATCCGGCGCTGGCCGACTACGTCGAGCTCCTATTCGGGCAGGCGCTGCTGGGAGAAGGATCGGCCCTGAAGAATCCGCACCGGTTCACGCAGCTGGTGGCGGCGCTCATGGCGAAAGCCTGAGCGCGCCGCAGAAACACGGGTACTCATCGCGCCGCGGATGGTGTAAGATAACGCGCGTTACCGGAACTCCGGGAACGCGCGCTTCTTTTTCGAGGCAGGCATGCTGGAACACCTGATGGAACTTTTGAACGGGGAGCTGGGCCCGGATCTTCTCCGGGCCATGAAAGTGATTTTCCTCGCGTTCCTGACGGTCGCCGCCCTCGCCATCCTCTTCGCGCCGGCGGTGAAACCCGGCAAGACCAGCTACGGGCTGCTGCGCGTCATCTTCACGGCCTCGCTTGCGGCGATGCTGTGCTACCAGGCGACCTGGCAGCTGCTGGGATTCACCAAGCCCGACTTTGTGAAGTTCATGCGCCGCTACAACAAGCGGCCGAACGCGTCCGAGATACAGGTGACGCGCGGGCCGCTTCTGGACCGGCGCGGGATGGTGCTGGCCGCGCCGGTGCCGGGCGACATGTGGGGACGCCGCTATCCCCTCGGCGAAGCGGCCGTGCACCCCCTCGGCTACTACCATTCGAAGTACGGCATCACCGCCGTCGAGCGCGTCTGCGACCCGACGCTCAGCGGCTATGCGCTGGACCAGCGCGACGAGGCCTTGGGAAAAGCCATTTTCGCCCAGCGCGCGTCCGAGGGCGAGGCGGTCACGCTGACGCTCGACCTGCGGCTGCAACAGAAGGCGTATGACCTGCTGGAAGGGCGCAAGGGCGCTGTGGTGGTGATGCGTCCGCGCAGCGGCGAGCTGCTGGCGCTCGTCAGTTCGCCGGGTTTCGATCCGCTCGCTCCGGAGGCGGCCATTGCGGACGAGGAGAGCACGCCCGCCTTCAACCGTGCCGTCCAAGGGCGCTATCCGCCGGGCTCGACCTTCAAGATCCTGATCGCAGGAACGGCGATAGACAAAGGGCTCGCGCCGGTCTACAGCTGCCCCGGCATGGGCTATGTCGCGGGGCCCAACACGCCGCCGATCCGCGACAGCGAGTACTACGCCTATGCGCGCCAAGGCGCGGCCTGGCCGGGATGGGGCCGCATGAACCTCAAAGACGCGATGGCTCACTCGTCCAATGTCTACTTCGCCCAGCTCGGCATAGCCTGCGGGCCGGACGCATTCAACGACATGATGGCGCGGGCCCGGATCAACGCGCCGCTGACGTATCTGAAGGCGGCCGGCGGCGACCTGCAGTGCGCGGGCGGCAACGCGCCGGAAGTCAGCAAAAAGAGAGCGCTCGCCCTGCTGTCGATCGGCCAAGGCGAGGTGCTGGTGACGCCGCTTCACGTGGCCTGCTTCACCGCCGCGGTCGCGGCGGACGGGCGGATGATGCGCCCGCGCCTCAGCAAAAAGACTCCCGTCGCCGAAGAGTCCCGCCTTTTTTCCGACGCGACGGCTGCCCAGCTGAAACTCATGCTGCGCGACGTGGTTGTCCGGGGCACCGGCAAAGGCGCGAACGTGCCCGAACTGGCGGTGTGCGGCAAAACCGGCACGGCCCAGGCGCCGGGGGGCGATGACCACGCGTGGTTCACCTGTTTCGCGCCGTACCGCCACCCGAACATCGTGGTCACGGTGCTCATCGAGCATGGCGGCTACGGCGCGAAGTCGGCGCTGCCGGTCGCGCGGGAACTGCTTGTGGAGGCCGACCGGCTCGGCTACGTGCGGCGGGCCGAGGAGGTGCATCCATGAGCCGGAAAAATCAGATCTTGACCCCGGTCGGAGCGGCGACAGGACTGTTCGTTCTCGCGGCGCTCGCGGTGTTCTGCGCCTGCATCTCGATCCTCGGCGTCAAGCTGGGCAACGCGCCCGTCATGCCCTGGGAGCAGTTGATCCCGCTGGGCGCGTATCTCGCGGGCGTGCCGCTCGCGCTGGTCTGGCTCAAGCTCTCCGGCTGGAAAGGCGACGCGGGACTGGTCGGCGCGGTCTTTCTCCTGTGCGGCATAGGCCTGGCGATCCAGTTCCGCATGGGCAGCTTCGCCCAGGGCCTGGCCAAACCCTCCGCGCTCATGCCGTTCCCGCTGGGACTGGCCGCGTTCGTCATCGGCGCGACGCTGACCGGTAAAGGCCGCGGCTCCTGGCTGGCAGGGGCGGGCTGGCTGGCCTATCTCGCCGCGCTCGGCGTGCTGGCGGCGATGCTGCTCCTGGGGCAGCGCTACCGCGGCGGCATCTACCTGCCGGGCAACATGAACCCCTCGGAGATCGTGAAACCTCTGCTGGTCCTTTTTCTGGCGGCCTATCTGAGCCGGAGGCAAAAGGCGTTCTCGGAGACTCAGAACGGCATCCCCGTGCCGCCTTTACATGCCCTGCTCGGCCTCGTCCTGCTGTGGAGCGTGCCGATGTTGCTGACCATCGCGCTGAAGGATCTGGGGCTGATGGTCCTGCTGAACGCGATTCTGATCGTCATGCTCTTCGCCATCGCACGAAGCACCGGCTATCTGGCGCTGGGCCTGGCGGCGGTGGCGGCGGCGGGCTTCGGCGTGCGCTTCATTTCTGCCCATGCGCAGGCGCGTTTCGACGTGTGGCTCAATCCCTTCGCCGATCCCACGGGCAAGGGCTGGCAGATCCTGCAGGCGCTGTCGGCCATGTACTCCGGAGGGCTCTGGGGGGCGGGGCTCGGTTCCGGCGTGCCGCAGTCCGTGCCGATCGTCTCCTCGGATTTCGTCTATGCGGCGGTGGCGGAAGAGATCGGCCTGATCGGATGTGTGCTGCTGCTGATGGTGTACGCGGCGCTCTTCTCGCGCGGGTTCCGGGCGGCGGGCGCGGCACGGACGCCGTTCGAGCGGCTCTTGTGCGTGGGGCTGACCGGCGCTCTCGGCGTCCAGACGATCCTGAACGTGGCGGGTGTCACCAAGGCGTTGCCGATGACGGGCATCACGCTGCCGCTCATCAGCCACGGCGGCAGCAGCCTCATCACGACCCTCTTGGTCGCCGGCCTGATTGCCGGCATCTCCGACCGCAAGTGAATGGCGCGCGTCAGAAGTGGCGCCCGGCCTGGCGGACATCTTCGGCGATTTGGCGGTTCAACGCTTCGGTGGAGCCGAAGACAAGCTCATCGCGCAGCCGCGCGAGAAAAAACACCTCGATGGTTTTGCCGTAGAGATCCCCGTCGAAATCCAAGAGGTGCGTTTCCAGCACAGCGCGTTCCGGCTTAGTTTCCGCAAAGGTCGGGTGCACGCCGAGGTTGGACACGCCGTTGAAGGTCACGCCGTCCACGACCACGCGGACCGCGTACACGCCGTTCGGCGGCAGCACTTCCGTGCTCGGCTGCAGATTGGCCGTCGCCACGCAGAGCGACTGGCCGACGCCACGCCCGCGCACCACGACGTCGCGCACCGAGTAGGGCCGTCCCAGCATGGCTGTCGCGTCGTCCAGCCGGCCCTCGCGCACCGCATAGCGGATGCGGGTGCTGGAAATCTCGACCCCCTGATATTGGGCGTAAGGCACGATGACCACGCGGAACCCGTAGAGCTGACCGTACTGCGCAAGGAGTTCCGGCGTACCCGACGCGCGCCGTCCGAAGCGCCAGTTGTCGCCGCACCGGATCTCGCTCAGCTTGGCGGAGGCTGCCAGCTTGGCCGAGCCGCCGTCCTCATCGCCGCGTGGCTTGCCGCACAGCCAGCGGATGAAGGTCTCCGGCTCCTGCACCGCCAGCGGCCGCGTGAACTCCAACACCAGCACGCCGTCCACGCCTGTGGCCTCAAGCAAGCTCAGCCGTTCCTCCAGCGTACACAGGAGCGGCGGGCATTTGGAAGGCGCCAACACCGCGAGGGGATGTCGGTCGAAGGTGAGGACCCACGCCTGGCCGCCGACTTCGCGCGCCCGTTCCACCGTGCTGGACAGAACGAGCTGGTGTCCTTTGTGGACGCCGTCGAAAAAACCCGCCGCCAAGAACACCGGACCGGGGATTTTCCGGAACTGTGTGGGTTGCGTGATGATTTTCATGGTGTATCCGGACGCGTCGCGCGCGCCAGCGGAATGACGCGCGCCGCGAGCTGATCGGACGTCAGCTTCAGAATCTCGTCGAAAGGCAAAGCGTCTTTGACATCGAACGTGCCGGACCGCGTGCGGCGCAGAGCGTCGAGGCATGCGCCGCAGCCGAGCGCCTGACCGATGTCGTGCGCGAGCGTGCGCACATACGTGCCCTTGGTGCAGAACACATCGAACGTCACCAGGGGCGGTGCCCACTCCGTGATCGCGAAGCGGTAGATGTGGACGAAGCGGGGCTTGCGCTCCACCTCCTGTCCTTTGCGGGCCAGCTTATACAGCGGCACGCCTTCGACCTTGATGGCCGACACCATCGGCGGCGTTTGGAAGATGTCGCCCGTGAGCTCCGCCATTTTCGCTTCGATCTGCTCGCGCGTCACGTGGTCCCACGGTTTCTCTTCGAGCGTCTCGCCGTCGCAGTCCTGCGAGGAGGTGGTACGCCCGAGCCGCATGACGCCGCTGTACGCCTTGTCGCCGCCCATGAGCTGATCCGAGAGTTTGGTGCCTTTCCCGAGCAGGATAATGAGCAGCCCTGTGGCATTGGGATCCAGCGTACCGCCGTGGCCGGCTTTCTCGATGCGAAACGTTTTCCGGATCTTATGGACGATGTCGTGCGACGTGGGGCCGACCGGCTTGTCGACCAGCAGCACGCCATCGAAAAGGCCCCAGGGTGACGGCGGTTGAGAAAAAGATGGCATCGGTCTCTGACTCCAACGTTAGGGCTGATCGGCCGGCTCGTCGGCGTGCGGCGCTTCCGGGGAATCGGCCGGCACGTCGAGGCGGCTGAGCACGTCCAGAATGTGATCGCCCTTTTCGACTGACCCGTCGAGCTCGAATCTCAGGCGAGGGGTGTATTTCAGCGTCAAGTCGCGGTTGATGAGGGACTGCAACTCCTTCGCCTTGTTGGCGATCTTCCGGAGCATGGCGCCGCGCTCGTTTTCGTGCCCGAAGACCGAAACCGACACGGTTGCGTTCCTGAGGTTGCGCGCGATCTGAACCTGGGTCACGGTGATGGCCCCAAGGTCGATTGGGTCGCCGGCGAAAACCTTGTAGAACGCTTCGCCGATCTCGCGTCGAAGCAACGCGTTGACGCGTTCAAGACGGTCTATGGACATAAAAACCTCCTCGCATCGGAAGATCGGGGCAGGAGGCCGGGAACGCACGGCCCGGTCCCTCTCTATCCTCGGCTCCGCAGCGCCGTCCGTTACAGGCTGCGCGGCAACTCTTCGAGCGCGTAACACTCGATGGTGTCGCCGACCAGGAACTCCTCGAAACCGTTGAACAGAATACCGCATTCCTGCGATCCGGAAATCTCCGACACCTCGTTCTGGAAGTGTTTGAGCGCGGAGAGCTTGCCGTCCCACATCTTCTCCTTCTTGCGGAAGATACGGAACCGCGCGTCCGCGCGGATCGTGCCGTCGAGCATTTGGCATCCGGCCACGCGACCGGTCTTGCCGATGTCGAAGATCGCACGAATCTCCGCATGCCCCTTGACGACCTCTTTGTACTCCGGCGGGAGCAGGTCGAGCATGCGTTGCTTCACGAAATCGATCAACTCGTAAATGATGCGGAAGGTGTTGATCCGCACGCCGTCGTGGCGCGCCTGCTGCTGCACGCCCGTCTCGCATCCGACGCTGAAGCCGACGACCAGCGCCTGGCCCGCGGCGGCCTTGTTGACATCCGTAGCGGAAATGTTGCCGATCGCTTCGTGCACGATGTTGAGGGTAACTTTCTCGCTCTTGATCTCTTTCAAGGCCTCGCAAATCGCTTCCGAAGAGCCCTGCGTGTCGGCCTTGACGATCACTGCCAGTTCGCGGCGCTGGTTGTCCTTCATCTGACTCATCAGCGCATCGAGCGAGGTGGCCTTGGCGCTGGCCAACTCCACCTGCTTGCGTTCTTCGGCCGTCTTTTCCGCGAGGTCGCGGGCGCGCTTCTCGTTGAGCATCACGCGGAAGGCCGCGCCGGCCTCCGGCACGCCGGAAAGGCCCATGCACTTCACCGCCGTGGCGGGGCTCGCGGACTTCACGCGCCGGCCGCGGTCATCGATCAGGCCGCGGATGCGCCCGAAATACTCGCCGCACAGAATGATGTCGCCGACATTCAGCGTGCCGCCCGCGACCAGCAAGGTCGCCGTCGGCCCCAATCCCTGCTCGAGTTGGGCCTCTACGACATAGCCGTCCGCACGGCGGCTCGGATTGGCCGTCAGCTCCAGCACGTCGGTCTGCAACAGGATCATTTCGAGCAGGTGGTCGACACCCTTGCCCGTCATCGCCGAGACTTCCGAGCAGATGACGTCGCCGCCCCACTCTTCCGGGGTCAAGCCTTCGCCCTGCAGCATCTGGCGCACGCGGTCCGGCTTAGCCGTCGGCAAGTCGCACTTGTTGATGGCCACCATGATCTGCACGCCGGCCTGCTGCGCCTGCTTGATCACCTCGCGAGTCTGCGGCATGATCCCGTCGTCGGCCGCGATGATGATCACCGCGATGTCCGTCAGGTTCGCGCCGCGGGCACGCATGGCCGAGAAAGCCGCATGGCCCGGCGTGTCGAGAAACGTGATCTTGCGGCCATTGACCTCGACCGTATACGCGCCGATGTGCTGCGTGATGCCGCCCGCCTCGCCCGACGCGACGCGCGTGTTACGGATGCGGTCCATCAGCGACGTCTTGCCGTGGTCGACGTGGCCGAGGAAGGTGACCACCGGCGGACGGGGGACCATCTCCTCCGGCTTGTCCTCCGGGATCGCATCGTCCGCGTCCTCGCTGCGGAGAACGGGCTTACGCTCGTTCGAGCGCTTCTGGCGCTCGATCTCGATCTTGAACCCGTACTTCTCGGCGATTTTTTGCGCGATATCGATCTCCACGCGCTGGTTGATCGACGCGAGAATATTGAGCTGCATCAGGTCCGCAATCAACCGGTTGGGGCGGAGTCCCAATTTCTCGGCCAGATCCTTCACCACCACAGCGCCGCGCAAAAGGATCACGCGGTCGGGCGCGATCGTCTGCTCCTGCGGCTGCGGCCGCGGCGCCTGACGAGGATACTGCGGCTGGGCCCCGCGGACGGACGACGGGCGGGCAACCTCCTTCTCGCGACCAGTCTTCTGGGCCTGCACGCGGCTCGGCTTGGGCAACTCGCGCGGCGTGTCCTTCGCGATGCGCTCGATGAACGCCGCGGCAATCTGCTCTTCCGGCTCCAACTCCTCTTCGACCACATAACGGGCCGGCTTCGGCTTCTGCCCCCCTTTGGCGGCGTGGGCCGCGGCAGCGGCCTGCTTGTCCGGAGACGCCGCCGGCGGCACGGCAGCCTCCTGCGCCGCGGGCATGCCTGTCGCCGCCGCGACCGCCGGCTCGGCCGGAGACGCCGCAACGGGCTGAACCGCCGGAGCGGCCGCGGGCACGGCGGGCGCTACCGCGGGCTGGGGCGCCGCTGCGGCCGGCGCAACCGGCGTTTCCGGCACGACGGCCGGCGCAATTTCTGCGGGTTTCGCGACGGCCGCCGGCAGCGGCAAGCGGCCTTTCGCACGCGCATCCATTTCGAGCGCGCGGGCGCGGTTCGCTTCCAGCACGGCCCGGTCCGCCTTGCTCTGCGCGGCACTGCGCGACGACTCCGAGGTCAACTTCGCGGCTCGCCGCGCCGAACGCTCCGCGTTCTCACACTCGATTTCCGCCGCAGAGCGCTTTCCGAAAAATTCCTGAAGGCGCGACGCATCCTGCGCGTCAAGCTGCGACAACGGCGAATAGGCTTCGATGTCTAACGCGTCCGCCTGCTTGAGAACCTCCAGGCTGGAGGTTTGCATTTTCTTCGCCAGTTCACATACTCTCATAATACTCTCTTACTCTCCCGCTTCTTCCGTCACGCCGCTCGCCGCCTGGGCCGCCACCCAGATTTTCCGCACGGTCTCTTCGTCGAGCCCCGTCACTTCCTGCAGATAGGGAATCTCCGCCTCGATGATACCGTCCGTCGTCAGGAAGCCATTCGCGACCAGCGTGGAAGCGGTCGCCTCGCTGATGTCCAGCACTTCCGCCAACTCCTCGATCGCCGTCTCGCGCTTCTCCTCGAACGAAACCTCTTCGCCGCTCTTCTGGATGTCCACGCGCCACCCCGTGAGCTTGGACGAGAGCCGCACGTTCTGCCCGCGCTTGCCGATCGCCAAAGACAGCTGGTCCGGCGCCACCGTCACGTGGACCGTCCGCGCCTCGTTCGGGTCGATCATGACGCCCTCAAGCCGCGCGGGCGCCAGCGCCTGCGTCACATACTGTTTGATGTCGTCGCTCCACCGCACGATATCGATCTTCTCGCCGTTCAGTTCGCGCACGATGTTGCGGACACGCACGCCGCGCAAGCCCACGCACGCACCAACCGGATCGACCTTCTCGTCGAGGGTCTTGACCGCGATCTTGGAGCGGAAGCCCGGATCGCGCGCCACGCCCATCACCTCGACGATGCCGTCGGCGATCTCCGAAACCTCCAGGCGGAAAAGCGTTTTGACGAACTCGGGGCAGGCGCGGGAGAGCACTACGGCCGGCCCGTTGGCGGCGGCCTGCACGCGGTAGACGTAAGCGCGGATGCGGTCCCCCACGTTGTATTCCTCGGTCGGAATGCGCTCCTTGGCCGGCAGGATCGCCTCGGTCTTGCCGAGTTCAACGATCAGGTCGCGGTGCGCGATCTGCCGGATCGTGCCGCTCACGATGTCGCCGATGCGGTCCTTGTACTCGTCGTAAACATTCTTGCGCTCGGCCTCACGGATTTTCTGCAGAATCATCTGCCGGGCGGTCGAGGCCGCGATACGCCCCAGGTTCGCCGGCGGGATCTCGACATCCAGCGTATCGCCCGGCTTCACATCCGGTTTGATCGTCTTGGCTTTCCGCAGCGACAGAAACCCGACACCTGTGTCTTCGTCAGACACCACGACCGTGTCGAACGCCTTGATGGCCAACGTCTTACGGTCGATCTCCACGCGCAGGTCGTTCGAAACTTCCAAGCTTTTGCGGGCGGCTTGCTGAATTGCCGACTCGATCGCCTGGATGATGATCTCCCGGTTGACTCCGCGATCACGCTCCAGATAACTGATAATCGACAGCAATTCGTTGTTCATCTCGCACCGCCTTCTGCTTCAGGGTTCCACCAACAAAAAAGAGCGGGGAACCCCCCACCCTTTTTATTTCATAAAAAAAGTTAGCTCATAGTACTTTATATGGCAAAAGCTGTCAATGGCCAAAACCCGGGTTTCTCCCCGCGCAGAACGTGCCTCCAAGGGCGGCAAATGGACACGGTCTGATTGACCACACCCGCCAAAAAGTCCATCTTTCTCCAGATAAAACAAATTGCAATAATACCGGTTTCCCCGGCGTCTGCCAAGGACGGGTTTTCCGTTTCCGCTTGAACGCCGTTTTCGGAAACGTTATTGTTTCACACAGTAGCAGGGGAATGCAACCGATCTCAAATAACCTGGAGAGGACCATGACTGTGCCAATGAAAAGAAGAGACTTCCTAAAGAAGGCGGGGGCTTTGGCAGCATTTACGATCGTGCCGGCCCATGTCTTGCGGGCGGAAACCGCGCCCAGCAACCAATTGACACGCGCCCTGATCGGATTCGGCGGGATCGCCCGCTCGGGCAACCATCTCGGCAACAAGACGACCCGCCTGGTCGCGCTCTGCGACCCCGACGCCAAGCGGGTTCAGGAGGGCATCGTCCAGGCCGAAAAGAACGGCTACGGGAAGATCTTCACCTGCAAAGACTTCCGCGAGATCCTGGCCCGTCCGGACGTCGACATCGTCCACCTCTGCACGCCCCCTCACTGGCATGGACTCATGTCCGTCATGGCCGCCCAGGCCGGCAAGGACATCTGGTGCGAGAAGCCCATGACCCGCACCATCGGCGAGGGCCGCCGCGTCATGGAGGCCGTCAAGGCCAACGGCCGCATCTTCCGCCTGAACACCTGGTTCCGCTTCCAGAGCGGTTTCTACGGCTTCGGCACCGAGGTCAAGCCCCTCAAGAAGATCATGGAAAACCGCCTCCTCGGATGGCCCGTCAAGGCCGTGGTCGGCAGCGTCACCGGCTTCTCCCTGAAGTTCGGCTGGAGCGGCATGACCAACCTCAAGCCCGAGCCGGTCCCCGAAACCTTCGATTACGATCTCTGGCTCGGCCCAGCGCCCTACAAACCTTACCACCCCCACCGGACCCACGGCACCTTCCGCGGCTACTGGGACTACGACGGCGGCGGCCTCGGCGACATGGGACAGCACTACCTCGACCCCGTCCAGTACCTGATGGAGAAGGACACCACCAGCCCGGTCAAAGTCGAGATCGACTGTCCGCCCCAGCACCCCGATGCGGTAGGCTCCTTCCGCCGCATCACCTACACCTATGCCGACGGCTGCCAGATCGTCCTCGACGGCAACGACTCGCTCCAGGGCGCGCCTTTCCTCGAAGGGCCCAAAGGCAAAGTCTGGCCCAAGCTGAAGTCCGACATCCCCGATCTGGAAAACATCATCGCGGAACTGCCCGAGCCGGCGCCCCAGCAGACCGATTTCGTGGAATCCGTCAAGCTGCGCCGCACATTCGCGCTCAACGAGCAGAACGGCTTCCGCTCGGCCACGATCGTCAACCTCGGCATCATCGCCATGCGCCTGGGCCGCGGCTTCCGCTTCGACCCCGAAAAGCTCTGCGCCGTCAACGACCCCGCGGCCGACAAGTTCATCTATCAGCAGATGCGCGCGCCGTGGGTCATGTGAACGCCCCAACCCGCGAACATCATTCGAGGACAAAACCCATGCGACACGCAACACCTCTCTTCACCTGCCTCCTGACCTTCCTGCTCGCCGCGACCGCCTCCGCCCAGGAGACCGCCGCCCAGTGGGCCGACAAAAACAAGGAGGCCCTTGCCGCCATCACCGACGCCTCCCTGGCCGACACGCTCAAACAGGGCGCGCCCGCGCTGGAAAAACTCTTCGCCGAAATCAAGACCGACGGCGCCTCCGACCCCGTGGCCAGCACCCGCATCGCCGCGCTCACGCAGTACGTGATGCAGCCCGCGGGCGCCCAAGCGCGCAAGGCCTACGCCGACGCGCTGCTCGCGGCGGCCCAGCGCGCCGACGCGGCCGACGTCGCCTGCGTCTTTCTCAACCAGCTGCGCTGGTGCGGCCTGCCCCAACAGGCCGACGCGCTCAAGGCGTTCGAGAAGTCGGGCAAGCCCGGCGTGGCCGCGCTCGCAGCCATGGCCGTGCAGGCAGTCACCGACGACCGCAGTTCCAAGGCCGCACCCGTCAAACCGACGCCCTGCGCCGCGCTGAACGCGGAGCTCGCCGCGCTGCCCGCGAAGGAGCTCACCCCACGCCTGCTCCAGGTCTTCGACGGGGCCGATGCCGCGCTGGCGGGAGTCGCGCTCGCCTGGGCCCGCAACGCGGGCGGCAAAAAGGAAACCTCCCTGTGGGCCGCCAAACTTCCACAAGTCGCGGATCCCGCGCGCAAGACCATGCTGCTCGACATGCTGGGCGAGCGCGGCGACGCGCGCGCCTGCGACGCCGTGGCCGCCTGCCTCGCGGACCCCGACGACGCGGCGGCCGCCGCCGCACAGCGCGCGCTGATCCGGCTGGACCCCGCAGCGTTCGCGTCGCAGATTCCCGCGTTGCTGAAAGACTTGCCGCCCGCTCGCCAAACCCTGGCCCGCGACGGCGTGCGCCAGCTCAAAACATCGCTGATCAAGAGCGCCCTGACCAAGCCCTACGACACCTTCAGCGACGCCGGCAAGAAAGTCGCGCTGGAAGTCATCAAAGAGCGGCGCCTCGCCGAAGCCGCGGCCATCGGCCTCGCCGCCCTCGATGCGAAAGACGAGGAGGCGGTCATCGCCGGTTACCGCCTGCTGCGCGAAATCGCGACCCGCGAACATGCCGAGATCTTGGTCGCGAAAACGCTCGCGACCGCAGGCCGCGTCACGCCGGAAGCGCAGACCACGCTGGCCGCCGCCGCCCGGCGCGACGCGACCGGCACCTATGCCGCCGTCCTGGCAAAAATGCTCGCGTCGCTGCCGGACGCACAAAAGCCGGTCGCGCTGGAGACCGCCGCCCGCGTGGGCGGCGACGCGCTGCTGAAGGCCGCCGAAGCCGCGGCCACTTCGGCCAACGCCGAGATTTCGGTGTCCGCCGTACGCGCGTTAGCCGCATGGGCCGACGCCGCCGCGTTGCCGGCGCTCATGCGTTTGGCGGTGACTGCGCCGGACGTGAAGCGCCAGACGCTCGCCGTCCGCGGCGTAGCCAAAATGTTCAATGCCCAGCAGGTCGACAAGAAAGCGCTGCTGCCGGTGTGGCGGACCGTCCGAAGCCTGCCGGGCAGCGAGGAGAACAAGAAGGCCATCGACGATCTCTTCAGAGAACGGATCAACGTCGCGCTCGGCAAAGCGGTCACGGCCAACGTCCCGACCGAAGGCAACAACGTGCCGGCGAATCTGGTGGACGGCACGCTCGAAAAGGCGTGGCACGCCGGAAAATGGCCGGCCCAGGCGCAGATCGACCTCGGCGGCGTGCAGTCCGTCACCGGCGCGCACGTGACCTTCTACCATCAGGACGGCCGCACCTACACCTTCACGCTGGAACTCTCCGAGGACGGGAACAACTGGCGGCAGATGGCGGGCAACGCGGATGCGCCGAAGCCCGCGACAGCGGAGGGCCTGAGCTTCTCCTTTCCCGAGACGAAAGCCCGCTTTGTTCGTCTCAACGTACTCAAAAACAGCGCCAACTTCGCCATCCATGTGCTCGACCTGAAGCTGTTCGCGGACATCGCGCCATAAGCACAGTCACCCGCTTCGGAACGAAGGCGGACGCGGTGATTTTCGCGCCCGCCTTCGTTCTTCGGTTCCAGCCCATTGTCTTACCGGTGGGCTGACCGGTAGCGGATGATCTGGACCTTCTCCATGGTGACAAGCCCGCCCGAGTCGGACTCCTCGAACAGGCGGTCCAGCACCGGCAGAAAATCGTTGATCTTGGCCTCCGCGTCGGCGATCTCGACGATGACCGGCATGTCGGCGGAAAGATCCAGGATCTTCGAGGTCCTGATCCGGCTGGAGGCGCCGTAAGACATGAGGCCGCGCCAAACGGTGGCCCCTGCCAAGCCGGCCGCCTTGGCCTCACGCACGATCACCTCGTAAAGCGGCTTGTGTTGAACCTTGTCGGACTCCCCGATGAAAATCCGCAGCAGTTTGGCGTCGCCTCCGAGTTCCATGGCTCACCTATCCTTTCGCAATGAGCGTGACCGCAAACGTTCCGAGACAGAAGGCCGCCGCGCAACCGGCCATCGTCAGCAGAAAATAACCGGACGCGTAAAGGTACTCCGAAGCCTGCACGAACTTGAACAGCTCGTAAGTGAAGGTGGACATGGTCGTGAAGCCGCCGCAGAGCCCCGTCGCGAGCAGCAGGCGCATCGTCGGCGACAGCGCCTCGGTCTTGGCCGCCAGGGCGGTCACCACGCCGATCACCAGACACCCCAAAAGGTTTGACCAAAGGGTGCCGTGCGGGAAGGTGATCGAGGCCCGCTGGCCCAGCAGGCTGAGCGCATACCGCATGACCGAACCGACGAAACCGCCGGCCCCGACCACGAGAAAGGGAAAGACCGTCTTCATGGATTTAGCGTATACGGGGCCCGAACGCCCGTCAACCGGATTCGGTCCACGCGTCCGGACGCGCGGACCGACGTCAGCGGCACGGCGGCGTGGACAGCGCCTCGAAACCTGAAATCACATCGAAGAGCTCCTCGTCGATGCCGCTCTGGCGCAGGCCGTGGAACGCGCTCCGAAGAGAATCCAGAATTTCGCCGATGTTTTTGTCCGCGCGTTCCATCGCTGCCAGCCGGCTCGCGTTCTCGCTCGCGAGGGACTCCGCGCACGCCCGGAAAAGCGAGACGAACAGATATTCGCGGATGAAGGCCCGCGGTGTCGCCGGGTTGTCCCCCACGACCTCGGAGAGGTTTTTCGTCGGCCAAGAAAGACCGGACAGCCCATTGAGCCACGCATCGTCCAACGGCAACAGCCGCTGGCTGACCGGCGCATAAAGGGCCAGCGACGTAGGCCGGTTGTAGAAGAGGTGCAGTTCGAAGGCGTCGTCCCGGCTCTCGCGCGTCACACCCGCCATGAGGATCTGTCCGATGAGCGGAGTGATGGCCTTGATCGAGACCGGCACGCCGAAGAGCCCGGCCGGCGGCACGCCCATGTCTGTCAGACGCGCATGCACGCGTTCGCCGACAGCCCAGACCTGCGGCTTGCCCAGTGAGCCCGCAAGCGCCTTGACCGCATAATCGGCCACTTCGTCGTTGAACTGACCGACCAGCCCCTGGTCCGAGCCGAACACGACGGCGACGAGAGCCCTCGCGCCGACGGCATCGGGCCCCTCTTGCGTCGATGAGGCAGAGGGACGCCCCCGAAAACACACGCGCAGCCCCAACTCCACTGTTCGGTAATAGTTGGCCAAAGCCTTCACCGATTGATCGTACTGTCCGATGTTCAAAGCGGCCATGGCCTTCATGGTGCGGACAACGGACTGAAGATCTTCGGAGCTGCCGATCTTCCTCCTCAGGCTGGCCATGGTGTCGCTCATGCCTTTTCTCCGGGCGTGACCGCGTCCGCCGGCGCAGGGTTCCTGCGCGGACGGGCGCGGGCGAGCGCGGCACGGACGGTGTTGATCACCGCCTGACGGTCTTCCTCGCCCAATTTCGCGGCGGCCATGAACCGCGCGCACAACTCTGCGGGAAAGCCCTCCGCCGCCTTCTGAACCGTGCGTTTGGCTTCTGCCATCTGGTCCATCGGCACAGAATCGAAGAGGCCGGCGGACAGCGCCAGCAGCACGGCGATCTGTTCGGGCAGGGACATCGGCGAGAATTCCGGCTGCTTGAGGCAGGCGCGGATCCGCCGCCCGTGCTCAATGCCCTTTCGCGTCTCCTCATCGAGGCGCGCGCCGAACCGGGAAAACGTTTCGAGCTCCTCGAACTGCGCGTAGGCGAGTTTGAGGTCGCCCGTCACCACACGGTAAGCCTCCCGCTGCGCCTTGCCGCCGACCCGCGAAACGGACTTGCCGACGTCCACTGCGGGCAGCACACCCAAATCGAAAAGGGTCGGCGAAAGATAGATCTGGCCGTCCGTGATGGAGATCAGGTTGGTCGGGATGTAGGCGGAGATGTTCTGCGCATCGGTTTCGATGATGGGCAAAGCCGTGAGCGAACCGCCGCCGAGGTCTTCGCGCAGATGGGTAGCCCGTTCGAGCAGCCGCGAGTGGAGATAGAAGATATCGCCGGGAAAAGCCTCGCGTCCGGGCGGACGGCGAAGCAGGAGCGAAAGCTCGCGGTAGGCGCGCGCGTGTTGCGTGAGGGTGTCGTAAACGATCAGCACATCGCGCCCCGCCTCCATGAAATATTCCGCGATGCTGGTCGCGGCATACGGCGTGATGTAGGCAAGCCCCGGCGCGTTGTTCCCCTCCGCGACCATCACCACCGTATAGTGCAGGCCGCCTTTCTCGCGGAGGTTGGCGACCGCCTTGGCGACGGCGGAGGCCCGCTGGCCAATGGCGCAATAAATGCAGATCACGTTTTTTCCGCGCTGGTTCAAGATGGTGTCGATCGCGATGGCGGTCTTGCCCGTCTGACGGTCGCCCAGAATCAGCTCCCGCTGTCCGCGTCCGATGGGAATCAACGCGTCGATCACGGTCAGGCCGGTCTGCAGCGGCACCGTGACGGGCGCGCGGTCCATGATCGGCCGCGCCTCGCGCTCGACGGGCAGGCGTTCACCGGCCGTCACCGGCCCTTTGCCGTCGAGGGGCCGCCCGAGAGGGTCTATGACGCGGCCCAGCAACGCGTCGCCGACGGCCACGTCCATGACCCGCCCCGTGCGCACGACTTCGTCGCCCGCGTGCAGGTGCCAGTGTTCGCCCAACAACACAACGCCGATTTCATCCTCGTCCACATTGAACGCGATGCCGAACACGCCGCCGGCGAACGCCACCAGTTCATCAACCCCGACGTTGGCCAGACCGGAGACCTTGGCGATGCCGGAAGAAACGTTCCTGACGATGCCGACTTCACGCGGCTTCAGTGACGGCGCAAAGGTTTCCCGCGCCTGGCGTATTTCCTCGAACGCGCTTTCGAAAACGCCCCGCAGGCTTTCAGGTGTCCTGTTCATGTATTCGCAGCCCCGGGAGCGGATTCTTCCGGTTTCGGGGCGGCCATGCCCTCCGGCTTCTCCCGCGCGTCCAGAAGTTCGCCGACGCCCACCTCCAGCGACTGGAGATAAGCCGCGATATTCCAGGAGATCTTCCGCCCGTTCGCGACAAGGTCGATGCCGCTGACCAAGTCGGGCGCGGTCTCGAAACGGACGGGCACGTCGGCGGCGGCCATTTCGTCGAACACGCCTTTAAGCTCGGCGCGGCGGGCTTCCGGCAAGTCGAACGCGGTACGCACGAGCACGGGGTCCGCGCCGGCCGCAGCCGCCGTCGTCAGCTCAGCCCGCGCCAGGTCGCCCGACGCGCGCAGCTGCCGGACAAAAACCTCGATCACCCGCTCTTCCAGCCCGGTCGCGGCGAGGTCCGCCAACGTTTTGCGCGCGATCGCGAAAACTTCCTGCTGGGCGCGCTGCCCGATGGCCTGGCGCAGCTCACGCGCTTCGCTCCGCAGCGTCTCCATCCGTTTGGCGCTCATCGTATCGGCCGCCTTGCGGGCCGTTTCGAGAAGGCTCAAGCGTTCGGCCTCCACGTCTTTGGCCATCTGGCCCAGCAGCGCGGCGCGCTGCCGTTCGAACGCTTCGTTTTTGCTGCGGAATTCCTCGCGCTCCTTCTGAGCCTCGGCTTTCTTCTGGTCGGCTTCGGCGAGCCCCTGCGCGATCCGCCGCTCACGCGCATCGATGGCGCGGAGAACGGGCCTGTATAGGAAACGCTGCATCAACCACACCAGGATGAGGAAGTTGAGCGTTTGCGCACCGACGGTGAACCAATCGATCAGCATGGTTTACTTCCCTGCGGTTTGGGCGATGACATGGTGCCAGAACGGGTTGGCGAAAAGGAGGATCATCGAGATCACGAAACAGTAGATGGCGACCGACTCGATCATCGCCAGCCCGACAAACAGCGTCCGGGTGATCGTGGCGGAGGCATCGGGCTGCTGCGCCAGCGAGGTCAGCGCCGTCGCGACCGCCTTTCCTTCTCCCATCGCCGGCGCGATTGACCCGAAAGCGGTGGTGCATCCGGCGAGAACGATTGAGACGACTGCAATGGTGGTCATGCTGTCCATGATATCTCCTTGGTTGAGTACGTTGGGGTTCAAGTGTGAGGCACAAGGTTGCGCTTGGGATGGTGAATTTGAGTGGCGGCCGCGATGTACACTGCGGCCAAGATACTGAAAATGTAGGCCTGCACCATGCCGGTGAGCAAGCCCAGCACCGTCATGACGATCGGGAAGATGAACGGCGTGATGGTCAGCAGAATGCCGATGATCATCTCTCCGCTCATCATGTTGCCGAAGAGTCGGATGGCCAGCGCCAGCGTGCGGGAGGCCTCGCTGATGAGGTTGAACGGGAGCATGATGAACGTCGGCTCCATGTAGGTCGCGAGGTACCTGAGAAAGCCCTGCCTGCGGAGGCCGAAAAGCGGCACGGCCACGAACACGCAGAGCGCGAGCGCCGCGGTCGTCGAGAGCGACCCCGTCGGCGGCTTGTAGAGGGGGAAAACGGTGCACAGGCTTGCCGAAGCGACAAACAGAAAGAGCGTTCCGAGAAAAGAGAGATAAAGCCGCGGATGGCTCAGGCCCACGTCTTTGATCTGCTTCACGATCAGGGTGACGACGATTTCCAGAAAGTTCTGCCAGCGGGTGCGCTCCATGCCCGTGGACAGCCGCCGCGTAATCAGTTTCGAGCCGACGGCCAGAAGGGCCATCAGCCCCCACGTGAAAACAATCGTGGCGTTGAGCTTGAAAACGCCGCGCTGCCAAAAGATGATTTCGTCGGGGCTCAAGTGCATATCAGGCCTCCGGAGTCAAACACGCCGCCTTCCCCGCGTCCCGCGTCAGCCGGATCACGACGAGACGCGACGCCACGAAACCGGACAGGCAGAGGAGCAGCCGCTCCCAACGTCCGCCGGCAACCGCATAAAAGCCCGCCAGGACGATTCCAGTCCGCAGCGCGAGACTGACGACAAACCACAGCGGCGCGCGCTTGGAAGCGGCCGCTTTTCGGACCGTCCACCACAACCCGCCGAAAAATACCGCCCCGAGCCCGCCGCCCGCCGCGCCCGCCAGCGCCAACATCCATGTCTCAGACATCATTCTCCTCCGCGTCATCCGCTTCGTCCTCATCCTCCTCGCGCATCGCCTTATCTTCTTTGTCGATCCAATGCCACGCGTTCAGGCAGCCCGCCGTAAGGCCGGCGGCCAACAGCGCGAGCGTCCAGGAGCGCCCGCCCACATGGCGCTTGTCCAGCCAGAGGCCGAGCGCGGTTCCGAGCAGCGTGGGCACCACGACCGACCAGCCGATCAACCCCATCGTGCCCAAGCCGAACCACACGCTCTTTGAAGGGTGCTGCCGGGCCTTCAGCTTGCGCTCCGCCTTCGCGCCGACCTGCTGGGCAAAAGTCGGCTCGATCTTGACCGTTTTTTTCAGATTGTCAGCCATGTTGGAGATTCACAAAACGGCGCAGCACGCCGGTTTCCAGTTTCGTCATGACTGCGAACAGGTTCTGCTCATGCTCGTCCCGCGTCAGAAATTCCCGTTCGACAGCCTCCTGCAGGGAGCGGAGGTCCGTTCCGCCGATCGCCTGACGCACAGACACCAGCACGTCTGGGCCGGCCTTGACCAGCACGCCTTCGTCCACGGCCACCAACACTTCCCCGTCCGCTTCAGTCTCGTAAACCAGAATTCCAGGCACGAGCGCCGCCGCGCAATCGAGGCGGTTGGGCAGGAGGCCGAACGCCCCCTCTCGGGTCTCCGCAACGATACGTGCCACGCCGGTCTTCTCGGCGAAGACCTGAAACGGCAAGAGAATTCTCAGGCTCATCAGCGTTGTCGCCATACGATCTCCGTAAGATTCAGCGCCGGCTGTCGGCCGCCGTCCGGGCGCCCTTCATTTTCTCCTCGGCCTCGCCGATCGGCCCGATCATGTAAAGCGCGCTCTCGGGGAAATCCTTGTACTCATCGCGCAAGATCCGCTCGCACCCGTCCAACGCATCCTCGAGGCTGACGAGCTTGCCCTTGAGGCTGGTGAACTGTTCGGTGGCAAAAAACGGCTGGGTGAGGAATCGTTCCAGCCGGCGGGCGCGGGCGACCAGCTTGCGGTCTTCAGGCGCGAGTTGTTCCAACCCGAGCATGGCGATGATGTCCTTGAGCTCCGCATACTGCGCGAGCGTCCTCCGGATCTCCTGCGCCAGGCCGTAGTGCCGTTCGCCGACGATTCCCGGCGTCGCCATCTTGGAGCTGGACTGCAGCGGATCGACGGCAGGAAAAAATCCCGCGCCCGCCCGCTTGCGCGAGAGCACGATGGAGGCGGAAAGGTGGGAGAACGTGTGCACCGCCGCCGGGTCGGTGAAATCGTCCGCCGGCACATACACGGCCTGGATGGAGGTGATGGCGCCCGCATCGGTGTTGGCGATGCGTTCCTCCAGCCCCGACAGCTCGGTGCCCATCGTCGGCTGGTAACCCAAGCGCGACGGCATCTGCCCCATCAGCCCCGACACCTCCATCCCGGCCTGAATGAAGCGGTAGATGTTGTCGATCAGCAGCAGCACGTCGCGACGCTCGTCGTCCCGGAAATACTCGGCCATCGTCAGGGCGGTGTGCCCCACGCGGAAGCGGCTTCCCGGCGGCTCGTCCATCTGGCCGAAGACCATCACCATGTTCGGCAACACGCCGGCCGCCTTCATCTCGCGGTACAGCTCCTCGCCCTCGCGACAGCGCTCGCCGATGCCGCAGAAGACGCTGACGCCCCCGTGGTGCCCGATCATGTTGTGGATCATCTCGGTGAGCAGCACGGTCTTGCCGACGCCCGCCCCCCCGAAAAGTCCCGCCTTACCCCCGCGTTCCAGCGGCACCAGCACGTCGATGATCTTAATGCCCGTTTCAAAGATCTCAGACCGGGTGGAACGCCGCGCCAGCGGCGGCGGCTCCCGGTGCACGGAACGCCACTGGACGTCCACGGGCGGCGGAAGGCGGTCGATGGCATTGCCGAACACATCGAACATCCGCGAAAGGACCCCGTTGCCCACGGGGGCCTGAAGCGTCCCTCCCGTCGCCTCCACCGTCATGCCGCGCGCGAGCCCCTGCGTCGGCGTCAGCGCGATTCCCCGCACGTGGCGCACGTCGCGCTGCTCCAGCACTTCGATGATGATCCGTCCGCCATCTCCCGCGCGCAACACCGAATAGATACTCGGCAGCAGCGCATCGAAACGCATATCCACGACGCTGCCGCGCACCGCGACGACCACGCCCGCAGTCGCAGTCGCGTGGCCGTCGTCCGGCGTCTGCCGTTGGCGATCTGAGCAAGATGCTTTCATTCCGCGAAGAGGACCGATTCAGGGTTTCACTCGAAATAGGCTTTCAGGACGTACTGCAACAGCATCCGGTGGGTGTTGAAGAACGAGCCGTTCAAGGCGATCGCATGGCGCATGATGTCAAGATAATGCCCGCGATTTTTGTAAAATGAAGGGATGATGACATGCTCAAGCTTATCGTAGAGCGAACGGGTGTCGCATTCGCATCGGTCGAGGCCGACTGGAGGGAGTCCGCAGGGTTCGCCGATGGCCCAGCCGGTCGTGTCTTCGATGTAGCCCTCCATCCACCAGCCGTCCAGCACGCTGAGACTGGGCACACCGTTGACGGCGGCCTTCATGCCGCTCGTCCCCGACGCCTCCATCGGCGGCTGCGGCGTATTGAGCCACACGTCCGATCCCGCAACCAGCAGTCGGGCCTGATCCCAGTCGTAGTTCGGCAGATACGCGACCTTGACGCTGCCGCGCAAGGCGTCGCGGGCCTGAAAAATGCGTTTGATCAACTCTTTGCCCTTGTCGTCTTGCGGATGGGCCTTGCCGGCGAAAATGATTTGAAACGGCCCCGCCTTGCCGGCGATGGCCTTCAGCCGGCCCACGTCATAAAAGATCAGGTCGGCCCGCTTGTAGGTCGCCACGCGTCGTGCGAAGCCGATCGTGAAATCATTGGCGTCCAAGCCCGCGTTGGTCAGTTTGTTGACGTGTTCGATGAGCCGCCGCTTCGAAAGCTGATGCGCGTCCCAGACCTCCAGCGGCGGAATGCTCAACGCGTAACGCAACATGAAGCTGTCGCTGCGCCAACCGGGGATGTGGCGGTCAAACAGCGCCTGAAAGGGCGGACTGGCCCACGTGGCCGGGTGCACGCCGTTGGTCACAGCGTCGATCTGGTACTGGCCGAACATCTGCTGCGAGACTTCGGCATGCTTCTTGGCGACGCCGTTCACGTAATGGCTGAGGTTGAGCGCGAGATAGGTCATGTTCAAGAGCCCCTCGCAGCAGAGCACCGGCTTCATCGTTTCCAGTTCGGCGACATTGAGCGCCCTGCGGAGGTACTCCAGCGAGAACTTGTCGTGCCCCGCCGGCACCGGCGTATGTGTCGTGAAGACGCAGAGGCGGCGGACCGCCTCGACATCGTCTTGGTTGAATGTGGCGCGACCCGCCTTCTCAGCCTGCTCGTGCAGCAGCTCCAGCGTCAGGAGACCGGCGTGCCCCTCGTTCATGTGGAACCGCTGAAGCTGCCGGTGCCCCAGCGCACGCAGGATCCGCACGCCGCCGATCCCCAGCACAATCTCCTGGCACAGCCGCAGCCAGGCGTCGCCGCCGTAGAGATAATCCGTCAGATGCCGATCCCACTCGCTGTTTTCGGGCAGATCGGTGTCCAGCAGATAAACCGGCACAAAGCCGCCGTCCGTGCCCGTCACGTCATATTGCCATGCCCGGACATACACCGCGCGCGTCTCGATCGTGACGGCGACCCGCTGCGGAAGCTCCTTGAGAAAGTCGTCCACGACCCACTCCACCGGCTGCTCGATCTGCCCGCCGCGGGAATCGAGCTGCTGAAAAAAATAGCCCTTGCGGTAGAGCAGGGTGACCGCCACCATCGACATGGCGCGGTCGGCGGCGGCGCGGATCGTGTCGCCCGCCAACATGCCCAAACCGCCGCTGTAGGTCGGCAGGTCAGGAGCCAACGCGATTTCCATCGAAAAATACGCGATCGATTTCTCAGCAGGCATGGCATGCTCCCATAGCTGAGCCCCGATGGGCCATCGCAACGCATCACCCTAAAGATACATCCCTTTTGACGGGGTTAATTTTACACGCCCGGCCCCCTTTTAGCAACTCTCCTTTTCTTCGGGAACCGCCCTGCGCGTTGCCTCACAATTCATGACACCGAAACAGAAAAGGTTCGGGGAGCGCGACTTTCAGGTTGCCTCAAATGAAATGACACCGAAAATGAGGCGATGGAGATGTCGAGGGACGAAGGTCGGGCGTA
>Ga0209098_1001205_pt1 | contig 25365 bp, 15 predicted proteins | sample AD_JPNHW1_MetaG_FD_184429 | JGI IMG/M metagenome (GOLD analysis project Ga0209098, IMG submission 184429) | Active sludge microbial communities of municipal wastewater-treating anaerobic digesters from Japan - AD_JPNHW1_MetaG (SPAdes) (version 2) | ecosystem: Engineered > Bioreactor > Anaerobic...
CAAGGTTTACCGAGAAGTGGTAAACCAGGCAGAGGCGTTTGAGGATACAATTATCATTTGCTCAACTCATGGTGCTTCTGGTTTTGAGGAATTTTTTATTGGAAGCAATGCCCTTAAAATTGTTTCAGCAACAGAATGTCCTGTTATTACTATCCGCCACGGCTCTGTTCCCCATGAGGTTAAAAAAATAGTGATGCCTATTGACATCACCGCAGATACCCGTCAGAAGGTACCAATTACTGCGGAGATTGCGAAGTTATTTGATGCAGAGGTACATGTAGTTACCGTTTCAACAGTTCAAAGTGAGGATATTGTTGCAAAGCTCAATGCTTATACTAAACAGATTTGCGACTACTTTAAAGAGTATGGCGTTTCATATAAGACAGCAAGCCTAAATGGTGATAACCTTACAGATGTTACTATTGAGTATGCACTTGATATTAATGCCGATCTTATTACGATAATGACCGAGCAATCAAAAGCCCTTAGTAATTTTATCCTCGGGAGCTACGCTCAGCAAATGTTGAATAAATCACCAATACCCGTATTAAGCGTCACACCTCAGGAAATATTTATACTTGGAAGTTTTATCACTCAAGGGAAACCCTACTAGGTAAAAAATAAGAGTAATGGCAGCAAGATCTAAGTTTTTGTTTCTTTTAAGGAACAACTACTTTTTATTGTCGTTAGTTCTAATCCACCTTTTATTTTTTTCAATACAAATAATTAATAAGAATCTTTACCTTGTTGATTCATACGAGTATTTGAACGAAGCAAAAAACATTTCAAGTAGTAATGTTTTTTATTGTGGGAACTTTGATCAACCCATTAATAATGATTTGTATACCAAACGACCTCCTTTTTATCCATTATTTATTACTACACTCAAACTAGTTTCAAATTCTGATATTGTAATCATTTTCGTACAGTCTATTATCTCACTGTTATCAATTTTATTGATACGTAGAACCTTTTTGTTGTTTGGTTACAATAAGAAGTACGACCCGTTATTTCTTCTTTTGCTTGCTTTCTCTCCTGCACAGATGATATACGCCAACTTAATAATGTCAGAAACTATTTTTCAGTTTACTTTGGCGCTTGGGTTCTATTTTCTAGTCAAATATTTTAAAAAAGATTCGATCAAGTATTTGCTTTACTTCAACATTTGCATTGCAGTTTCAGCCTTTGTTAAACCTGTGATATATCTTTTTGTATATCCAAGTTTTCTGTTGATGCTTTACTTTTCATTCAAAAGCAAGTCGATAAAACCAATATTGCTAGGAATAGTTCCAATAATATTGATTCAGACATATACGTTTTGGAACTACAAACGTACAGACTACTGGCAATTCTCGAGCATTCAAACAACCAATCTTTTTCAGTATAACTCCTACTATTTTAACGTTCAGCGTATTGGGTTGGAGAAGGCCAATTTATATTTTGACGATCAAATACAAAAAGCCGATTCGATTAAGAGTTATCCAGAAAAACAGAGATATATTGAGAGAGCATCAAATCAGTTAATAAGGCAAAATTTTATTGGATATAGCTGGTTTCATTTTAAGGGAATGCTACGTTTCTTTATTGATCCAGGGAGGTTTGATATTTCAAATTTCTTTGGTTTGGAGGAAAACTCGAGTCCTGGTTTCTTTGAACGGCTTAATATTGAAGGGCTAAAAGGTGTAATAAATTATCTCTTTCAACAAAACCTGTTTTTAATAGTTGCTTTGTTCCTAGTAGCGTTGGTAAACCTTATTAAGTTTGCAGGGCTAATACTATTTCTTACCTCAAAACAGATAGATTTAAAATTTAGATTGGCGATATTTTTCATTGTTGGATACATTGCTTTTGCAACAGGACCACTGGGAGCATCAAGGTTTATGATGCCTTTAATCCCCTTTTTAATACTTGTAACGTTAACAAGTATTGGATATGTATCTTTTTTTAAGAGATTTAAATCTTAAATATGACAAAAAGGTTAGGGGTCTTATACCTCATCAAGCAACCCTGTTTTTTATTTTCATCAAATAAGCAAATATCCGATTCATTTTAGAAGTATACTTCTCATATTTCATAGGTTGAATCTGGGATATAGCATCAAGGTCTTTATCGGTTATACCAAGATAATTTAAAACCATTTCGGTATTTGCAGGCTTTGAATCGATTTTATCGTTGGCAAACATTGTAACGCCTTTCTCCTTGGTAATCTCTTCATTACGAATCATATTGCTATATTGGCAAATACGCCTATCGTATCCGTATATTTTATTCCTAACATAGTTAGTTAGGGGTTCGGCAATGCAATCGAAATGCTTAGAGTACTCTCGGCTTTTGTCCTCCTCCCAGCCCAGTTCGCGGGTAATAATTTCTCCCATCTCCCTGTCGGTTGGATTATCAATATAAAACAAAGGGCTCACTTCCTTTGCTATTTTTCCGGTTCTCTTTAAGTACGATAACCTAAAGAGATTTAGATTTGGGTAAATCAAAAACTCGTTTAGCTGTTTTCGGGTAAGATTCCCAGCCTTTCGCATTAAATATTTAAACCGAGCAATATCCTGAATGGAATCAGGAACAAACGAATCGTTTTCAAGCGGAGAGGTACCATACAAAATTATTGGTGTTTTATAATCTCTTGAAACCTTTAGAATATGAGCCTTTGTGGCAATATCGCAAGCTCCACAAATATCCCCCGAAAGGCGAAACATATCACGGTAAACGGTTCTCTGAATTTCTGGATTTGGCTTACAAAAAACATGTTTTACACCTGTTATATCGATTGCTTTCTTGATATTTCTTAGTGCGATATCGCTTAGGAGGCCATTGTCATAGGTTATTGCAAGCACTTTAAGTTTGTATACGTTAACGGCAAGGTGTAAAATATAGGTGCTGTCCTTGCCTCCGCTCAAAGGAACAAGAGCATCGTACTCCTTATTTGAGTTCTTTGCTTTTTCAAAAATTGCAATTAATCGACTTTCTCCAAGCTGTTTAAATTGTTTGGGGTAGTTGCAAAAGTTACATACTCCTGAATCATCAAATGTGATATTCGGGTAATTATCGGTTAGAAGGCATTTTGTACAGGTGCTCATTGATTTAGTAAAATAGAAATTTCAAAATTAATAACTTCTTCTATTTATCTTCAATCCTCTGCAAAACAATTACATTTGCATAACTGTTACCAATACAACCCTATCAGGGATCAAAACCCTGATAAGGTTACAAACTTATAGATATGAAACACAAAAAGAAAAAACACAATAAAAAGGAAACTAGAGGATATACCAAAAAAGCATTAGTAAAGGATATTCTTGAGTTGTTTGCCAGTAAACCTTCAAATACTTACAACTACAAGCAGATTGCTAAGCATCTTGGAATAAAAGATGATGGTCCCCGAAGAATGATAGTTGAACTCTTATACGAGTTGATGATTGGTGGTACGCTCGAAGAGGTTTACACTGGTAAGTTTAAACTTAAAGCATTAGCAGGGTATGCTATTGGTATTGTTGAAATGAATCCCGATGGTACTGCGGAGGTGCAAACCGAAGATAATCGTGAAATTTTCATCCCAGAATTTCGACTTAACCATGCGTTACATGGTGATAAGGTACAGATTCTAGTTACTCATCATCGTAGACGAAATCTTCCCGAGGGTGAAGTTGTAAAGGTGATTGAGCGGGCAAAACGAAACTTTGTTGGAACTATAAGCCTTGAGAAGAATTATGGGTTTCTTATCCCCGATAATAAGCAGATGCCATTCGATATTTTTATCGCTCAAAAAGATTTAAAGAAGGCAAAAAATGGTCAGAAGGTTATTGCTCGCATTACCGATTGGCCAGCAAATTTTAAAAATCCAAACGGCGAGGTTGTTGAGGTGCTAGGAAACCCAGGGGTTCACGAGGTTGAGATGCATGCAATACTTGCAGAATTTGAACTTCCATATCGATTCCCCGAGGAGCTTGATAAACTGGCAAATAAGATCAGTGAAAAGATAATTTCAACCGACTACGCCTCACGAAGAGATTTCAGAAATGTTCCAACCTTCACCATCGACCCGGTTGATGCAAAAGACTTTGATGATGCCCTTTCGTTCCAAAAGCTAGAGAATGGTAACTACGAGATTGGCGTTCACATTGCCGATGTAACCCATTACGTTGATCCTAACACGCCAATTGATAATGAGGCAATTGAACGAGGAACATCAGTTTACCTTGTTGATCGATGCGTTCCAATGCTTCCCGAGAGGTTGTCAAACTTTATTTGCTCGCTTCGACCCAACGAGGAGAAGCTTTGCTTCTCGGCTGTTTTTGAGATGAACGATACTGCTGAAATCATTTCACAATGGTTTGGTCGTACAGTAATACTATCAAAACGTCGATTTACCTACGAGGAGGCTCAACAGGTTATCGAAACTCAAAAGGGGGACATGAGGGATGAAATCCTAAAGCTACATGAGCTGGCACAATTACTAAGAAGTAACCGTTTCAAATCGGGTGCTATTGGTTTTGAGAGAACGGAAGTTAAGTTTAACCTTGATGAAAAGGGTGCACCGCTTGGAGTATTCTTCAAAGAAAACAAGGAATCGAACCAGCTAATTGAGGAGTTCATGCTTCTTGCCAATAAAAAGGTTGCCGAACTTATAGGAAAAACAAAAGATAAAGCAAAAGCAAAACCCTTTGTATACCGAATTCACGATAAACCAAACCCAGAAAAGTTTGATTCGTTTAAAAATTTCATTACCCGCTTTGGTTATAACGTTGAGGGAGGAACCGACAAACAGATTGGCCGGTCGTTGAATAAGCTGATGGTTCAGGTTAAAGGAAAGAAGGAGCAAAATTTAATTGAAACTCTTGCGCTTCGTTCAATGGCAAAGGCTCGTTATTCGACAAAGAATATAGGTCACTATGGGCTTGCATTTCAACACTACACCCATTTTACCTCACCTATTCGTCGTTACCCAGATATGATGGTGCATCGGTTGTTAGCGCATTATCTAAAGCATGGCGAGCCCAAGGATGAACAGGCATTAGAAAAACTTTGCAAGCACTCCTCAGACATGGAGGTAAAGGCTACTGAGGCTGAACGCGCATCAATAAAGTACAAGCAAGTAGAGTTTATGTCCGACAAAATTGGACAGGTCTTTTCCGGGGTGATATCAGGGGTTGCTCATTTTGGGCTTTTTGTTGAATTGGTAGATAGTAAGTGCGAAGGTTTGGTTTCAATTCGCGACCTCGACGACGATTACTATGAGTTTGATGAGGATAGCTACTGCTTAGTGGGTAAGCAAACCGGAAGAAAATACCAGCTTGGTGATGAGCTAAAGATTGCGGTTTGGCGAACTAATCTTGCCAAAAAGCATCTAGATTTCAGATTGGCTGAAAATGGAAGTGGTGAAGAAAAAATAAACGAAAGGTTAAAACCTAAGTCAAAAAGAAGACGGTAATAATCAAATTAAGAGTTGGATTCCTGATCTCCGCTATGCTCCGTCAGGAATGTGTTACTTTGGAAACATTCCTGCGCAAGCAGGAATCCAATATCGTAAATTGACAAAGAAATTAATTAAACTTTAATCTATTTAATCAATGAAAAAACTGCTAATAATTACCATTGCTTTGATGGCTCTAGCAAGTTGCACCAAGAAAAACGAGATGAAGCAAGGCCCTTGGCTTGGTGTAATTCAGCTTAACCCACAGGATCGAAGCATGGATCTTCCCTTTAACATGAACTACTCTGTTAACGAGGCAGGTGAAATGCAATTGGTGTTGACTAATGCCGATGAAATGATAATTATTTCTGAAATTGCCAAGAATGGTGACACACTTATAATTAAACCTCCAATATTTACAAGTGTAATAGTAGCAGTTCTTCGAAACGACTCTTTGGTTGGTAAATACTATCCAAAAGGAATTGAAAACGGCAATGCTTATAAATTCTATGCTGTACATGGCATAACGGATAGATTTCCTTGGTATACCGAAAAGGCATCATTTGATATTACTGGAAGATGGAAAGTAATTGAAAACCCAGGAACAAATGATTCAACTGTAATGGTTGGTGAATTCAAGCAAATTGGCGATAGAGTATTAGGCACTTTTTTAAGCACTTCTGGTGATTATCGCTACTTGGAAGGAAAAGTTTCGGGTAACAAGTTCTATTTTTCCAAAGTTGATGGTGCTCAAACATTCATTTTTACAGCTGATATAAAAGATCAGAACACCATGGAGAATGGTCGTTTTATGGCAAATCCAAAATACTCGAGTACTTGGAAAGCCGTTCGCGACGATAAGATTGAACTTCCTGCCGGGGATCAGATTGTTCATCTTAAGAAAGGTATTTCAACATTCGATTTTGCTGGAATTGATATGAACGGTCAAAAAGTTACCTCCAAAGATGCACGATTCGAAGGGAAAGTATTAGCGGTTCTTGCTGGTGGTAGCTGGTGCCCTAATTGCTTGGACGAAGCGCGACTATTTAGGGAGCTTTATACAAAATACAAGGACAAAGGATTTGAGGTTATCGCATTAAACTTTGAGGACAAAACCTTTGAACTATCAAAGAAAAAGATGCAGCGGTTTATCGGACAAACTGGGGCTAATTATACTTTTCTTTATGCTTCACCTCGTGATAGAACTAAAAGGGATTCTGTTCTCTATCCAATCGAGGGGCAAATGGCTTTCCCAACAGGAATGTTTATCGATCGTTTAGGACACATCAGAAAAGTTGAAACCGGCTTTTCAGGACCAGGTACCGGTGAGCATTACACTAAGTTTGTTGACGAAACCACAAAGTTGATAGAACTTCTATTGAGTGAAAAATAATGATTAATATTTGAAGCAGAAGGGTTGTGATAAGCAACCCTTTTTTATTTTCAGTTGTTATAAAGTTTTAAAATCTAGTGTCTAATGTCTGATTTCTAAAATCAATATAATTCGTTTTTGTAACTTTGGCGCAATTGATTTTTGGATTAAATACTAAAAACAAGTTAAAACAACTGTAAATAATAACTAATAAAAATAACAACTATGTTTTCAGGAATTGTTGAGGAACCTGCCAAGGTGGTTGGTTTAAAGAAAGAAATGGAGAACCTCCATATTACCCTATCCTGTTCGTTTGCCGAAACCCTTAAAATTGATCAAAGTGTATCGCACAATGGGGTTTGCTTAACCGTGGTTAAGAAAGAAGGTAATACCTATACTGTAACTGCCATTAAGGAAACCCTTGAGAAATCGAACCTTGGCTTGCTTAAAGAAGGGGATAAGGTAAACCTTGAGCGCAGCATGAAGATTGATAGCCTTCTCGACGGGCATTTGGTTCAGGGGCATGTTGATCAAACTGCCGTTTGCACCGAGGTTAAGGAGGCTGATGGCAGCTGGTACTTCACCTTTAAGTATGATTCTAAAACTGGCAACATTACAGTAGAAAAAGGTTCTGTATCGGTTAATGGTGTTAGCCTAACCGTTGTGAACTCACAAACCGATTCGTTTCAGGTGGCTATAATTCCTTATACCTATGAGCATACCAATTTTCATGAATTTAAAGTAGGTACAGTTGTAAACCTAGAGTTTGATATTGTTGGAAAGTATATCACCAAAATGATTAAACAGTATTTGGATTCTGGATTGCTAGGTAAAAAATAAATTATTACAGTTGTAAAAACAATGCCGAAGCTAAACGCAATTGCTAAATTCTCTATAGAAATTGCTTTATTCGCAGCAGTTATATCTGGGGTTGTAGTTCTCATATTTATTAGTGGGAAAAGCAGCTTCTTTTTTCTTTTCCCAATAGCATCAATGCTGATGGTATTTGTACTTGTTTATTTTTTATCAACGTTAATAGTTAAAAGCAGTGTTGCTGAAGCAAACTCCCAGAATTACTTTAAAAGTTTTAACGATACCGAGAGTACTGAGGTACAAACCTATGCTCGCAAGCAGATTCAGGAGATAGATAGGTTAAAGGAAATGGAACAATACCGAAAAGAGTTTCTCGGGAATGTTTCGCATGAGCTAAAAACACCAATTTTCAACATCCAAGGATATGTTCTCACCCTACTTGATGGTGCTGTTGATGATCCTGATATCAATCGTAAATATTTAGAACGGACCGAGAAAAGTATCAATCGATTAATCTCTATTGTTGAAGATTTAGAAACGATTTCACGACATGAGGCGGGAGAAATGAAGTTGGAATTTGAGAATTTTAACATTGTCAATTTGGTTGAAGAAGTTTTTGAAGCTCAGGAAATAAGGGCAAAAAAAAGGGGAATACATCTCGAATTTGATAAGAACCATAAAAAGCCCATAATGGTTTTTGCCGACAAGATGAAGATATTTCAGGTTCTAACTAATCTTGTTGCCAATTCTATATACTATGGAAAACCCGAAGGGAAAACTATAATCTCTTTTTCAAAAACAAAAGAAAAAGTTTTTATTGAGGTTCAGGATAATGGAATTGGTATTGCTGAAGAGGATATCCCACGAATATTTGAGCGATTCTATAGGGTAGATAAAAGCAGGTCTAGAGAGCAAGGAGGGACAGGGCTTGGCTTGGCCATTGTTAAACACATTATCGAAGCACACCGCGAATCAATTCGTGTAAAGAGTAAGTTGGATAAAGGATCAACGTTTATATTTTCCTTACCTCAAGCAAATAATAATTCGTAATAAGATTTAGGTTTACTTCTCGCAACAATCATTTAAGTCACTAATTATTAGCGTTTTTCCTTTCTTAACAATCTGTTTGTTTTTCTCATACAGAAACATATCTTTGTGGGTTTTTAATTTGGTAATTCGAGTAATATTAAATTTCAATGAAACCTAAATTTCAAGAGTACAAAGGATTAGATCTTTCTCAGGTGAATAAAGACGTGTTGAAAACCTGGGACGAGAATGATGCATTTCACAAAAGTTTAAGCACCCGAAAAGGGCATCCAGCCTACATTTTCTACGAAGGACCTCCTTCTGCAAATGGGTTGCCAGGTATTCACCACGTAATGGCTCGTACCATTAAGGATATTTTCTGCCGATATAAAACCCAAAAAGGATTTTTGGTTGAACGTAAAGCAGGTTGGGATACCCATGGTTTACCCGTTGAGCTAGGCGTTGAGAAAATGTTAGGTATTACCAAAGAAGATATTGGCATTAAAATTAGCATTGAAGATTACAATAAAGCCTGTAAGAAGGAGGTGATGAAATACACCGACCTTTGGGAGGACCTCACTCACAAAATGGGTTATTGGGTGGATATGAATCACCCTTACATCACCTATGATAATCGTTACATCGAGACCTTATGGCATCTCCTTCAAAAGCTATTCGATAAAAACTTACTTTATAAAGGGAAAACCATACAGCCATATTCACCAGCAGCCGGAACAGGGCTTAGTACACACGAGTTAAACCAACCCGGTTGTTATCGCGATGTAAAAGATACAACAGCAGTTGCACAATTTAAGGTGATTAGAAACGATAAAAGCGAGTTTCTTTTTAAAGGGGTTGATACCGAATTATACATTTTAGCATGGACAACCACTCCCTGGACATTACCCTCAAATACTGCACTCGCCGTTAACCAGCTAATCAGCTATGAGGTTGTTAGAACTTTTAATCCGTATAGCGGAGAACCAATTTCTGTTGTATTTGCTAAGGATAGAAGAGAAACCTATTTTCCATCAGCAAATGCTGAGCTAAACCTTGATGATTATAAACCTGGAGATAAAAAGATTCCTTTTAAGGTTATATCCGAGTTTAAAGGGGCCGAACTTGCCGGGGTACGTTATGAGCAGCTATTTCCTTGGGTAAAACCCGAAGGTGATGCTTTCAGAGTAATAACCGGTGATTTTGTTACAACCGAGGATGGTACAGGCGTTGTTCATATTGCTCCAACTTTTGGTGCAGATGACGACCGTGTTGCGAAAGCATCTGGAATTGCACCGTTGATTCTTCGCGATAAAAATCGCAATATAGAACCAATGGTTGACCGTCAAGGGAGATTCTTCAGAATTGAAGATATTGATCCAACATTTGTAAAGGAAAACGTAAATGTTGATTTATATAAAGAGTTTGCCGGACGATTCGTTAAAAACGAGTACGACCCCACATTAACCGAAACAGATTCAACGCTTGACGTTGATTTGGCAGTTAGTCTTAAACAACAAGGGAAGGTTTTCCGTATTGAGAAGCATGTTCACAGCTACCCACATTGTTGGAGAACCGATAAACCCGTACTTTACTATCCTCTGGATAGTTGGTTTATCCGCACAACAGCCCTCAAGGAAAGAATGCTTGAACTTAACGATACCATTAACTGGAAACCTCAAAGTACGGGTACTGGTAGATTTGGAAAGTGGCTTGAGAATCTTGTTGATTGGAACCTATCGCGCTCAAGGTTCTGGGGAACCCCATTACCAATTTGGGTTACCGAGGATCGTTCCGAGATGATTTGCATTGGATCAGTCGCTCAGCTAAAAGCCGAATGTGAAAAATCGGTTAAAGTTGGATTTATGTCGAAGAATCCACTTGAAAACTATGTCGAAGGTTCTTTCACCGAGGTGAATTACAACACCTTCGATTTACATCGTCCATTTGTCGACAACATTATTTTAGTATCAGTATCGGGCAAAGAAATGGTTCGCGAACTCGATCTAATTGACGTTTGGTTCGATTCAGGAGCCATGCCATACGCACAGGTTCACTACCCTTTTGAGCACAAGGGTGATTTCAACCAAGTATTCCCTGCCGATTTCATCGCCGAGGGAGTTGATCAAACCCGTGGTTGGTTCTTTACACTTCATGCTTTATCAACCATGCTCTTTGATTCTGTATCCTACAAGAATATTATCTCAAATGGACTAGTACTCGATAAGAATGGTAATAAGATGAGCAAGCGCTTGGGCAATGCTGTCGATCCATTTGAAGTGATTGAAAAGTACGGCTCAGATCCTTTGCGTTGGTACATGATTACAAACTCACAACCTTGGGATAACCTAAAGTTTGATATAGAAGGGGTTGATGAGGTTAAACGTAAGCTATTCGGAACACTCTATAATACCTATTCATTTTTCTCATTATATGCGAATGTTGATGGTTTTAGCTACAACGAAGCAGAAGTTCCAGTAAAGGATAGACCCGAAATCGATCGTTGGGTTATATCATTGCTTAACTCTTTAATCAAAGAAGTTGAGGATTCGTACGAAAACTATGAACCAACAAAAGCAGGACGAGCAATACAGGATTTTGTAAATGAGCATTTAAGCAACTGGTATGTTCGCTTAAACCGTAAACGATTCTGGGGTGGTGAGTACAATAAAGATAAAATTGCAGCATACCAGACCCTTTATACTTGCCTTGAAACCGTTGCTCAGCTAGCTGCTCCAATTGCACCATTCTATTGCGATCAGCTATTTACCGATTTGAATCGCGTTTCGGGTCGTCATACCGATGAAAGCGTTCACCTATCACATTTCCCAAAATTCAACAGTGAATTAATCGACAAAGAGTTAGAGGAGAAGATGGAGATAGCCCAGAGCATCAGCTCAATGGTTTTGGGACTTCGTCGTAAGGTGAACATTAAGGTACGTCAACCGTTGAGCAAGATAATGGTTCCAATCCTTGATGAGAACTTCCGCCGTCAGCTTGCAGCGGTTGAACACCTAATTACCTCAGAGGTTAATGTTAAGGAGATGGAGTACCTGACAGACACAGCAGGCATTCTGGTTAAAAAGATAAAACCAAACTTCAAGGAGCTTGGGCCAAAGTTTGGCAAATCGATGAAATCAATTTCTGCAGCAGTAGCCGAAATGTCGCAAAGCGATATATCGAAGATTGAGAGAGAAGGAGTATTTAGTTTAAATATCCCAGAAGGTCCAATTGAAATTACTGTTAAGGACGTAGAAATACTATCTGAAGATATTCCTGGATGGTTGGTTGCCAACGAAGGTAAATTTACTGTGGCATTAGATGTAACTGTTTCGGAAGAATTACGTAATGAGGGTATTGCTAGAGAACTTATCAACAGGATTCAGAATTTACGTAAGGATTCAGGATTTGATGTGACCGATAAAATTAACATCACTATACTGAAACACAGCGTAATAAACAAAGCAGTTGAGATACACCGTGAGTATATAGCAAGTCAGACACTCGCAAAGGATATAGTTCTTGTCGATGTTGAACCTCACGGAGCCGCCTCAAACATTGAGATTGACACTGATGTAATTACTGCAATTAAAGTTGATAAGATTGGTGCATAAGTTTGCATTTTTAGTATATATTTTTATATTTTTAGGCAAAATTTAGAGTTATGGCAGAAAAAACAAGGTACTCTGATGAAGAGTTGGCAGAATTTAAGGAGATTATTCTGCAAAAGCTCGACAAGGCTCGTAAGGATTATGAAATCCTTAAGAGCGCAATTACTATGAGTGAAAGTAACGACACCCAAGATACCTCACCTACTTTTAAGGTGCTTGAGGAGGGCGCAGCTACCCTTTCGAAAGAGGAAGCAGGGAAACTGGCTCAACGTCAGCTTAAGTTTATTCAACACCTCGAAGCTGCGTTAGTTCGTATCGAGAATAAAACTTATGGTATTTGCCGTGAAACCGGAAAACTGATTGCAAAGGAAAGACTTCGTGCTGTTCCTCATGCAACCCTAAGCATCGATGCTAAAAATAATCAGCGATAACGATGCTTTTTAGAAAGCATTTTAGTGGTCGGCTTTTACCGACCACTTTTTTTTATAGTTTTGTCGATGAAATAGGGGATGATTAATACGTATAATCGATCCATTTTTTACATCTAATTATTTAACATTATAGCAGTATGTCTCTTCGAAACAAATCAATTCTTCTAATTATACTTATCCTTTTCATTGACCAGTTTGTTAAGATATGGATTAAGACCCATATGATAATTGGTGATGAATACCATGTTTTTGGCAACTGGTTTATTATCCATTTTACCGAAAATAACGGAATGGCGTTTGGAATGGAGTTCTGGGGAAGAACGGGTAAACTTTTTCTTAGCCTTTTCCGAATTGTAGCTATATCGGCTATTGGATATTTTCTAATTAAATTAATAAAGGAAAATGCAAAAACAGGTTTTGTTATCGGCATTTCTATGATTATGGCTGGAGCAGTTGGAAATTTATTGGATAGTGCTTTTTATGGATTGATTTTTAGCGATTCCCTTACTGAAGTAGCAAGATTCCTTCCTAGTGGTGGAGGTTATGCTTCATTTTTGCATGGTCGAGTAGTTGATATGCTTTACTTTCCAATTATTAATACCTCTTACCCAACTTGGTTACCCTTTGTTGGTGGGAAACCCTTTATTTTCTTTAGCCCTGTATTTAACATTGCCGATTCTGCTATAACAACAGGAGTATTTTATCTCCTAATTTTTGAAAGGAAACACCTTTTTGGCAAGGTTGAACATAAAGAAATATAGGATGTTCTAAAAAATAAACTGAAAGCCTAATCTCACAAGGAATTAGGCTTTTTTGTTTAATCATTAATGTTTTCCAAGAATTTTATCAATATCATCTATATATAATTTTTTTTATATAGGTCGCAATCGTTTTAATTCTGGCTAAACAGGAAAATATTGTTTAAGTCTCTGATATAGTTGAAGAAACATCATCGTTTTTGTTGTGAAAAAATATTTCTTTTGCTAAATAAATTATGAGTTTTGATCATGAAAGTGAATCGAATTTTTAAAATTAGCAATAAGCTTCTTCTTAGCTTCTTCATCATTATCGGATTGATGATTTTTGTTGGTGTTCAGAGTATTCTTTTTTTGAAATCAATAGAAAATAGGCAAAAACAGATAACATCGAGTTTAGTTGTATCAGATGCTGTTTTAGAAGCAAAGTATTTTGTTCGTTCAGATGTTCATATTCTTTACGAAATGGTTTATGCAGCAAAAAAGGAAGATATTGCATACTGGTGGGGTGAGCACCAATTCCAGGTGCAATTTGTAAACGATCAGATTAAAACTATAAAAAAAGCCTTAACCGAGTCAGAATCGCTATCCGGGAATATTTATAAGGATCCTATACTAGAGCTCACAAATACATTTGAGCTTGACTTTGGACTGAAGATAAAAAGTAAAATTGAAGAGGCTCATGGTCTACTAAATGAAACCTTTACTGTAAATAGTAATGAACGATCATTGTTAAACCAAGATCTAAGGGTAATGAAAATCCTTAAAGAGGTTTCAACCGAAGGTCTTACAACCATTAAGGGTCTTGATAAAGTAAAAGAGTACACTAAGAAAATTGTAGAAGAAGCTGAAAAATCATCGACAAGCACAGTAGAAACATCTCTAAAAACAACTTGGATTGTTAGCATTGCATCAATAGCTATTGCATTAATTATTGCATTGTTTTTTTCAAGTCGTATTTCAAATGCCATAATAAAACTTAAGGGAAAAGTTGAACAGCTAAGTAAAGGGAGACATACTGAAGAGCTTGAAATTAGAAATCGCGACGAGCTCGGGGCGATTGCAAACTCGTTAAATCAACTCATATTAAACCTAAAACATTTGTCACAGTTTGCGCTTGAAGTAGGGAATAGAAACTTTAAAACGACTTACCAGGCAATGGGAGAAGATGACATTTTAGGAAACTCTTTGATAGAAATGCGTAACAAGCTTGAGCAAGCAGAGATAGATGCATCAGCAAGGAGGAAAGAAGAAGAGCAGCGCGTTTATGTGACTCAAGGTATTGCCGGATTAGGAGAAATACTTCACTTAAACCACGAAAACATTGATGATCTTTGCTATGAGATCATACGTTTTCAGGTTAATTACCTTAATGCCAACCAAGCAATGTTCTTTCAGGCAGACTACTCAGACCCCAAGAACCCCGTTCTTAATTTGAGAGCAACCTACGCTTATGATCGAAGAAAGTATATAGAACGTCAGATTTCAAAAGGTGATGGACTTGCTGGGATTTGTTTCCATGAACGTCAAAGTATGTATTTACTTGATATCCCTAAGGATTATATAGAGATAACCTCGGGGCTAGGAAAAGCATTACCTCGGAATATTTTTGTTGTACCAATTATTGCCGAAGATAGGGTAGAAGGAGTTATCGAAATGGCTTCATTTCAGATACTCGAGAAGTATCAAATTGAAATGGTAGAGCAAATGGCAAAATCGATTGGGATTACTCTTAACGGAATGCGTATAAATCAGCGAACAAAAGAGTTGTTAGAGCAATCTCAAAAACTTGAAAAGGAAATGATTCTGAAGGAAGAAGATCTTAAATCTACCATTGCTCAGCTTGAAGCTGAACTATATGAATTGCGCGCAAAACATGAATAAAATTACTATTTCTTTTTTTCAGGAATTTTAACATCTCCCCAGTTTTCGCCACGCTTTATTCTTGTAACCTGCATTTCGCTTATGCAAAACAGTTTTGCAATTTTTGCCTGAGTAATGCCTCGTAGAAGCATCTTTTTTAATTGAATTATATCTTTTTCTTTAAGCTTCGTATGATGTCTAACACCTGGGTACTTTTTGCCAGTATAAATCTTCTTAAAATATTCTGCATTTCGTTTATTTGACTCTTCAAGCGAAATCCATTCAAGGTTTGTGTAATGGTTATTCTTTAGGTTTCGGTCAAGATGAGTGACAATGGTTTGATCCTTTTTAGGTTTTGGTAGCCATAGTGAAGCAACCAGCTTATGAATAAAAAAACGATTTTGCGTATTGTTGTACCTTAAAATAACGTAATGAAATTTTTTTATGATAGCCGGTTTTAGAAACCGACCATTCTTCTTATCTAAAACGAAGGATTTTACTCGGCCATAGCTGCTAATCCAGTATCTGCCATTACTTTTTGGCACTTTTCGCCACTCTTCGTCTTCTAACTTTTTATACTTCTTAGTATCTTTAACCATAATCGAAAAATAATTTGTGAAATTTAAACTATTTATCAATTCTATAAAACTTTAACTCATATTAATAAAGTGTAAATTAATGAAAATGAGAAAATAATATTATTGATTTATAAAACAAAAAAACAAAAATTTGAATGAAACGGTAAGAAATTAATTGTCCCAAATTATGATTTTATCGTAATCAGAATACTTTTAGGAGGATTTAGAAATAACGAAATAGAAAATACTTGGGAATGATTTACCTAAAGTTTAAATGGGACTTCTAAATTACTTAGGATTATTTGTTGAATCCCTCTTTACAACTTGCTCTTGAACTTCCTGTTTTTGGTTTATCAGAATCTCTGATGATTTTAGATTTACAGAGCAAAGTTCGGGCTTAAGATTGCATATAAAGTTGAGCGATTCGGTTACATTTTGCTTTAGCTTCTCAAGCTTTAAGTCCATGTTTTGAATAATTGAAATTTCCTTTGAAGAAAGATCAATCTTGATAAAATCTTTCAGATTATTAAGATCACGATCAGCCTCATTTAGCTTGCTAAGCAGGTAGTTCGAATGTTCTGTTTGATTATCTGGTGTATAAACAGCATTAAAGTTATTTCTTATAAGCTGTAATTTCTCAAATTGTATAAAAATCCATGGCTGTAATATTCTTGTTAGGCTATCATGTAATATAAGCGCTTGCTGCCTGTTGTATTCATTCATTCTTGAATCAAAATCACTAATTGCATCCAATCCTCTACTTCTGCATAAGCCGCAAGAAGTATTTCTAACCATCTCTTTTAGTTTAATCGTAGCATCTTTTGTTTTAACCTCTGCAATGGTTTCGTTCACTTTTGTAACTTCTATTTCGAAAACATTTTTAAACAGAAGACCCTCAAGACGACTTAGGTGAGATTGAATTAGCTGCCCTTCCATCGATTGGTTCATTAAATCGGACTTAAAAATATCAGAAAATCGTAATGCTGATATGGTTGATTCTAAAGATTGGTTTGTAGTTACATTCGGGGTTGCTTCAAGGCTAAGTAAAGTCTTAACTAGTCCCTTTAACTGTTGAAGATTGTGATCCCCATCAAAGTAAAGCGATGCATAGCCAAGTATCGATTCATACTCCTTGCTGAAAATATTCTGATAGGTACTATTCCCCCTATATTTGTATTTTAACTCTTCATCAGTCTTAAGCAGTTGCCGATAGTACTGCATTAATCGAAACAGACTGTTACCAATAGCATCGGTATTACCCGATTTATAGTTTAAGCTATAAACCTCAAGGTGATTTTTAAGATTTGCAAAAACGGTTAAAAAGTTGATGTAATCCTTTTCCTGTCGGTATGTTTCAGTGTTTATTAATCCAGCTTTGTAATCGTTCTCGATTTTGAGTTTACGCTTTTCGATGCTGGCAAAATTTACCTCATCACCAGTAACCTCCTCCATATTGTAAAGCGATTTGTAGTTAACAACTACAATCAACGGGTACTCAGTGTAATTTATAAACGGTTTAAGAAATGGTTTACTTATCGAAGTATGATTAATGGTATCGAGCAGATCGGAAAGCGGCTTGGTTTTCATTTCAACAGCCTTGCTGTTTACTGTTGTAAGAGCGTAAACTTTAATGGAGTGTATCCGAGTATCAAAGTTTTTTTGTTCAAACAAACGGATAGTCGAGCTGAAATGGTACTCCTTTTTGCGCGTATTTGCATCGAGAAAATTTCCAAACTCGCCGATTATACTCAATACTGCCGACGTTGGATTTGTGATCTTAGAAATATTTTTTAATTGGTTTGATACAAGGTTCAGAAATTGATCCTGATCGTTATTTGTAATCGCTTTAACTCTTATATCAGCATCAATAAAATCCTTAGTTGAGTACAGTGGAAGGTTATCGATTATTCTTATATGGTCAATATTGTCACTTACAAAGGTTTGGTATTTGTTATCCTTATCAGTTGAAATCTGGAAGTTATAAAGCGGGTAGGTTAGCTCCTTATCGCTAAAAAACTTTACGTTATTTAAAGTTGCAGTAATGAAAAGGTACTCTAGATGTTCCTCCTGAATTCCCTTTTTCCTAAAAAAGCCTCCCTTTGGCTTTGTTTTGGCAAAGTCGAGCTCATTGATTAGGTTGCTGAACTTTTCCCCGTTAAAAAGGTATATTTCGGTTGAAAGATATTGCCATTCACCAGTAAAATTATAGTTCGAAGTATCTGAGAATACTAGTTTAGGCTCAATATCGCGCTGAGCGAACAAAAAACTTGAGAATAAAGTAAAGCAGATTGTTAGATATAATTCTCCTTTTTTCATGGTATTGCGGTAGGATGCAAAAACGGTATTTAAATTACTCTTGGTTATCAAGTAGTGCAATTCCCGAAAAACCAATCAATCTTGAGTTCAAGCATTTTGGGGTAGCCCAAATCTGTAATACACGACCATTCCCATTAATAGGTTTCGCTTCAAGACGAATAGGCTCAGAGCACTCTTTTCGCATTAATCTATCCCGAAGTACACTCATGAGAAAGATTTCTGTTTCAGGGAAGAAATCGCGAAGCATAAGTCCTTTAGCAAGATCTTCCTTTGAGATGTTGAAATACTTGCATCCTGTTTGGTTCAGGAATTCAAGTCTTCCAGTTAGGGTTACTTCAAAAACAATATGAGGAAGAACATCGGTAAGCTCGCGGAAATGCTGCTCATTTCTTACCAGCTGTGTATGTGCCTTTTCTCTTTCGTACGAGAAAGATATTAGGTTTGCAATGGTTTTAAGGAGTTCAACTTCAAGTTTATCCCACTCTTTGGGGTAATTACATTCGTCAAAACCAATAAACCCAAAAAGGTTATACTCTACTTGAAGAGGGAAAATCAAACACGACCGAATATTCTGAGCAATCATCATCTCTGCAAGATCAGAAGGCATATCCTTTAAAAAGTCTTTTGAGTAGTAAACCTCTTTCCCCTCAGTCCATTCAAGAATCATATCAAGAGGAACATCTTGTAAATTATGCTTTTGTGGTTCAATGCCATCATTTACCCACTCAAAGGTGTTTGTAGTTATTTTTTGGTCGGGGCTGTTCTCAAAGATATATACACGGCTTACATTTGTAAATAGACCAAGCTTAACAAGAACCTCATTTATTTTTGTTTGAAAATCATCGTTTGTGTTAAGCACATACGAAATTTCAGAAAGGAGCTCGTTAAGTGCGAGGTTTTGCATAAGCTCTTCGCGGTGGCGGATATGCTCCATTTCAACTTCTTTCTGGAAAGTGATGTCGGTAAGAGTACCGGTAATTCTTAAAATTTTACCTACTGCGTTACGCTGAGCCTTATTTTTTGATAAAATCCAAATATAATCGCCCGATTTCTTTTTTGTACGTACAACAAGTTCAAGCGAATCCCCCTCTCTTTTAAACTTTTCAATTTTTGAAACTACACTTTCTATATCATCGGGGTGAATCAATGATGTCCATGAGTCAATGTTGGGTTCAATTTCCCACGGGCGATAGCCGAGGAGTTGAAAAGCCATGGGAGAATAATACTTCTCGCCCGATTCAAGATCGATATCCCAAATACCAACACGACCAGCGTTGAGGGCAAGTTTTAGTCGCTCATCGCTTTTTTCAAGTTTAATTCGCGATGTTTGACTCTCGGTAATATCTTTAACCGTAGCAGCAAGTTTTATCCCAGTTTTGGTTTCAATAGAGAAGATTGTGTTTTGGATAATCTTACGTTCCCCGTTATAAAGTGTGATTGGAATTTCAAACACCTTTCCCTCGAAGGGATTGCTACCGGTATGGGCAATCTTATCAAAAATATCCTTAAAGTTTTTTAGGTAGGATGTTAACCCCTCCGAACCGAAGGATAGTAAACCATCAACATCCCATATATACTTTCCTAGTGCTTGAGTTCGTTTTATTAATGTTATTTTTTCTTGAGCAGGATTCCACTCTCTGATTATTCCATCTTGATCAATAATTACAAGGCCATCCTGTGTGTTGAATATCAAACCCTCGAGGGTTTTTCTATTTTCATCCTTTTCTACTTCAATCTTTTTCTTTTCATCGATATTCATGTTCACCCCGACCATTCGAACGGGAACACCTAGTTTATCCCATTCAACCACCTTTCCTATGCACCATAGCCAAACGTAAGTGCCCTTTTTCGACATAGCAAGGTACTCTTGTTGAAAGGTGTTGAGTTGACCGGCTTTAATTTTTTGTTCTATTCCCTCAAAAAGAGGTTGAAAATCGGGATGAATAAGAGTAAACCATTTTTGATAGGTTGCCTTGAATTCATTCGGTTTATATCCTAGAATAGTAAACGATTCTTCACTTACATATGCTTCGTTTGATCTAAAGTTGAACTCCCAAACCCCCTGATCAGCACCTTTAAGAGCAAGGCCTAATCTTGATTCTTCGTCGGAGCTATATTGTACTGTTTTTTCTTCCTGTTTGTTTATACTTACAAGCATCATTAGCAAAGAGGACTTCCCCTTCCAAATACATCGTTTGATGCGAGGCATGTACCATGTATCCGAACCACTTTTGGAGGCAACTCTTATTAGCAATTGATCAACCGAATATCTTCGGGTAGATATTGCCATTGCTAAAAAGCTGCGTAAAGGGGTTTGTTGATTGGTAGTAAATAGTTCGTCAACGTTTTTTGTAGAAAGTTCACTAGCCGGGAATCCAAAATTCTTAATAGCCTTACGATTGGCGTAAACAACCATGTTATCAGTAATTATTACTAACAAATGGTCGCTATTATCAAGCAAGGATTTTAGTAAAAGGTCAAGCAGCTTGGAATTTTCCTTTATCAAATTCGAAGATCGCTTTACTCGCTCTACTTTTTTCTTGCCTGTATTCATTCTAGATAGTGATAAAATAACAATCGCCTAATTTAGTAAAATGTTGAAGTTTTCGATAATTTTCTGATGTTTTTTATAATTAACTGTTATTTTTGTTTTTTTGCAAAGCTACCTTTTGGTAAATAGCTCGAAATATGTCAGAGAATGAAAGGTTAAAAGAGATTCGTAAATCGCTAGATCTTACTCAGCGTGAGTTTTCGGATGCACTTGATATTAAACAGGGTTCCTATTCTGATGTTGAACGTGGAAAGGCGGGAATATCTGCCGTTCTTCTAAAAAACTTGATTCGTCGATTTAGAATAAACCCACTATGGCTATGCGAGGGCGAAGGGGATATGTTTATTGAATCCGCCGAGGGTCAACCTAAAGAGAACCAAAAAATGCTAATTGTTCAAAAAATTAAGCATTTATCAAAAGGGAGTGAATCAGAAAACTCAAGCGAACTTGCTGAGCAGATAAAACAATTAGAGCAACAGCAGGAAAACCTCGAAAACATAAAATCGATTATCGATTTTTTGAAAAAAGATTGATCCCTTCTCTTATTTCTTTAGCTCCTTTTTAAGTAGCCGACTTAAACGAATCCCCTCGATGTAATCTATCAGTTTTCGAAGTAGATCAATTTGAAGGGTAATGAAAAGGACAATTGTAAACAGCCATATTACCGCAAGATTAAACCAAAGGGTTTTTACGTATTGTCCGTTGAACAATTTCATTGGAGCGTAAAAATGAGATCTTCCCCAAGGATGGTCAGGAAGCATAAATATGGGCTCATGCTTTTGGATAATCCTCGTATCTGTTTCTAAGTACTTGGTGATTTCATTTGAGTTTAAAACCCAATCTGCAAGAGCTTTATTATAGTTTTTCTGCTTTAGCTTATAAATATTATTGGAGCCAACGAGTTCAACAAGTTTTGAGTAGGTACTATCCTTTTTGTGGTTAGCTGTTGCACTAATATCAAGGTATTGATTTTTTATAAAACGCAAGTAACCGTTGGTCTCTTCAGCAATCTGATCGGAAAAATCGGACGGGTTAAGTTTTTGGATATTATCATAAGGGGGCAGTTGGGCAGATTTTTCTAGGATTTTCAGCTCATTAGAAATAATATTTAGGTTATTTATAAATTTCGGATCACTTTTTCTTCCTTCATCCTCCAAGCGACTGCACTCTTCAAGTTTATACTGAAGCCGCGGGATAAGAAATGCGGTTCGAAAATACGACTCGCTCAGTGTCATTTCGTAGTTGAAAAAGTATTTTTCGAAGGCATTGTCCTCGAACTGCTCAACGGCAAGCGCTTCAAAGGCCCAGCGCGATATCATTATGTCGCCAACAACCGGAACGTAAACTCTTTTAGTAATACCGGGGTGTAGATTGTCAAATTGAACAATGGTTCCGCTCAATAATAGCTGGGGAACCAGTATAAATGGGATGCTGATATAAATTGAAACAATTGAGTTAAGCCCCGAGCTGATGTTTAACCCAACCATATTTGAGAAACATGAGGTTGAGAAAAGTATAAGCCAATAGGTAAGAGTTAGCCCTTTAATTTCAAGAAAATAATTCCCAATCAGAACATAAATTAGCATTTGAATTGCTGATAGGGCAAATAGATAAAACACTTTTGCGTTGAGGTAGCTGAATCGGCTTAGGTTAAGGAATGATTCACGTTCCAATATTTTTCTATCACTAATTATCTCTTCGGCACTTACGGTTAATCCAATAAACAAGGAGACAACAACGCTCATGAATATGTATGCAGGTAAATTTTTATTATCAGCAAAAACATACTCGCTATTGGAGATATACTTCGTGAAATATGCTAAGATAAACGCCAACAGAGGTGCTTCAATTAGATTTATGATAACGTACTGTTTATTACTTATTTTCGACAATAAGTTTCGGATCGAGAAAATCTTAAACTGAACCTCGATATTGGGGATATTAAAAAAGTTTTTAGGTAGTATATTCTTATAGTCTTTAGATTTGAAGTTATCCTTCAAATGCTTTCCATACAAGCTATTCCATTCATCGGGGCTTTTCTGTCGGGTATTGGTGAATTTCCCGTTTTCATCTACAACCTTGGCTTCAACAATTTCAAGTATTTGATCGGGATTGATGCTCCCACACTGGAAACACCCACTTTCGGATGCGTTAACCTGTGTGCTCATCGTCTTGAAGTACACGATTGCATCAATCGGGTTTCCTTGGTAAATTGGGTAACCACCCTTATCGAGGACCCAAAGCTTATCGAAAAGTTTAAATACTTTAGAAGAAGGTTGATGGATGTTGACTATTACTAATCTTCCGTTGTTAGCTTGCTGCTTTAGTAGGCGCATTACCATTAGCGAATCGCTAGAAGAAAGGCCACTAGTAGGCTCATCAACAAATAGGATTGATGGTTCGCGCATTAGCTCAAGACCAAAATTGAGACGTTTACGCTGACCGCCGCTTATCATCTTATTTAAAGGAGAGCCAACTTTCAGCTCTCGAATCTCCCATAAATCCAAGTCATCGAGCACTCGCTTTACTGTTTGTCGAATCTTAAACTCGGTGAAATTGCTAAAGCAAAGCTTTGCGTTATAGTAAAGGTTTTGGTATACGGTTAGATCCTCAAAAAGTAGATCATCCTGAGGAACGTATCCAATTATTCCTTCAACCGAACGCTTGTCAATGTGAATATCGTAGCCATTAATAAGAACCCTACCCGATCGTGGCTTTAGTTTACCTGTTAAAAGGTTTAGAAGTGTAGATTTACCGACACCGCTACCTCCCATTATTCCAATCAGCTGTCCCGACTCCTCAGAGAAGCTAAAGTTATGAATTCCATTTGTGCTATTTCTAAAACTGTACTCAAGGTTCTCTGCGGTGAAAACAATCTTCTGGCGATTCTTCGACTTAAATAGCCAACCGGTTAAATCGCTAAAGTAGATTGCGCCTACACTTGGGCCTTTAATAATTGAGCCTACTTCAACAATATATGCTTTCCCTGGAATAATTAGTTTTCCATCATGATACAGCTCTGCCTTTCCGTAGTAACGCATCACAAAGCTACCCGTTGACTGCATATAAAGAAAGGTTAAGCGACCGTCGATACTCTCGTTATAGAGTTTGTGTGAGTCTTCGAGCCACTCAGGCATGTTTTCCTCAACCCAAAGACCTTCTAAAACATCCTCGCGGATTTTAGGGTGGCTTTCAATGATTAGTAGGAACGATGGATCAATCTCCTCGCAGTCGTTATGGAAAATAAAATATTCAATATTTTTTGCTTCTACCTCATCAATATTAAAACAGGATGCAACAGTATCAACAACGGCTTTTTCAAGCGGAGTTATTTTATTATCCTCAATAACATATTCAAGGAGTTTTATAAATACAACAATCCGATCAGCCTGGGGGAGTCCATTTCGAATCTGATGGCATACTTTCTGAACGTACTCAATAAGCGCTTCGCGACCCTCATCGCCTTGCTTAGCGTAGGTTGAAATATCTCTGTTAAAGAAGTCGGCGTAGTTTTCAAATAAATCGAGGTATTCAATAACCAAACGGCGCGATAGGTGTTGCCGAAGAAAGGCATCAACAATCTTTCTCCCTTTTGCCGTAAGCTGTGACGTATTGGCAATTAGGGCGAAAAGCTGCATCAAGGCATTTAGAATCGACTCGCTCATGCTGAAAAATCAATGTACTAAGATATAAAAAGAAGGGTGAGTAACGCTAAACTAAGTGTAGGATTTTTAATATTGAGGAAGAAGAACGTGCTTAAAACAAAAAACCCACCGGAGGGTGGGTTTTTATGAAATATCTAGAATGTACTATTGAGTAACTTTTGTACGAACATCGGTGATATGTTTCAAAATTTGTTCGAATTGCTCTTTTGTAATCTGATCAGCACCAACGGTTGCATATATATCAACAAGAGGTTTTAGTTCTTGAGTCATTTCAGCAATATCCTTATCGCTTTCATAAGGTTTCATTAGCTCAACCAGCTTGTTTAAAGGTTCTTTTTGGTTGGCAACAATCTTTAAGAAATCTTCACTATTCTTGCTAACAATTGCAATTTGAGTGGTTAAATAAAGACCTTCGATCCAGCTACCTGTCATTACTAGAAGTGATGTATTGTCTTTACCGTTGTTTACAAGGAACTCATAGGTATCATAGAATGAGTTTGAGATGATTTGGATTAAAGAATCCTTATTATCAATATTCTTCTCAACGCGTTGTGCAAACTCAACATTGAATGCCGAAGTAATTTGAAGATCATCAATCATCTTCTTTGAAACCTTAAGATAATTCATGGTTTCCTGTTTCATCTGGTAGGTACTAGCGTAGCTAAGATCGGCGCCATAAACTCCAAGATTTAACGCTTTGCTTTTTGTAGCAATGTACTTATCAACGTTTTCAACGGGATTGTTTATGCTTAAAATGTAGGTTGCACCAGCTTTGTTTAAAAGCTTAATTACCTCGAAAGCAGTAGGAATAGGGTACTTTGTAACGCTCTTGAAGGCCTCTTCTTTGGTGGTCATCGAGGAATCTTCGGCTTGCTTTGCTTGTTTACTTACACAGCTAACAACGAACATCACAGCTAGGATGGCGATTAGCAGAAACGAAAATTTTGCGAAGTCGAACTTGTTAGTTT
>Ga0209098_1001206_pt1 | contig 25365 bp, 17 predicted proteins | sample AD_JPNHW1_MetaG_FD_184429 | JGI IMG/M metagenome (GOLD analysis project Ga0209098, IMG submission 184429) | Active sludge microbial communities of municipal wastewater-treating anaerobic digesters from Japan - AD_JPNHW1_MetaG (SPAdes) (version 2) | ecosystem: Engineered > Bioreactor > Anaerobic...
CCTGAGTCCTACCAGACTGGTGTTGTACCACTCGGTCGACTTACCAAAAACATAATAGGTATTGCTTTGGTTGTTGTAGTTCATGGCTGCAATCATCGTTAGCGAAGGGAAATATTCGGCCTGGTTGAGGCGGATGTTGGCATTGATCAACCGTTTCTGCATCTCCAGCATACGGATATCGATATGGTTGGAAAGATCCTGGACAGCGCCTTTTTGAAAACCGGTGACATCCACCGAGTCGGGAAAAGCAAGCGGCTGATCCAACGGAAGTCCCATGTAATACCGTTGCATGTTGAACTCCTGGTCCAGCAAAACCTGTAACCGGTCGATCTCTGTCTGGAGATTCAGCTTTTGAACCACGATCCGGTCAAGATCGATCTTTTTGATCAGTCCGTTCTCGTACTGGCTGGAAGCGATCTTCTCCGCTTTCTCCAGCTTTTTCAGGTTCTCCTGCTGGTTACTGATTTGCCGGAGGGTGATCTGAGTCAGGTAATACGACTGTGCTACCTCAAAAACCACGTCGGTCTTGATCTTCTCATTCGAAAGTTGGTTCTGATCCAACATTAATTTTGCCATCCTCACACCCACCAGGTATTGCTGATTGTAAAGAAGCTGACTGGCATCCAGTCCTGCTGCAAGGTTATAGGTGGTTCCGAACTGTACCGGAATGAGTTCACCAGGCCTTCCGAAAAACTCCCCGGGAATCAGCTGTGTCGGGAGGCTGACGTAATCATCGAAAGAACCGGACATATTGATATTGGGTAACCCTTTCCCGACGGTTTCCCGGTAACGGAAACGCAATTTGTCCTGCTCAAGGGTCGATATTTTAAGGCGGGGACTGTTCTCAACCGAAAGGCGGAGGCATTCCTGCAAGGTGATCACCTTCTCAGGCGACCCCTGGGAAAAACCGGTCACCAGTTCCAGAAAAAAACATCCGAGGAGGATTACAGCTGATTTCATAGCTAAATCTAAACGGCTCAAACCTTCCAGGTTTTTGCTAATGAACATGTTTACTTTAAGATAACAAAAAATAATATTTATTGAATTCAAACCTGGAAGGTTTTTCGGAGGGGACTCAATCTTCATGAAAAAAGTGATTAAAAGAATTGATAAGGGTTAAATTTTTGGGAGCGTAAAATTATAATGATCACCCTGATAGGAAAAACGTTTGTCGTTCAATACCGGGAAAAAGTGGACGAAATGGGAAAAATGATGGATGAATGGTCCTGCTTTTAACGAATCTGCTAAAGAAAAAGGAATTTTTCATAATTTCACCGGTTGCAGATCCTTGTTGGAAACGACTATATCATTATACCGTAAAACCAGTCATGAAAGTGAATGTCAACGGCAAATCCATCCGTATCTTTTCCGGCTCCACGGCCGGCGATGCCATCCTGATGTACTCAGAATTTTCTTTTCGCCGGGTGATGTCCGGCGACCTGGTCATCCGTGATCGTTACGGTAATGAAATCGATCCCGGGGGCGCCATCTCCCCGGAAACACAACTTTTTATTAAAAAAAAACAAAACAAAATGAAACGGTACCTGATCTTTTGCGCAACATTTCTCATGATGCTGTCAGCGTCATGCGCCTATTCGCAGGATGGCGACAGTAACCAACCCCTGGAAGTGATCCTGCTCCATACCAACGACATGCACTCCAAGATCGACAACCTTCCCCAACTGGCCTATCTGGCCGACAGCCTGCGTAAAACCCACAAAAAAGTCTTCCTTGTGGTGGCCGGCGATAATTTCACAGGAAACCCCGTGGTGGATATGATCCCTGATAAAGGGGCTCCCATGATCGAACTGATGAACCGGGCCGGCGTCGATCTGAGTTGCCTGGGAAACCACGAGTTCGACCTGGGCCAGGAACTTTTAAACAAGAGGATCGGCCAAGCCTCTTTCCCGTTCATCTGCGCCAACCTGAATTGTACAGAGGCTACGCTCTCCCAACCCAAACCCTATGCCCTGCTTGAAGTGGCGCCCGGTATAAATCTGGCTTTTCTGGGACTGATCCAACGCGACGAAAACGGACTGCCCTCCTCCCTGCCTGCCAACATGACCGGGATCCGCTTTTTCGATGAACTCTCTACCGCCCTCAAATTCCGTTGGATCAAAGAACAATATGGCAACATGATCATCCTCTCCCACTTAGGACTGGACGCCGATATCCGCCTGGCTGAATCCTTTCCACAGGCTGACCTGATCATCGGCGGTCACTCACATACGTTGATGGAAAAACCAATTATACAAAACGGGGTCACCATTGTACAGGCAGGATCAAACCTTAAATATGTCGGCAAAACCACCCTGACCATGGAAAATAACGCCATCACGACGATCAGTGACGAGGTGATCCCCCTCGCCAAGATCGGGAAAGGTAATCCGGAAATGGAAAAACTGGTGGCCCAATACAATGATAACGAGGTATTTAAACAAGTGGTCGCCACCACAACTTCCCGCATCGAAGGCGTCGATCAATTGGGAAGCATGATGACCGATGCACTCACCAGTGAACTGAAAGTCGATTTTGCCTTCCAGAACCGGGGCGGAATCCGTATCCAGGCGATCGAAGCAGGCGACATCACCCTGAAAGATATCTATAAACTCGATCCTTTCAACAACCCGGTCATCATATACCGGATGAATGCTGAAGAGATCCGTTCGCTGATCTGTAACTCTTACGACGTAAAATCAGGGATCGATTTGCAGGTATCGGGTCTTACCTATACCCTCTCAGGCGATGCAAAACATCCGTGTACTGTTGTAATGAAACTTTCCAACGGGAAAAAACTCAACCCGGAGAAAGAATACACTGTTGCGTTGAACAGTTATATCGCCTCCACCTACCGCTTCGACCACCGTGATCCGGGGAAAGCCTCGGGCCTCTATACCGCCGATGCCCTGGTGTCGTGGTTGAAAAACAAAAAATCAGTGAATTACAACGGCATCAAACGGGCTTCAGTGAAACCCTGAATGCTCACGACACCGTGAACACAGGTGCCTTTCTTTCTGGTCAATCTCTTCCACATAAGTGCCCGACCGCATTACACATACCGGATTGTGACAATGCACCAACCCGAAAGTATGCCCCAATTCATGGATCACCTCCTTGCTGAATCGCTCTGACATCTTGCCCTCGTCCTCCGCCATGCCGTATTTTTCATCTCCCAGCCGGTAGAGTGAAGCAATTCCCGTGCGACCGTTCAAAAAGGCCTGCCCGAAAATATAGGTCAGGATCGGGATGAACAGATCCACACTGAACAACCCCATTGTCTTGCAGCCATCGTTCCCGAATTCTCCGTCAACGTAACGGAGAAGATGGTTTCCGTTGTATTGGCGGCGTGCCGGATCGTAAAAAAGGCTAAGGTCCAGATGCCCCTCCCTTACGGTTACCGGCACTTTGAACTCACTCCTTACATCCGCGGCGATAGGGTCAATAATACCTTTCTGTAAATAGCCGAAAGAAATCAAGGTTATTGGTAATTGAACCATCATCGCACGCTTTTCCCGGAGGAGAGTAACCCTCTCCCGTTTTTCCGGTTCCGGATCTTATTCCAGAGGTTTCAGATTGTACTTTTTGATCTTGTTATACAGGGTCACCCGGTCCACCTGCAAGGCCTTTGCCGACCGGGAAATGTTCCAACTGTACTTGTTGAGTATCTGGAAAATATGGTTTTTTTCATGATCATCCAGACTTTCGGCTGAACTGTCGATCAGGTTTTTCTCCAGGGGAAGGTCTTTCAAGCTGATCTTTTTCCCGTTTCCAATCACGATGGCCCGCTCAATCATGTTCTCCAACTCCCGGATATTGCCGGGAAACTGGAACTCCTCGAGACGACGGAGTGCTGCAGAATCAATGGTAACCAATGGCCGGTTCATGGAGGTACAATATTTTTGGATGAAATAGTCCACGAGCAGAGGAATGTCATCGGTTCTTTCGCGCAATGGGGGGATGTTGATGGTCAACACGTTGAGCCGATAATAGAGGTCTTCGCGAAAAACGCCGCTCTCCACAAGCGATTTGAGGTCCTTGTTCGTTGCACAGATCACCCTGAAATCAGATGTGATTTCTTTGTTCCCTCCGACCCTGACAAATTTTTTGGTTTCCAGTACCCGTAACAGTTCAATCTGCATTTTCGTGGAGATGGTGGCAATTTCGTCCAGGAAAATAGACCCGTTATCCGCCATTTCAAAACGGCCTTTCCTGTTGTACAGGGCTCCGGTGAAAGCGCCTTTCTCGTGACCGAAAAGTTCGCTCTCCAGCAGGCTCTCCGTCAGTGCGCCGCAATGTACCGCCACCAGCGGGAAAAACCTGCGACTCGAATTGGCATGGATGGCCCTTGCAACCAGCTCCTTTCCGGTTCCGCTTTCGCCGGTGATGATGACTGACGAATTGGATTGGGCCGCGCTTTCAATTTGCTCCAATACCTGTTGCATGGGGACACTTTTGCCTACCAGGTCTTCCACCTTCTCAAGGTTGACCATCCGGGCCTTCAATCCTTCATTTTCACGGGTCAGGATAATCTGTCGGGAAGCATTGCGGATCAGGTGCGACAAATCATCCGGATCAAAAGGTTTGGTCACATAATCAAAAGCACCGTCCTTGAGCGCCTGGACAGCAGTCTCTACTGTGGCAAAAGCGGTCATCATGATCACCACCGTCTCCTGCCTTAGTGTTTTGATCAGCCGTAACATCTCCAGGCCGTCCATCCCCGGCATTTTGATATCGGCCAGAACAATGTCAAACTGATCTGATTCAAGCAGTGATAAAGCGCCTTTGGCACTCTCTGCCGTCGCTACCCGGTAACCATCCTCGATGAACCAATTGTACAAAGAATCCCTCACCGACTCTTCATCATCCACGATGAGAATGGATATTTGTTCTGTCATACAAGATCCTCCGTTTCTTTTGATGAAACAATCTGTTTTCTGAGCGGTAATACAATAGAAAAAGTAGTACCCGTTCCCGATTCCGATTTTACCTCGATCTTCCCCTGATGGCTCTGGATGATTCCGTGGACGATGGGCAGCCCTAAACCAATCCCGCTGGCATTGTGCTTGGTAGAGAAAAAAGGTTCAAAAATATGGGGAATCACCTCTGCAGGAATCCCGATACCGTTGTCGATGATCTCAATTTTAATATGATGCTCGTCGGGATTGATGGTCCGTAGAATAATCTCCCCGTGCTCGGTGATTGCTTCCGAAGCATTGACCAATAGCGCAATACAGGCCTGTTTGATCTGGTTGATGTTACAATAAATGGTGTCGCTTTGAGCGGTGAGATCGGTCAGAAAACTGATATTGGCAATTTTCATCGGATGGAGCATCAGATCGTAAGTCTTCATTAAAATTTCATGAAGCCCCGCTTCTTCGAAATCATCCTGGTCTTTCTTTGAAAAATCGAGCAATCCTTTTACGATATCCCCGCAACGTTTGGTCTCCGTTTCAATCAGCCGGAGATGGCGAAGCAAGGTATCCTTTTTCGGCTGCTCCATTTCCTGATTATTTATTTGTTTGTAAACCAGCTTAGTATAAATCAAAATGCCCGACAAGGGGTTGTTGATCTCATGGGCGACCGAGAGAGATAATTTTCCGAGCGAAGCGATCCGTTCGATATTGATCAGTTCATTCTGTACTTCGCTCAGCTCTTCCGATTTCTTCTGGACTTTGTACTCAAGTTGTTGCGACCAGTTCTCCAATTCATTGTTGGCGGCCTGCAGGCTGTCGAGCATCCCGTTGAAAGCTTCCGCTAACGATCTGACATCATCGGGCTGACCCCGGCTGGTAGTCAGCCGGGTATCCAGATCTCCTTTGCTCACCGCCTGACTGGCACGAAACATTGCATTGAGGGGTCGTTTGATCTGTTGCTGGGTAAAGATGAAAAGGATCGCTATCAACAAAATACTGATGGTTGAAGCCAGGAGAAAAAAATCGGTGGTCGATTCACGCAGGGCGCTGTCCAGATCATCCAGAGGGATCTTGATGATGAGCGATCCCAACACTTTATCGCTGGCTTGATGCGCATGGCAAGAACTTTCATAACAAGATTTCCGGTTCAGGATCGGTGATTTGATCATCAGGTGACGGCTCTGGCTGTCATTCCTTATCATGCTGCACCCGCTTTCCAGTTCAATGATCCTGGAGGCTTTGACATCTCTCGGAAACATACTGCTGAGGTTGGAATGACAGCTTTTGCAGTTGGGATCACTATGTCCCCCGTCATCGGGTGAAAAAGAAGAATAGACCAGGTCATCCTGGCTGTCGTACATGTTCACCTCATCGATGCCACCGGAAACTTTATTGATCACATCCAAAGTTCCCTGTAATGCGGCTTTGTCATTATCAAGCATCGACCGGTAGAGGGCCCCTTCGACCAAAGTGCCAATCACATTGCCCTTTTCGTGGATGACTTTGGTCATGTATTTTTCATTGACCGACCGGAATAAGAGCCCGAAAATCACAAAAAGAAAGACTGATAATGTGGCTATTATCAACAAAATACGACCGTAAAGAGTCGGAAAGAGTTTAATTCTCCACTTCAGGAATGATTTCCTTTCCGGATTCCGGAATTTGGTTTTTCGAAAAAGTGACATTGCCGGGTTCCTTTTTTAGGGTAAATGCGGCAAGATACGAAATTACCAGTCAGGGTACTATGGGAAGCGGGGAGGAAATTTCCGGTAGCTCCTCCGCTGTCAGGATCAATCTCTGATAACGGAGGATGCTGCAGAAGAGAACAAAGAAGTGCGTAGTTTATCTTGAAGGGTCAATGAAACGGGTTTGAAAATCTTCCCACACATCGGGCCCCATCTCTTTTAAAACCTGATCACTCAGGGCACCGCCATCCTGCAGTACGACCATGGCGAAAGCCGGCTCCCCGGAGGCGATGGCTCCTGCCAAAAAATCCTTCAGCCGGATGAATTCCGTTTTGATCCACTCCCTGTATTTTTCGGCCATAATAAGGAACTGTGTCTCACGCGCCCAATTGGATGGCTCTATCCGGTAAATCCAGCCTGCTTCATAAGGTGATTCGTTGAGCAGCGTTGCCTGCCGTTGCAGGGTCTGGTTTTGCTGCCTGATCGTCCCGCTCACCGGCGCATAAATGTTGAGTTGTTTGCCGTTCTGTACCAGCGTAAGGATCTTCTCTCCTTTTACCACCGTTTCGCCGGGTTCTTTCATCATGATACGTGTTATCGGCCCCGTGATGTGCCTGAGAAAATCGTCAATCCCGACCTTTACGGTTCCGTCGGCTTCCATAAAGGCCCAGGTATGGGTCTTGTCATAAAAAAGCCCTTTGAGCATCGCTACTGAATTTTCATCAAAAATGCCATGAGAAGCTGCCGGGTGACCTCCCGTGATCTCCTCCCTGTGGCGGCGGTAATGAAAAACCAGTGAAAGGGTTATTCCTGCAACCAGCACGACCAGCAACAAGAGGATGAGGGTTCTGGCCACCGGAGCGTTGCCAACCGGCGCGACACGCGGTGTCACCGCTTCAAGGGAGGTATAATCCGATTGCAATGTCGTTGTAGTCAGACTGGCATAACCCTGGGCCCTGAGTAAATTTTGTCCTTGCGTAAGCACCCATTGAAGGAAAGCCACGTTTTCACGGGTCTTCGGTTTTTCACCGGCAACAGCATAAATGTCACGGCAAAGCGATTGGGGATACTTACCGATCCAAACCCCGCGCAGGAATTCCTCAGGGCTTTCATAGATCGCTTCAAAAAAATCGATCCGTCCGTTGCGGTTTTTATCCACCGGAACCAGTGCTAACCCTTCGCTAAATTTCCCGGTGACGGGATCAATCAGATCACCGATCCTGCAAAAGCCAATGGATCCAGGATCTTTCCGTACAGCCTCCTTCAGGGCTTCCGGCTGAAGGAGCGTGATCCCCTTTTGCCGTACCGGTTCAACCCCTGTAAAACGAGCCAGCAAAGTGGTTACCAAAGGATCATCGACCTGGTAAACGTGAAGGGTACGCTGGGATGCTTCACCAGTGATGGCACTCCCTGAACGTTCACCGGTTTCCGTCAATAGAGAGGCATATTCCGAAGCGGTAACTCCTCTTGCGACCATCTTTTTTAACAAGGGATTGTTCATTCCCGTTACCGGAACGACCGCATCCTTTGCCACAGCCATTTTCCATATATCTCCCTTATATCGGGCCATCTCCTCCGCAGTAACCAGAAGAAGTTGCTCCCCGGGTAAGGAAGTCAGGGAAGTACCTGGTTCCAGAGGTATCACCGTTGTTGCTGTTTCCGGATGGATGGATTGGTAACCCCCGATCCAGGCATTGGCTAAAGGCAACAACTCAGGGGTTGCTGCTATTTTAAGGGCATTATCGTCTGACCCGGCGCCCGAATTCTCCCCCGGCATGGCAGATACCTCGGCAGTACAAAACAAATTAATCATGAGAAACAGTACCCACGCTGTTAAAATTGTTTTCCTTTTGATCGTTCTTTCTGTTTTCATGGCTTATACACTTAATAATTCTTATCTAAACTTGATCTAGCAATTAAAGTGCCATACTTTTAATTTCACTTATCCGATTGATTATGTTTGTTTTAAGAATACAATGCTGAAATATTCAACACGCTAAAATGTTGATTTATTCAACACTTGTTCGACCTTTCGGTATTTATATATTGATTTTCATTGTTTTAAAATGATTGTTGATTTATTATGCAGGTGTTGATTATTTCATCACTTCATTGTATCATGTTGTTTATTTGTGTTTTATAAAACCGAAAAAGCTTTATGATGGGATGTTCCTGTTCGAACAGGAACATCCCCGGTCCTTTCGCCGTGGTATCGGGTAAAACCTTTATTTTTGTGTTCAAATCCATTTCACAATGATTTACAATCTTCGTTCTTCCGTTGCTCCCAGGTATGTTTATCATAAAGGGATCCGCCCTGCTCTTCAATTAATGCTTCTGACTGTGGTTTTTTTCGTTTTTCAGAACTGTTTGCAAGCCGGCTTGCCACAACCTAAAAACATCATCCTCCTGATTGGCGATGGCATGGGTTACAACCACATCCGTTGCCTCGATTTTTACCAGGGAATTGAAAAACAGCCCTTTGAAGAATTTCCTGTCCGGTTGTTCATGGCAACCTGCCCTGTCAAAGCCGGCAGCTATTCGGAAGACAACCACGCTACCAACCGGTTTGCCCCCGCCTACAATACTTTATTGGCATGGAGTGACACGGTTTACCTGAAAAAACAGGTCACCGAATCGGCTGCCGCTGCCACCGCCCTGGCCACCGGATTCAAGACCTACAACAACGCCATCGGCATGTCGGTCAACCACGATACCCTTTCCAACATGACAGAATGGGCAAAACAGACCGGCCGTTCGGCCGGGGTGGTAACCTCCGTGCCTTTCAGCCATGCAACACCCGCCGGTTTTACCGCCCACAACAAAACCCGGGTCAACTATTCAGAGATTGCCTATCAACAACTCCTTTCAAGCCGGTGCGACGTGATCATGGGATGCGGTAACCCGATGTTCGACGACAACGGAAAGGCGATCACAGGCCCGTGGAAAAAGTGCAAAAACGTGGGCGACAGCGCTTTCTGGCAGCAGATCCTGCAAGGGAGCGGAAAGCAGGTGACATTTACCGTCAAAGGGAAGCAACGCACGGTGGCCGACTGCAACGGTGATGGAAAAGCCGATGCGTGGACCATGATTACCACCGAAGAAGATTTCAGAAAAATGAGCGATGGTCCGACCCCCCTGAGGGTTTTGGGCTGCCCCGAAGTCTCCCCCACCCTTCAGCAATCGAGAAAATCGGCGAACAACGAGACACGGAATTCCCCCCCATGGACGACGCCCCTGAATCAGTCGGTCCCTTCCCTGGCAACCATGACAGCGGCTGCCCTGAATGTCCTTGACAACAATCCCCAAGGACTGTTCCTGATGGTAGAGGGTGGGGCCATCGACTGGGCCTGCCACGACAATCACAAAGGCCGGCTGATTGAAGAGCTGACGGGTTTTGCCGAAGCGGTTAACACCGTGATCGACTGGGTTGAAAAAAACAGCAATTGGGAGGAGACCCTGGTGATCGTCACCGGCGACCACGAAACAGGACTGCTATGGGGTGGTAATCCCTTTACCCCCGTCACCTCCAATGGAAAAGGGAACCTTCCCTCCATGCAATTCAACGCCACCGACCACTCCAATTCCCTGATCCCTTTTTACGCGAAAGGGACCGGAAGCGACTTATACCAATACTTTGCCGACGAATACGATACCATCCGCGGCCCTTATATCCAGAATTCCGAGGTAGCCCAACTCATCCGGTTCATGTTTTTGAAGTAGGATTTTCCGGCGTTCGTCCGTTCTTTTCGGCTATTCATGGAATAATATTTTCCGGCAGGGGCTTTCCATGGTAAATTTGACCAAAATTATTTCCCATGGAAACGCTCAACCAGATTTTCGCCTCCCTCGATATCGTTCAAATCCTGATCAATGCCTTTCCTTCCATCGCAGAACCCCTTGTACACGGACTCGAGTCGGTTTTTGTACAGCTGTTCCTCTCAATGAAAGGTGTGATAAAAGAAAATCCCGGATTGGTGACCGGTTCCGTCAGTATCGCCCTGATCTGCTTACTGGTCAACGGTTTCAAGCGATTACGCAAAAAAGAAATACCCGTCCGGTAACGATCTTCTTTAGAAATATCCCGGTTTTAATCAGTCCGCCACCAGACTCCCGGAGATCAATTCGCCTTTAGAGAGCAAATTTTTAACTTTGCCGGACCAATCCTCCGGCCATGGATCTTCAATATTTTTCGCGGTTTTTCGACAACGAGCTCTTCATGTATGTTGTCCTCCCTTTCCTTATCTTCAGTTTCCGCATCGTCGATCAATCCATCGGTACCATCCGGCTGATTTTTGCCGCGAAAGGGATGAAAAGACTGGCGCCGCTCTTTGCTTTTTTCGAGTCGTTTATCTGGCTGCTGGCCATCGGACAAATCATGAAACAACTCGATAATATCTATTGCTATATTGCCTATGCCCTGGGTTATGCCACGGGGAACTATTTCGGGATCCTGCTGGAAGAAAAACTTTCGATTGGTAACGTGGTGATCCGGGTGATACCAAAAAAAGACACCACCGCCCTGATCGATCGCCTCAGGGAGCTTAAATATGGCGTCACGGTGGTCAATGTCGATGGGATGATGGGCCCGACCAAAATGCTCTTTACCACCGTTCGCCGGAAAGAGGCCGGTCAGGTGATCGCGATCATTAAAGAATTCAATCCTACTGCGTTTTATACCATCGATGAAGTGAAAACGGTGAGTGGCGGCTATTTTGATCCCCGCCACCGGTCGGTCTTTTCGATGCTCAATCCCTTCCAGAAAACAGTCAAATAGCGAAATCCTTTGATTTTTTAGGAGAAAAACCGTACCTTAGAGCAAAAAACGACTACCATGGAAACCTATGAGAAAATTCTGAACCTGAACAATGAATTTGAAGCCAACTTGTTGAAAGAGGTTTTAACAGACAGGCAAATTCCTCACGGGATCATCCCTGCTGAAGATACAGCCCTGGGCGGGATCATGGGGATGGAATTCGGATGGGGCTATGTGGAAGCGCCTGAACGCTACCGACAAGAGATCACGAAGCTGTACAAAGAGATCTCCAAAAAAAAATAAAAATGTCCTCGATGGAGAACCTGAGTCAATTTTTTGAGATTCTTTTTGATTCGGAAAAATTGATCTATTACGGAGGACTGGCGTTGTTGCTGGCCGTCATCTTTGCCGAAACCGGTTTATTCTTTGGTTTTATTTTCCCCGGTGATGCTTTGCTGTTCACGGCAGGATTGCTTTGCGGTACACAGTATCTTGATATTCCTTTATGGTTGCTCACCGGCAGCGTGGCAGTGTCGGCTTTTATGGGGAATGTTACCGGTTTTTTCACCGGGAGATATTTCGGAAAAAGATTGTTTCAAAAGAAAGACAGCTTTTTCTTCAAGCAGCGGCATCTGGAAAAATCACATGCCTACTATGAAAAATTCGGTGGGATTGCGCTGATCGGCGGGCGTTTCCTACCGGTGATCCGCACCTTTGTTCCCATTTTAGCGGGAGCCATCGAAATGAACGGATGGAAATTCAACCTGTACAACCTTATTGGCGCCCTTCTTTGGTCAGGGTCACTGATCCCGATAGGATATTTTATCGGTAAAAAGTTTCCGGCTTCGCTCGATAACCTGGAATACATTGTGCTGGGCATTACGCTGGTCACCATGACTTTGCTCATAAGCAGCATCATCCGTTTAAGGAAAAAGACGCCTGGTTCCTGATCAAATAACCTCCTTCGTCACCTCCTGCCGGCCCCAATTCGATGATATGGTCTGCATGGGCTATCACGGCAGGATCATTTTCTATGATCAGCAGGGTATCTCCCCTGGCTGTAAGCCGGTGGAACAGCTTCAAAAGAAAGGCGATGTCAGCAAAATGGAGGCCGGTTGTGGGTTCGTCAAACAGATAAAGCGTCTCTCCTTTTTCCGGCCGGATGAGCCGGGAAACAAGGAGCAACCGCCTCGATTCCCCTCCCGACAGCGTATCCAGCGGTTGTCCCAAACGGAGGTAACCCAGCCCGACCTCTTCCAGAAAGCTCGTCACCCGGATTACTGCCGGTTGATCGCTGAAAAAAGTACGGGCTTCACTGCTGGTCATCTGCAAAACATCACTGATGGAAAGTCCGTGGTATTTGATTTCAAGGATCTCCTTCCGGAACCTCGTCCCGCCACAGGCTTCACATTCGGTTATCACGTCGGGTAAAAAATCCATCGGAACACGGATTGCTCCCGATCCCTGGCACTCCGGACATCTTCCTTCCTTGTTGATAAAAGAGAAATATTTGCGATCGAATCCCGCAGATCGCGCCCCGGAAGTCGCTGCAAAGAGGTTGCGCACCGAGTCAAGGAAACCCAGAAAAGAGGCCGGGGTTGCAGTGGGATGACTAAAACCGGAATCTGTGGTAACTGGTAAAACCTGGTTGAATCGGTCAAACCCTTCAATGGAGCGGCAGCCTGTTGGTCGTTTGTTTTCCCGGGACGCCAGGATGACATCAAAAAGCAGGGTTGATTTACCACTTCCCGATACTCCTGTGATGGCTACGATCCCTCCGGCCGGGATGGTGAGATCGAATCCTTTCAGGTTGTGAGCCATGGCGCCGGTGATTTGAAGTCCGTTGTTTAGCTGCTTTTTCGGGGGAACCGTTGTCGGAAAAGGTTGTTTCAACCAGGGAGCGGTAACCGAGTCGGGATTTGCCATTACCGCTGAAGGCGTCCCTGTGGCCAGTATCCTTCCACCGTTAAAACCGGCGCCGGGACCCATGTCGATCAGGTGATCGGCAGCCAGGATCATATCCCGGTCGTGTTCGACGATCACGACCGTATTGCCCTGATCTTTCAGTGACCGGATCACCTCCGTCAACCGGACCACATCCCGTGGATGAAGCCCGATGGAAGGCTCATCCAAAACATAAGTCAATCCTGTGAGCCCGCTACTCAGTTGTGATGCCAGCCGGATACGCCGGCCTTCCCCGCCCGATAACGTTGAAATGGCCCGGTCAGGGGACAGGTAACCGATGCCAAGGGACTCCAGAACCGTGATCCTGTCCAAAATTTCACGGATCAGTGGAGCGGCAATTTCTTCTGCCGGAGTTTTCCGGAGCTGTTCTTCCAGAGAGTGGAAAAAAGACCGGGTGCGTGTAAGAGAGCGTGAAGCAAGTTCAGCAATGTCGATGTCATCGATGACCCACTCCAGCGTCTCTTCCTTTAGCCGGGTACCATGACAAAGGGAGCAGGTTACGGTCTTCATCAGATACTTCATGCTTTCCCCGCGGTGATCCTCTTGTTTCCTTTTGTACTCTTCATCCACCAGTGCAATCAGACCCTGCCAGGGTCCTTCAAACCGGTGTTCTCCCTCCCTGTTGTCGCGTTTATATTTCCAGACAATGGAATAGGTCTCTCCCGGGGTTCCGTACAGCGCGATCTCGCGAGCCGGTTCGGACAAAGCTTCCCAGGGGAGTGAAAAATCAATCCGATGTCGTTCACCTGCTGCCATTAAAGCAGCAACATATTGACCGTGAGGATCTCCGAAAAATTTCCCCGATCGGGTTCCATCCATCGCCCCGCCCATCAGCGGAAGATGCGGATGGGTGATCAGCCGATCCGGATTGCAGGTCGTCTGTTGTCCCAGGCCGCGGCAGGCAGGACAAGCACCATGCTGGTGGTTAAAGGAGAAGAGACTTGACAGGGGTAACTGACAAGGCCTGTCGACCGCGAGAATACCGTCCTTTGCCTGTGAGTTTTCCGGCTGGTGGTAACCGGTAAGAGTCGATGCAGCTTTTTTGTTGGCGATCCTGGCGAAAAGAAGCCGGTAAAGATCATAGATCCCGGTGGAGGTTCCCACGGTGGAGCGGGGATTGGTTCCGGCTATCTCTCCTCCCACGGCAAAGGTGGCAGTCAGTCCACCGGCTTCTGCAAAGGCAGCTTGTTCCTGCATACCCACACGGCTCCGGAACCAGGTAGAGAATCCGTCAAGGAAACGGTTTTGGCCTTCCGCGTGGAGCGTATCAAAAGCCAGTGACGATTTCCCGCTTCCGGAAACGCCGGTGATGACGGTGATCTGTTCTTTGGGAAAGCTGACGTCGATGTTTTTCAGGTTGTGGGTGGTTACATTTGTAAACCATATCCCGGAGGCTTGCTCTGCATGGGATTCAGGGAGAGTTGACCCTTTCGCTGAAAGGTTTGCAGAAGGGCTTTGAAGCGGAGTCTCTCTTGTCATGGCTTCGGGAGGCCCCATCGCTATGACCCTGCCACCCTCGCGCCCGCTTCCGGGACCCAGTTCGATCAGATGGTCGGCAGCCCGGATAAGATCCGGATCGTGTTCGATACAGACCAGGGTATGTCCTTTGTCAGTAAGTTTCCGAAGTGCCTTTATCAGGACGACCACGTCGGCCGGATGGAGCCCGGTAGTCGGTTGATCCATGATATAAAGCGTATGGGCTGTTTGCGGACGAGCCAGTTCAGTGGCCAATTTGATCCGTTGCGCCTCTCCGCCGCTCAGCGTGGATGAACGCTGCCCCAGGGTCAGGTAGCCAAGACCCAGCTCCTCCAGGATCAGGAGATAATGCAGGATGGTCTTTTCTTCAGCAAAAAACAGAACCGCCTGATCCACGGTCATCTCCAGAACATCAAAGATGTTTTTATCCTGGTAAAATACTTTCAGGGTCTCTTTATCAAACCTTTCCCCCTCGCATGTTTCACAAACCGTTTCCACATTTCCCATGAAGTGCATGCCGGTCAGAATATACCCGGCTCCTTCACACGTTTCACAACGCCCTCCCGGGGTGTTGAAGGAAAAACGGCTTTTGTCAAAACCCATTTCTCTGGCCTTGGGCCGGGCAGCAAACAGGTCACGGATACGGTCGAAAAGCCCGGTATAGGTGGCCGGATTGCTGCGCGGAGTACGCCCGATAGGCGATTGGTCCACTTCGATCACTTTCCCGATTTTTTCTTTGTTTACAATTGTAAACGCCGCTTCATTGCCGGGTGGCGTTCCCTGCAACCATTCCCGGACAGCCCTGGCAAGGATTTGCTTTACCAGGGTTGATTTTCCGGAGCCCGAGACTCCGGTCACCACGTTCATCGCTTCCAGCAAGAAGAAGAGATCAATATTTTGAAGGTTGTTAACACGTGCATGGTGCACCTCTAACACCCCATTCCCGGTCCTTCGTTTTACAGGGATTTCGGCCCGGTGTTCCCCATTCAGGCAGGTCAGGGTTTTACTCCTGGCGACAATCTCGGGAGCAAGTTCATGGATTCGTGAAAAAGGCTGGCTAAAGATCAATTCACCCCCATGGATTCCCGGTCCAGGGCCGATATCGATAAGCCAATCGGCCTGACGGATGATGGCCTCATCATGTTCTACGACGATCACCGTATTTCCCTTATCGCGAAGGGTTTTCAACACACCGGTCAAACCGTCGATTTCGCGTGGGTGCATGCCGATAGAAGGCTCATCAAAGATATAAATCAATCCGCTCAGGCCTGTCATGGCCTGTGAGACGATCCTGAGGCGTTGCATTTCACCTGCAGAAAGGGAGGAAGATCTCCTTTCAAGGGAGAGATAACCCAGTCCGAGCGCTTCGATGAGCCGCAGGGTTTCGTCCATCTTCGCTATAATCGGCTTAGCTATCGGTTTCTCACGGTCTGAAGGGCTCCATTGCCCGAAAAAGTGGCGCAATTCATCTGCCTGAAGCGCTGCCAGGGCTGTGATCGCGTATCCGTTGACTGTTACGGAACGGGCTTTTTCATTGAGGCGGGTTCCCTGGCAATCGGGGCAGGTCCGGGTCCGGGCAAAGCGAAGTATGTTGCGGTTCCGGTCGACACGGAGTATATTTTCCATTACCGGAAGGATGCCTTTGTAATGCCCCAATTCTCGCGGTTTTGCCGTAATACCGCTCCATCGCATCCTGGATTCCAGCGGGTGTTTGCCGTAAGGTATTTCAATCTTATCGCTGCCGTAAAGAACCACCTTTTGTTGCTCCGGGGTGAGCTCCTGCCAGGGAATATCGGTATGAAAACCTTCTGAACGACAGACCTGGTCAAGCACCTCCATGGTCACCTGGGAATAGATGATGTACCCGTTGGGTGTGGTGATCCCAAGCGCTCCCTGGCGAAGGGTTTTTAAAGGGTCGGCAATCAGTAGTGCGGGGTCGATATGGTCTTCAACGCCGAGTCCTTTGCATCGCGGACAAGCTCCTTCGGGCGAATTGAAGGAGAAGAGCGACCGGTGAAGACGGAAGTCGGCTGTGCCGCAACGAGCGTAAAGGAGCCGGAGAAGGTCCCACATCCCTGTAATGGTTCCCATCGTCGATCGTTGGTTTGCCTGGGAGGAGCTTTGTTTGACAGCGATGGCGGGTGAAAGACATTCTATTTTCCCGACTTCAGGTCTTTTCATTTTACCCAGGAATTGCCGGGCATAGGAAGAGAGCGAACCCAGGTAGCGGTGCTCGGCTTCACGGTATATCACATCAAACACCAGGGAGGATTTTCCTGAGCCCGAAACACCAGTCACCACTATCAATTGGTTGGTCGGGATGGTGAGATCAACCGACTTCAGGTTGTGCTCGCAGGCGCCCTTGATAGTAATGTTTCCGTGAGCGTTCATGGGGAGCTTAAGAGGGATTTTAGAAGGAAAATCATACTTTTGTGAATCGATTAAAATGAATTAGCAATATCTTTGCATCAGCACCAATCGTTTAATGGTGTAACACGGGGTATTAGCTCAGTTGGCCAGAGCGTTACATTCGCATTGTAAAGGTCACCGGTTCGATTCCGGTATACTCCACCGGCAATGTTCAGGATATCCCCAATCCGAAGAACGCTGTTCACCGGCTTTCAAAGATATCGAGAAAGGGTAAAAGGATAGCAATAATTCAGCTATTTTCCTTTTCTTACTGAAAAGCGCTGTAAAATTTCCAAGATGCCCTGAAAGCACATCGGAGTGCTGGTGTGTCAGTTATTACTACCAACTTTTCATCAGTCGGTTTGCTGCTCGCAAAAATCCCTCCCGGAGATCGATGAACCGCCGGAAGTACCGTCGTATTTTATCTCCAGGCTTCCGTTGGTAGCGGTTCCGGTCGCCGAGATGGACACATTGGTACTTGTCAACGCTGTCACCGTGATGGACCAGGGGAGTTGGGGGTTGTGGATGGTTATGTTGCCTGACATGGTAGCATAGGTAAGCGATGCCATGGAGCCATCACCGGTGGCAGTGGCCGTGTAGGTGACAGTCATATTCACCGGAGGTTGGGTGGGTGTTGTGTAAAGGGTACAGGTCAACTCGGAAGCGTTTTTTTTACAGGCCGTGAAGATCGAAAAAGAGAGTGCCAGGAGAAGGGTAACAGCAATCAGTTTTTTCATGGGTTTCAGGATTCTAATCGTTTGATTATTTACGTATTATAGAGGATTTAGAATCAAAATTTCCCGAACCTCAGGCCGATGTTGGCGTTGAAATTGTTGATCAGTCCTGAACTGGTGTTCATCAGGTTCAGGTCGGGTGTGTACCGGTAAGAGACACCCACGTCAAGGCGCATAAATTTCAGCAGGTTGAGCTCCATCATCACGCCTGGTTCGACTACGAAAAAGCCGTCCCAATCAAGTGATTCACCACTGTGATTGTTATCGTTGTTGTTTTGCCACTTCCAGTCGTTGTAAACCAGTCCTCCTCCTCCGATCAGGATTGGGAAATTGAGATGAACGGGTGATTTGGGTAATACCCTGAATTCCAGTTTTAACCCGCCATACCCGCCATAAAGGTAACCCCCTTTGCCGTCTTTAATGTTGTCGTACCAGAGGTTTCCCGGGTTGATGATCCCGTACCCGGCCAATCCGACCGTAAAGAAATGGTCGAGGATCACGCCCATGCTCATCCCGAGTAAAAAGACATCCCTGCCTTTGAATTGTGTAAAGGCTGCATCCGGACCGACTACAAATCCGACTTTGATCGGATGATCATCCCGGTTGAAGAGGGTCTTGATCTCTCCCATGGATTTTGGAGAAACGGCTTTCGTGGAATCGGTCTGCCCCATGATAAATGGAATTGGCAGAGCCATCAAAAGGAAAATAAAGATTGCTTTTTTCATATCCGGAGATTTAAAATCCAAATTTACATGAAATTTTCAGGATTTTCGAAAAATCATCTCTATATTTAAGATTTCCAATGGTCTATATTTTACATGATGCTAATTGCCTGGCTTATGAAAACAAGGTGCTCATTTTTCTGCTCATTTTTCTCCTGTTCTTAGCAGGGTTCTGGTCTCGTTCCCCGACCACACGAAGCCTTACAAAGCGACCTATCTCCGCACCATCGCGTTCCTATGCTTGGCGGTAACGGCTTTAATCAAAAACTTTTGATAACCGGCGCTATTTTGACAAAGCGCTTCTATACGGCGAGCTGCGGGCAGCGAAGGTTCTCAAAGTGATTCGGTTGTGTTCGATTTGCAACATTTGTTCAACGATCCCTCCGTAGGTATTCAGGGAGAAACCTTCAATTGGAAAGCAGCAATGGGGTTTATACCGCTCGTTTCCTGAAAAAATAGCGGGATAAATTATGGATCCCCGGGCAGGTTGCTATTTCCGGATGATCAGTTTCTCGTGGAGTAGCTGCTGGCCCGTGGAGATTTGTAGTTGGTACAATCCCGGGGGATAGTTGCTGACATCCAGCGTATGTTGGAACGCGCCGGAATGAGCATCCATGTCGGCAACGCAAAGGGTCTGTCTGATGGGGGAGATCAGTGTGAGGGTGGCGGAGGACTCGCGCAAACTTTTCAGTGTAACAGTAACCTCGCTGTGCGCGGGATTGGGGGTCACCTCAACACGAAGAGAATTGTTGGTGGTTTCTTCCATACCAGTGCAGGGATCGAGGTGGAGGTGTTTGATGCTGATGATGTTTCCGGAACAGGGTTGCATGGGTTGTACCATCAATACCAGATCAACCAGTCCGGAAGTTATATCCTGCGCGCCCGGGAAATAGTTGGTACAAACCGCAAATTTATCGCTGAACCAGCCATCTCCCATGGTCCCCCAGACAACCCGGTTACAATTTTCTGCCACCGCGTACAACGGTACCGGAGATGAGTACCAGCAAACGGTTGTATCGGGGGCAGTATAAACCGTGGGATAAGGTATGATCCTCACGGATACTGTATCGAAACGTGTCTCAATCCCGTCGGTGATGGCTGCAATGTACCGTGTATCGACAGAAGGTTTGGTCCTCGGATTTTGCTCACCGGAGACTAATCCCGGAGGAATGGAACTCCAGGAGTAGGTATAATTCCCCGATCCACCGTAGGCATAAGCTGAAAGCTGGATGGAATCGGGATCGGAGGAGCAAAGAATGATCGGGTTCGCAGAAGCCGCGCTGGAGAAAACATTGTCATAGGTAAAAGAACCAACGCGTGTTTGCCAACTGCTTCCAGAGGTGGTGGGGTAGTATTCGTTGGTGTACCAGAAGGTGGTGGGAGAGGAAGGGTCAATGCTCATGGCGCTGTAGTCGCCCCAGCGGCTGCGTCCGCTCCAGTTTCCCGTTTGGGAGCCACCTCCTTCTACGATGGATCGCTCATTAAAGGTCATGGTATTGAGGGGATCGTTGATCCGGCGCCCCGTATAGCGGATGGCCGGGTACATCGTGGTGCCGGAGACCGAATAACCCAGAGCGATGGTTCCCGCTGAATCCTGTGCAATGCTTCCCATCCAGCGGGAATGGTTGTCGGGTGCATAGGTTGATTGCTGATAGATAGTCCACCCTGAACCGCTGTTTCGGAGTTCATACCAACGGATGCCTGCTACTCCTTCTGCAGCGCTGACGGAGTGGTTCAGAACCATTGACGCGTATCCGGGGAAACGGCGGTACTGCTGGCGGTACATTAAGCGGTCGGAGAGGGTTTCGAGCAATTGGGGAGAATCTAATTGCGGAATGCCGTTATCGAAGCCACCCAGGGTATAAAAAGGATTGACGGTAAGATAGTTGGTATTCCCAAAAGTCGAATTGGCAGGGTTGTTCCAGTCGGCATGAAATTCGATGATCCCCAGGTGTTGGTCGTCGAAAGTTTTGATGTAAGTAAAATAGTTGGGAGTTCCTTGGTCGGGGAGATCTCCATCGCAATCGGCTGGCAGCAGGGAGGTGAACCCTTCATTACCTGCCGGAAGCGTAAAGGAAATACGAAGCGCATCGGGATCGCCTGCCAGCATGGCGTCGCGGTCATAAGCGAAAGCGCCGTTCCCGACCCAGCCCATCCCGCTTACAAAGTCGTTGGTCGACATATAATAGCCATCCTGCCAAACCCCGAACTTCGGGTAATCGGGCATGGCGTCGAATTCGTACTGATAACGGTACCAGCTTCCTGCCGGGTCGGAGGTCTGCGACACTGCGATCATCTGGTAGAATGGCGGTGTGGATGAACCGTTGGGAAGGGAAAACTGTGAGAAGAGCCACCGGTTGGCCTGTTCGTCGAAGAGCACGATGGCATCCCCATCGTTGGAGTTGTTGGGCATTCCCAGCCAGATGGTACTGTTGGCTCTGGGACCGAAAACCTTATCCCCGTTTTTGTTGTAGATAGCGTAAGAGCAGTTGACTACCTGAAAATAGTAGGTAAAACCCACATCACCATGGGTATCGGGGGGTACATAACCTGAGCCATTGCCCTGTGCATCGAAGTTGACAATGGTGGTGTCGGCCTGAATTGGACCGAAACCACGCTGAAGTCCGGGATCGTGCAACACGGGTGCACCCGGGTAATAATCACCGTTTCCTGCAGGTCTGAAAAAATTCATCACCACTCCGTCTTTCCAGCTTTTGTCGTAATCACTGAGAGGCAGGGTAACCATATCGCGCAGGGGTGGTGAAATATCAAAATATACCGGCCGGGCGGTTTTTGCCTTCAATGGCAGGGTTTGGCCGTCGGCAACCGTCGACAGCAGGAACAGGGGGCCAAGAAAGAGTAACACGGAACGCATGGGGGATGATTTATAATTGTCGGTAAAGATATGTATTTCAAGGATAAAACAGACGGACAGGGATAAGAATAAACAAACACCTTCACCTTAACTTTATCATAAAAAAAGACCGACAATCTTTTTATTGTCAGCCTTTTAATCAATTTTACCGGTGACCCCCAAGGGGTCATATAGCATACTTTGAAAATCAGGGTCATATCTTTGAAATACCCGTTATCACTGAATAATCTTTAATGCACTTTACAAGTGGTTACACGCCGTTAATAACTTTTACTGACAAACTTGTACAAGAAGTTGACAGTTTAGTATCTTTGTACTGACAAAAAAAACAGCACAAATTATGGCATCAGTTATCTTCTATCCGGACAAAGAGAAAAACGGCAAAGCTCTTTTACTTATCTCATTTACCTTTAATCATAAGCGTTTGAGACTTTCAAGCGGGGTCCATGTTCCCGTTGCCAAATGGGATCAGGAAGCACAGAAGGTCAAGCCGTTAAAAGATTTTACAGATGAAAACAAGAGGCTTCGGGAAACTGTCAACTTTTTTCTTGATAAATATGATGAGCTTTTTCCCAAGGGAATCAAGCTTTCTACGGAAGAAGTCCATCGAAAAGCCTTGGAGATGACAGAGGCTTTTAGAGTTTTTACCGGAAGGAAAAAAGCAGAAAGGATAAAGGAAATCAATTTGTACAACTATTTCGATTTTTTCAACGAAAGGTATAAGAATAAGATCAGCAAAGCTCACCTGGATCACTATAATGGATTGAGAAATCACATGCAGGAATTCGAGGCAAAGGAATCCTTCCGGGTTGACTTCGATACCATAGGGAAGGATTTCTACATCAAGTTCACGGATTACCTAAAAGCAAAAGGATTCAAGCCAAATACAATCGGAAGCCACATTAAAAGAATCAAACGACTTATGAATGAAGCGAACCAGGATAACCTGACCACAAACAAGGACCATCAGAAAAGGGATTTCAAAGTCCTGAAAGAAGATGCCGACACCATTTTTCTGAATGAGGCTGAAATCAAAATGCTTTATGAGATGGAAATCGAATTCCCGGGATACCGGAGGATACGTGATATTTTCGTGCTAAACTGCTATACCGGGCTAAGACATTCCGATTGGCATAAAGTCACTAAAGAAAAAATAGAGAACGGGAAATTGTATGTTTTAACCCAAAAAACAAAGGAACCCGTCATCATACCGGTAAAACCGCTTGTCAAGGAAATACTGGAAAAATATGAATCCATTTATATTCCCTCGAACCAGAAGACAAATGATTCTCTGCGTTGGATCGGCGAAAAAGCCCATGAGAAAGAACTTGGCAACGGGAATAAAAAAAAATGGCTTGAGATCAGAACACATACCGCCAGGCGATCATTCGCCACAAATGCTTATCTGGCGGGCATCCCAATGCGTGATATCATGCAGATCACCGGTCACAGAACGACCGATTCATTCCTTAAATACATCCGGGTGACTAAATTGGAGACGGCTGAAAAACTTAAGGATCATCCTTTTTTCTCTTAAAAAAGCAGATCAATAAACCGTACAGGTAAGAATCACGGTCAGTACTCCCAACACTTCACCACCCCCTGCCGGAGGTTCAGCTCCGGTGCCCCCGGTTGCCCCTCCTTCACCCGATGTGTCATCATCCCCCGAACCGGAAACTATGCTCAGATAAAGCCAGTCATCCATATCCAGACCGGGATGATCGATGGTCGTGTACTCACTACCATCATAGGTGGCAGTCATTGGCCTGTCGGTTATATTTGTTCCGGCCTGATTGACATTTCCCCGGGTTTCGATATTGAAATATACCTTGTCCTCCGTGCTGAAATGAGCATCGACCCTGACACCAATGAGATCTTCGTAAAGTCTGATCATGATGGCTCCCGAACCGGGAGAGGGATTGAGGATCGTTGTGATAAACTGCCTGACCTCACTCCCTCCCCCACTGGATGAACTGCCCCACGGAATCCAATGAGTGCCGTTCCAAATGTAGGCTTTGAACTGTGCTGAATTGAAATACAACTGCCCTTCTACCGGATTTTGAGGAAAATCCGGTAGATTATGCAGGACAGCATTCATCAGTTGGTTCTGCCGGATGTCCAGATTCGTCTTGAATACAGGCATATCTCTGTTTTAGTCTTATCCGACGATAATGATCTGGCCTGTCATGGCAGTTGTTGAGTTCCAGGTAACATCTCCTGAAGCAGAAATAGAAATATCGGCTTCAACCGCGTAGCGGACCGAGGAAATGATTTCGTAAATCATAACGATCGGGTCAGTCCCACAACCATGAACTACTGCTGTGATAGTACCGGTCCCGGCTGATGAAATCGCGCCGACATATTTTTTGGTATGCCCCGTGATCTTTGTATCGACATAGGTCTTGGTCGCTTTCTGGGTAGGTAGCTTCGCATCGCTGTTTGCAGAAAGCGTGCCGTCAGCATCGATCACAGCGGATTTGAAATTGGCGATATCGATGTTGCCGATGGTGTTCTGACCGGCATCGATGGTTTTGTTGGTAAGGGTTTGGGTCGCCGTAAGTTTAACGATGTCGGTACTTTCGGTGTTGTCAATACCATCGAAATCGGCAGCGGTGATGCCCGAACTCTTTGTCACGTTGGCGATGACCATATCCCCTATGTTCACTCCCGGGTTGGAAGGGGTGTTCACACCAGAGGTTGTGCCGGCAACCGTAACTTTCCAGAACCAGCCTTTCTGAATGGTGGTTATTCCCTGGGCGGCGATGGTCTGGCTGCCACTAAAAGTGCCTTTGTAAACCATACCGGAAGTGATCTGACCCTGGATGTTGGCAACCTGACCGTCGACATAGGTCTTGGTTGCCTTCTGGCTGGCAACCTTGACATCCGAATTGGCGCTCAGGGCGCCGTCAACATCAAGGTACGAAAGGGGCATTTGCTGAATATTATCAACATTGCCCAGCCCTACCTGAGACTTGGTCGTCGAGTGAGGGTTGGATGTTGATGCCATGTGCGTGTCGATGGTCGCATGGGTATTTGTTCCGCGATTGACCAGGGAGCTGTGATCAATCGCCGTGGGATCGACCGACCTGACCCAGGCGGTACCGTTCCAGTATTTCTCGATGTTGTCGGTCGTATCGAAATACTTCTGCCCTTTGACAGGGTTTGAAGGCGCGGTAGCAAGATTCTGAATAACAGTATTCTGCAATTCATTTTTAGTTAAGTCCAGGGGGACAAGAACTTTTTTTGCCATTGTGTCTGTTTTTGGATTAAAAAATAAGGTTAACTGTAAATCAACTTTCCGCTTGCCGACGGATTCAGGCGGATGATCATTTTGTCGGTCGATTCATGCGTGACTTCAGGGATCAGCTCGCGGCCGGTCGTATCGACCACGGTCACTACCGGATACTTATGAAGGTTGTGCTCCACACTGATCTCGCTTTGGTTGATGAATGACTGAACCACCTGATCAATCGCCACACCGCCGCCACCGCCCCCGGTTCCGCCGTTACCCGAGGCATCGATTATACGATACAGGTAAAACAACTCGATCTTGGCGCTCCCGGACCTGGGATTTGAACCCCCTGACAGGCAAACATAGACCGGGGTGTTCTTAAAGATCTGTGTCGAGAACACGGGGGTCATGCGCTGGATGGTTTCAGACTGCGACATAACAAAGGCTGCCGGGAAAAATCCCCAGTCCTGCGTTTCGGTGTCACCATCCGTTGTTACATTGAAGCACTGATTGGAATTGATCTGAAGCCCGCCAACGGGAGGCGCCCCGGGAGTGATCTTTGCGATCATCGAGATCAGCTCAATGATCTTACCGCTTCCCG
>Ga0209098_1001210_pt1 | contig 25321 bp, 24 predicted proteins | sample AD_JPNHW1_MetaG_FD_184429 | JGI IMG/M metagenome (GOLD analysis project Ga0209098, IMG submission 184429) | Active sludge microbial communities of municipal wastewater-treating anaerobic digesters from Japan - AD_JPNHW1_MetaG (SPAdes) (version 2) | ecosystem: Engineered > Bioreactor > Anaerobic...
TGCGGTTCCGCTAATAAAACGATTAGGTTAGGGCGATCCCGGGCCGGGCGCTCAAGCGGACTCTATGGACACGTTTCCGTAGGCGACCTTTCCAGTGATCTTGGCCACTTTGACCTTTACCCTGGATCCCTTGACGGTTCCGGGGACATAGATGATGTAGTCGAACATCCGGGCGACCCCGTCACCCTTCTTTCCGACGTCCTCGATCATCATCTCGTAGATTCCGCCCTCGCGCAATCCTTCCTCGTTGGGCTTCTGGACCTTGCGGACGTTGACCGGCCGGTGCGCACCGCACGCCTCGCACTCCAGGATGAGTATGCGGTCCTCCTTGTTGATGTGGGTGTCCGGTCTGCCGCATTCCGAGCACAGTACGAAGGTATCGACATAGTTCTGGATCTTGTCGGCTATCTGGGTCGGGGTCAGGCGGGTTTTAAATACGACCCGGCGTCCCTCCATGGTGCCTGGAGTACCGAGCTCGCGCAGCATGTACTGCAGGATCTGCTCTGGCTCCCGGCGCAAGGTGTCCACCACGTCCCCGAAGTTGCGGAACACGGTGGTCTTCCCTTCCTGGAACACATCGGGCTCGGGGACCACGAAACGCTCGTGCTTCTCTATGGTCTCCGGTAACTGCGTCTTGGCCCGGTCCAGAAGGGAAAGGTAATCGTCATTAGCCATGTCTATCGGCCCATCAAGTCCACCATGCCATATAAAGCTTATTGGGTCCCGCCGTATTTGCGGGCCACCGCCGCCCTGACCAATCCATAGTGCAGGGGCGACGGTTTCCTGGGCCGGGACTTGAACTCTGGGTGGAACTGTGAGGCTATGTAGTAATCGTAACCGGTCATCTCCCCGATCTCCATCTTGACGCCGTCAGCGGAACGTCCGGTGAACTTCCAGCCCCCCTTCTCCAGCTCCTCGATGTGCTTGGGGTTCACTTCGAACCGATGGCGGTGCCTTTCCATGATCAGAGCCTTGCCATAGAGCTCGAAGGCCTTCGAACCTTCCTCGACCATCACCGGTTGGGCGCCTAGCCTCATCGTCGCTCCCATCTTCTTGACGTTCTTCTGCTCCGGTAAAAGGTCCACCACCGGGAACGGGGTGTCCGGATCGAACTCTGTGCTGTTGGCCCCTTCCATCCCTAGAACGTTCCTAGCGAACTCGATGGTGGCTATCTGGAATCCCAGACAAACGCCTAGGAAAGGTATCCGGTTCTCCCGGGCGAACTTGGCGGTGGCGATCTTTCCCTCGATGCCCCGAGTACCGAATCCTCCCGGGATCAGTATGCCGTCCGCTCCCAACAGCTCCTCGGTTATGCCGTACTGCTGGACCACCTCAGAATCGACGAAAACGACCTGGACCTTGGTCCCCGCTTCCGCCCCGGCGTGATGGAAAGATTCCAGATGGGATATGTAGGAATCTGCCAGGTTGGTATACTTGCCGACACAAGCTATTCTTACGGTTCTCTCTTGATCGTTTATGCGGTTGGCGAAGGCCTTCCACTCCTCAAGCTCCTGGGTCTTCGCCGTCAGGCCGAACCTCTGCATGACGTAGTCGGTTAGGTTCTGCTCCTCCAGCGCCATTGGCACGTCGTATATGGAACGGGCGTCGGCAGCGGTGACCACGGCCTCGATGGGAACGTCGCAGAACAGGGATATCTTGTGCCTTATGGACTCTTCCAAAGGCTCCTTGCACCTTGCAACGATTATGTCCGGCTGTATGCCGATGGCCCTCAGTTCCTTGACCGAGTGCTGGGTGGGTTTGGTCTTCTGCTCACCCACGGTACCCATTACCGGCACCAGGGTGGTATGTACGAACAGACAGTTCCGTCCCTTGCCCAGGTCCTGGTTCATCTGGCGAACCGCCTCCAGGAATGGCATGGACTCGATGTCTCCCACGGTACCGCCGAGCTCGACTATGCACACTTCGGCTCCGGTCGCCTCGGCGACGTTCACGATGTGCGCCTTGATCTCATTGGTTATGTGCGGAATGATCTGCACGGTCTTTCCGAGGTACTCTCCGGTACGCTCCTTCTCTATCACCGATTTGTAGACCTTGCCGGTGGTGATGTTATGGGCGCTGGTGAGACTTATGTCCAGGAACCTCTCATAGTTGCCTAGATCCAGGTCCACCTCTCCGCCGTCATCTAGGACATAAACCTCGCCGTGCTCGAAGGGGTTCATGGTCCCCGCATCGACGTTCAAGTAGGGATCGATCTTAATGGCAGTGACCTTGATCCCGCGGGATTTCAGAAGACGACCTATGGAGGAAGCGGTTATTCCCTTGCCCAAACCAGAAATGACTCCGCCCGTGACAAAAATGTATTTCATACCTTCACGGGAACCTTCGATAACCTAAGATAATATTTATGACTTACGACCGGAGCTGCTGGATGATAACAGCGTTGAACAAAATAAAATAAAAAATTATGCCTAGAATGGGGACGCTCGATGTTGTTTTTAGTGCCTGGTAACCCTGCCGGAATTGGTGGAGGAAACACACGTAATGCCATAAGCTTCACAGTGTTTCCCCTTGCGTAGGAGGTGATCCATCTGCAGGTTCCCCTACAGATACCTTGTTACGACTTAACCCTCCTTGCTGAATCTCAGTTCGAAGACCCCAAAATGAGATATCCTTACTGAAACCCAACTCGGGTGGTTTGACGGGCGGTGTGTGCAAGGAGCAGGGGCATATTCACCGCGGATTGTTGATCCGCGATTACTACGGAATCCAGCTTCATGAGGGTGAGTTACAACCCTCAATCCGAACTACGATTGGGTTTCGAGATTGCCTTCACCTTTCGATGTCGGAGCCCATTGTCCCAACCTTTGTAGCGCGCGTGTAGCCCAGGAGATTCGGGGCATACGGACCTACCGTTGACCTCTCCTTCCTCTGTCTTAGCGACAGCGGTCCCGTTAATGTGCGTGCTCTCCGGAGAGAACACTAGCAATTAGCGGTGAGGGTCTCGTTCGTTATCTCACTTAAGAGAACGCCTTACGGTACGAACTGACGACGGCCATGCACCACCTCTCGGAAAATCAGGCAAGGTCATCAGCCTGGCCTTCATGTAACCGTCGCTCCTGGTGAGTTGTCCGGTGTTGAATCCAATTGAACCGCACGCTCCTCCCGTTGCGGTGCTCCCCCGCCAATTCCTTTAAGTTTCATCCTTGCGGACGTACTCCCCAAGCAGCAGGCTTAACAACTTCTCTCCGGCACTGGGCGCCCTCAAAGGACCCCCAACACCAAGCCCGCAGCGTTTACACCCTGGACTACCGGGGTATCTAATCCCGTTTGCGCCCCAGGGCTTCGTCCCTCACCGTCGGATTCGTTCTAGTGAGACGCCTTCGCCACCGGTGGTCCTTCTAGGATTACAGGATTTTACCCCTACCCCAGAAGTACCTCTCACCTCTCCCGATCCCAAGTCTTGCAGTCTCCCCGGACTTCGAACAGTTAAGCTGGTCGATTTACCCAAGGATTTACAAAACCGGCTACGGACGTTTTAGGCTCAATAATATCGACCACCACTCGGGCCGCGGGTATTACCGCGGCGGCTGGCACCCGTCTTACCCGGCCCTTACTTCTCTGGTTTTTTAGACCAAAGAACAGCCAACACAATGTGCTGGCACTTGGAATTCCCTCATCGGGGTTTCCCCCATTGTGAAGTTTTCGCGACTGCTGCGCCCCGTAGGGCCTGGACTCATGTCTCAGAGTCCATCTCAGGGCTCCCTCTCTCAAGGCCCTTACGCGTCATAGGCTAGGGGGTCCGTTACACCCACTACAACCTGATACGCCGCAGACCAATCCTTGGGCACCGGAGTTTTGGATCTAAAAGCATTCCAGCTTTCTAGATCTATGGGGTATTATTCTCAGTTTCCCGAGGTTATCCCCCACCCAAGGGCATGTTATCCGCGTGTTACTGAGCGGTCCGCCGAGTCCTTGCGACTCTCGACTCGCATGTCTTAATCGAATTCCAATAGCGGTGGCCGCCGGCAGGATCAACCGGAATTGATCCTTCGACAACCATTTATTAATTGATCGCCTAGGATGTGTTTTAAAGAAAATTGGCAGAGTTACCAAGTTTCACCAGCAGTACCATTTCGTTAGAAACGTTACTGCCATCGAGCGTCAGAAACAAGAGAGCACGTCGACGCATTCTCGACGGAGATCTTGTTTCTCCATTCCCATTCTTTTTGCCTACCGGGATGCAAGCATCCAGTTCGGCGTTTTTCACGCTGTTGTAGCAGCGTAGAATCCCCTTAACTTCGGTCTATTATATAACCGTTTCGGGGTTCTATTTTTTTGAGGCGACTAATGCGCCTCAGACGAAGCGGTTTCAACGCTTCCGTCCCTCCCATTATGGCAGTGCTATTTCACCTTTTCCCTTGATAGGGCCTCGAAAGGGCTTACTGAGAGCATCTTAGGGACGATCAACCTCAAGGGCACAACTTGACTTTCTTATTTTCTTAAGAACTCGTTCATGGAGGAACTTCGCACCAGGCGAATCAGGCCAGCTGGAATAAATAGTCAGCTTTGGCAAAAGCTATTAATAACGACTCCTGCTTTTGCAGCCGAAAAGCGGAGGTGGCCCAGCCCGGCAAGGCGATGGATTGCTAATCCATTGTCCGCAAGGACCCGGGGGTTCGAATCCCCCCCTTCGCGCCATCTCTTTCTATTACGGAACAAATCTCGATTCTCCGCTCATAGGTGAGATCACCATCATCGGCAGGAACAGTGGTCTACATTGAGCGATCTGATAAGTTCTGAGTTCCATTACTGAAATCCTCTCACAATTGACATATAGCTAATACGAAGTTTCAGTCGCTGGAAAGAAGTAGCTTATCTGGTCGATCCCATGGCTCTATACATCAATATGAAGGTCCTGGAGAACGAGGACGGAAGCGGTACGCTCGAACTTTGGAAACGGGGTTCCATAACCTGCACCCACATACTTGGAACTCTGAAATACGAAAACAAGGATGAAAGGGACGTACTGTTGGACATGCTAATGAAAGGTCATCCTGAGATCAGTTTCATGGAGAAGGACAACCCCACTGGTTGCTTCGTCGACAACTATTACAAGTGGCCGCAGCGCGGCCCCATCACCAGGTGAAAACATGCTCATCACTCTCACGGTAAAGAACGAGGCCCAGGGCGGGCACATTCACCTGGCCAAGGTGGATATGGATGGGGAGAAGGAGATCGGCTCGCTGCATTATGAGAATGAAGAGGACAAGGTGTGGTTGCTCAAGGTGCTCATGGACGGCCATCCGAACGTATCGTTGATGGGCGCCAACGAGAAAGCGGCAGGGGCTCCCGAGGGGGAGTATAAACCATGTTGTTTCTTCGGGGCCATGATCGATGCCATGTACGAGGCGGAACAGAAGAAGAACACCTCCTGAATCGCTTCGCATCCCGGTCCTTCAAGGTTCGATCGGCGATAACATCAGATCAATAGTAGCGCCAGGTACCCAATGTATATGGCCATCAATATGGCGCCCGTGGTGCGGTTTAGCTTCCTCTTCATGAACATGAAGGAGACCAGGGCCGCGTACATGACCAGGGTGACCGGCAATGCCAGGGTGTAGAAATCGCCTGGGACGGCAATGGGGGAGAACAGTCCGGCCAGCCCAATTATCAGCAGGCTGTTGAATATGTTACTTCCGAGGACGTTGCCGAGAAGCATGTTGGTCTCGAGTCGGCAGGCGGAAGATATGGAGACGGCCATCTCAGGCATGGTGGTTCCGATGGCCACGATGGTGAGTCCTATGGTGAACTCGTCCACTCCCAGGTCCGTGGCAAGTCCTACCCCGCCACGCATTACTAGCTCAGAGCCGAATATCAGGAGCGCCAGACCGCCAACAATGAAGACCAGCATGCGCCACTTTTCCATCGTAGGACGTTCTTCCACCGGCTCTATCCTTTTTGCTGCCTTTTCTCCCTTTGCCGACCTCAGCACGAATAGATTGAAAGCCACCGCGGCCGCGATCAGGACGAGGGCGCTGCTCAGGTCGATGACGCCGTTGTAACCCAGGATGGCGACGGCCAATATCGATATTATCAGGAACACCGCCTCTCTTCTGAGCAGGGTCATCTCAGATGCTATCGGACAGATCATGCAGGCCGTGGCTAGCACCACTCCGATGTTGACAATATTGGCCCCTATCACGTTCCCGAAGGATATGGACGGGTCTCCCTCCAAACTGGAGATCACGGCCAGGGTGGCCTCCGGGGCGGAAGTGCCCATGGCCACCACGGTAAGTCCTATAATGAAGGTGCTGACACCCAAGGACGCCGCCAGAGCGGACGCTCCTTTGACCAGGCGATCAGCTCCGATGATAAGTAGCACCAGCCCGCCCAGGAGGTAAAGGATGTCAAGAAGCATGCGCGATCGACCAAAAGTCATTCGAACTATCTATAGTAAATCGGTGGCCCATCGGTCCCCGTAAAGTTCCTGGTCGAGACTAACGGGTGCGCCCTGAACCATAGGTATCGACCGAGCGAACTACGTCCTCATCGATGAAAGAGGGCAGGGGAACCGCGTCATAGCCCGCAGCGATGATCGCAGGAGGAACCTCCGCGCACATCTACGGAACTACCGTCCCAGGGATGGAAAATTAAATAGGGGATATCGCATCGAGGTCAACTAGAGCCCCGTAGTGTAGTGGTCAATCATGCTGGCCTTTGGAGCCGGTGACTCCAGTTCGAATCTGGACGGGGCTACCATCTCTCTTATATCGATACAGCAAAGGGATTTTATCCCCTCTCGAGCATGAGCGGTCCGTGGAAGCGAGCTGCCTTCTGGAACTAGACCTGGGAAGCGAGGAACGCGCCCGTAACGTCAACAGATCATTGGAGCTGGACAACGGCGATCACGCCAGGTCCTGGGTTGAAGGTTCCGTTCTCAAGGTGGAGTGCCAGGCCAAGGGCCTGATGTCCTTGCTCCACACCATCGAGGACCTCATGGCCTGCCTGAAGGTGGCCGAGGAGATCACGGACGTCGAGGACTAGGCGCCCTCACGAACCTTGACGGCCACTCCCTTCTTGAAGCACAGCATCTCCTCGCGGGTGAGCTGCGCCCGCCCTATCGCGACCAGGTTGTCATCCTTGTCCACCACCATGACCTCATCGTGCAGACGGATCTCGGGGTCGGCGTCGGTCACGAAGGAGCAGAAAACGTTCTTACCCTGCTTGTTGAACTCCACCGCGTCGTCCTGAATCGTCACTCGCATCCTTGGTGCCGGAATGCCCTTGAGCAATCTCCTGGCCCCGGCCGGTCGTAGGGTCAGGAAACCATCCTCGGCCCTCATCGAAAAAACGTGCTCGCCGTCCACCAGCACGTTTCGGATGCGGTCCACGTTCTTCGACTTGACCAGGCTGACGTTCCCGGAAAGGAGGGCGTCGGCAGCGCCTTTTCCGAACTGGTAGTCGGCCACGGCCCGCACTCTTGCCATATCTATGTCAAAGGTGCCCTTCCCCTGAGAGAACATCTTCAGGAACTCCAACGTCTCGTCGCCATCCCAGATGGCGCCCATCTTGTAGCTGTGGGTGTGTCCCAATTCCTCCATCAGCTCCTTGGTGCGCTCCACGGTCTGTTGGTCCTGGTTCTTTGGAAATAGTGACTGGGAGATCGGGTAGATCTCATCGAGCTCGATGGGGACGGGTCCGAAGGGCGATATGACGTGGAAGTGCGCATCGCTTATCTCCAGTATCGAGTCCATGGCCGAACGCAACGTCCTTGAGTATGGTTTCTCCGGTTCCTCGAAGACCATTCCCACCTCGGTCGCAGGGTGTTCGTACCTTTCGGTCGATCGCTTGTGGAATCTCAGGAACGCCGGTCGGTTCAGCGTCTCCGGGCCGGTATAGAACAGGGCATGCTCCCTGGACAGCGGCTCGTACCTCTCCAGGAACTCCTGGTGCTTGCCCAATGCTCGCAGCGCATCCAGTAGGGCCGGGTGCGAGCGGCAGCGCCTCTCCACCAGTTCCCACAGGTCCCCCTCCATTATCGCTCGCTTTACCCTTTCCAGTTCCATCTTGGAAACCCAGAGGTTGTGCCTGGCGATAAGGGCCGTCCGCTTGGCCGGTGGGAGCGCTTTGATCTCCTCCAGATCGTGGCCGTGGCAGGCCGGGCAGTTGCATTCCAGGGCCTTCATGTCCGCCAACCTGAACGTTCCCTCCAGGAACATGAAGCGGTCGTCCCGGGCGAACTTGGCGTAGGAGGCCGAGTCGAACATGTCGCAGCCGAGCAGCACCGCCAAGGCGAAAAGCATCGGGTGGCCGGCGCCAAAGAGATGCACGGGCCTATCGGGCCGCAGCCCCTTCTTGGCGGCGATGATTACATCAACCAGTTCGGCGAAGCGGTATGTTTCCATTAAGGGAACGACGCCTCCGACCGGGTTCACGTCCACTCCCATCTCCGAGAGCCGCCTGGCGCACATCTCCCGCAGGTCCGGGTATATCGAACCCTGCACCACCCCGGCCAGAAGCATCTCTCCCTTGAGCTCGGCCGCCTCCATAGTCCTTTCCAGGGTGACCTCGATGGATTGGGCGGTGCGCTCCTTGCTCCAGTCCGGTTCGGCGAAGATGTCCAGCACCGTTCCGATGTCCGAACCGATATCCCTCTGGAACTCCACGATCTCCTTGTTGATGAGGTCGACCTCACCGTACATGTGCGATTGGAAGGTGCCGGAGTCGGTCATGATGACCCCTGGGAAATCAAGCAGCTCGTGCAGCCCCTTGCTCAGGGCGTCCTCTCTGATCTTGGGATCGCTACGGATGATGTATGAATTGGTGATGAGGGCCCGGAAACCGAACACATCGTACAGCTCCCTCGGGCTTATAGTGATGAGCCGGGGATTGATGACCGGCAGAAGGCAGGGGGTCTCCAGCTCACCTTGGCGGGTATGCAGCCGGCATATGCGGGCCAACCCGTCGCGTTTGACTAGCTCTAACATAGGCGCCTCATTTCCTCTCGTTATATTAAAGGTAATATCCGCTCTCGGCGGCAAAGGGATATATCCGCGGCAGGAAATGGGCTAAACGAATATCATGGAATCCTTTGTGATGTGCTGCCCGAAATGTGAGATCCTGATCACCGTGCTGGTCCAGGACTGCATCGACGGCCGGGAGTTCCCCTGCCCCATCTGCGGGAAGACCATCATCATCAAGTTCACCGCTGAAGAAGCGGAAAAGAAGATCGAACTGGCCGAGAAGAATCAGGAGCGAGTTCTTCGCCGGCAGTTCCCACTGGCCTTCGGGGATGTGTGAACCTTATATGGATTTCGAGCTCAAGATGGTGATCGTGGTCCGCAAGGACCTCAAGATATCCCCCGGCAAGATGGCCGCTCAGGTGGCCCACGCCGCGGTCAACTGTGCTTTCGCCAGCAAGAAGCGCAAGCCCATCAACTTCGACCGCTGGTACAACGAGGGGCAAAAGAAGGTGGTAGTCAAGGTCCAGGACCTGGCGGAGCTTTACAAGATCAAACAGGCCGCCGAGGACCTCGGTCTGGTCACCTCTCTAATCACCGACGCCGGGATGACCGAGCTGCCTCCGAACACCACCACCTGCCTGGGCATCGGTCCGGCACCCAACGCCGAGGTGGACCGGGTGACCGGGCACCTGGGGCTGATGTAGGTGAAGGACCAGGCTCGCGTCCTCGGCATCGACGACGGGCCATTCGAAAAAGGCCAGGCACGTGCCCAATTGGCCGGGGTCCTGGTCCGTCCTCCAGGTTACGTGGAGGGGGTCATGATATCGTCATGCCAGGTGGACGGCGATGACGCCAACGAAGCGATATCCAGCATGGTCAAGGATTCCCGCTTTTCCGAACAGGTGCGCATGGTCATGGTGGACGGCGCGGCACTGGGGGGATTCAACGTGGTGGACGTCCGAGCGCTCAGCGAGGAGATCGGAGTTCCGGTGCTGACCATCTCTCGGGACGAACCGAACTTGACGGAGATCATTGATGCGCTGAGGGCGCATTTTCCCGATTGGGAGCGGCGGTTCGAGGTGATCTCGCGCAACCGGGTGCGTCCTTTGGAGGTGCCCGACGGCCGCGTCTATGTGACCTCGGAAGGGATCGGGGAGAAGGAGGCCGACGCCATGGTCCGCCAGTGCATCGTAAGGGGGTGCCTACCGGAACCGGTCCGGCTGGCCCATCTGATCGCCACCGCCCTGGTGCGCGGTGAGTCCCGCGGTAGGGCGTGAGCATCTGAAAATCATTATCTTCACGAGCCTCCTCATATCCCTGCGTGAGCGACGACCTGGTGTTCAAGGTGGCCAAGAGGCGTCTGCAGGAGATACAGGAAGAGCTCCCTCATCCTGACATAGCCACTCATTTTTCGATTGACGAGGTTGGACGCGGGTCTATCGATATTTTCTATCAGGGCGCCCTGATCGGTCATGAGATCATCGAGACCGCCGATTCGTGGAAGGACGAGGGCCGGCTCATCGCTTACCGTGATGTATTGAGGAAGAAGATCAGGTTGGTGGTCATGGCCCCTCGATCGGAGGCTATGCAGGTTCGCTACAGAATGCTTGAGCTTAATAACTGGTGGCTGTTCTACTACATGGTGTACGGATACGACGGCGCCGGTCGCCTCGTGCGGGTTCTGAGACCCCATCCTCCCGACCGGAAGACGCCTGAAACATCCTACATTTCCTAGGGTAAGAGCATATGCAAACCGCAAGCCCCCTATACCGTCCAGTATTGTGTTTTCGCCGCCGTCCATAATCCCATATTCTTATATACAAAATCGGTAATAGGTGCGATGCTCCTGTATTAGAGGTGAAATATTTGGCTAAAGGTTTATTCACTGCCAGAAAGCTGAGGAACGATCGGCAGAAGTCCAGGTGGAGCGACAGGTCTTACAAGAGAAGACTGTTGAAGCTCAGGGAAAGGTCCGATCCGCTCGAGGGTGCAGCTCAGGCAAAAGGCATCGTGCTGGAGAAGGTCGGCATCGAGGCCAAGCAGCCTAACTCCGCCATCAGAAAATGTGTCAAGGTCCAGTTGATCAAGAACGGCCGCCAGATAACCGCATTCGCGGTCGGCGACGGCGCGATCAACTTCATCGATGAACATGATGAGGTCCTAGTGGAGGGCATCGGTGGAAGGATGGGTCGTTCCTACGGTGATATCCCCGGGGTCCGATTCAAGGTCATCCAGGTGAACAACGTCTCCCTGAACGAACTGGTTAGGGGGAGGAAGGAGAAGCCGGTTAGGTGATTTCTGTGGAAGAGAGCAGTTTCAAATTCGATAACATCATGCTTTTCGGCAAGTACGCCAGCGGCGAGGTCGTGGTGAAGGACGGGGGTCTGGCCAAGTACATCAACTTGACCCCCACCGCCGTGCCCCACACCACTGCCCGGCATGCCAACAAGTGGTTCGGGAAGTCCAAGGTCAACATCGTCGAGCGCCTGATCAACAACATGATGAGGACCGAGGTGTACACCGGCAAGAAGCTGAAGGCCTACAACGTAACCAAGAAGGCCTTCGAGATCATCGAGCAGCGCACCAAGAAGAACCCTATCCAGGTTCTGGTCGAGGCTCTTGAGAATGCCGCTCCCCGGGAAGAGATCACCCGCCTGCAGTTCGGAGGAATATCCGTCCCGAAGGCCGTGGACGTGGCTCCCTCCCGCAGGCTGGACATCGCTCTGCGAAACATATCCAAGGGCTCGGTCAACGCCTCGTTCAAGAACACCAAGCCCATCGAGCAATGCCTTGCTGAGGAGCTCATCCTCGCCTCCAAGGGCGATATGAACAGCTTCTCCGTGGCCAAGAAGGAAGAGATCGAAAGGGTCGCTTCATCAGCTCGTTAAACCAGGTGGGGAACATGGGCAGAAAAGAGGACAACATCAAGAAGGCTCAGGACATCATGATGACTCCTGAGTTCATCAGGAACATCGGTACCGCCGCGCACATCGACCACGGAAAGACCACCCTGAGCGATAACCTCATCGCCGGGGCCGGTATGATGTCGGAGAACCTGGCTGGCAAACAGCTAATGCTGGACTTCGACGAACAGGAGCAGGCCCGTGGGATCACCATAAACGCGGCCAACGCCTCGATGGTTCACACCTATCATGGAAAGGACTACTTGATCAACCTCATAGACACTCCCGGCCACGTCGACTTCGGTGGGGACGTCACCAGGGCCATGAGGGCTCTGGACGGTTGCATCGTCCTGGTCTGTGCGGTCGAGGGCATCATGCCCCAGACCGAGACCGTCATTCGCCAGGCTCTCAAGGAAAGGGTCCGACCGGTACTTTTCATCAACAAGGTCGATCGCCTGGTCAACGAGCTGAAGGTCACCGAGCAGGAGATGCAACAGCGCTTCATCCAGATCATCGCCGAGGTCAACAAGAGGATCAATGCCAACCTCCCCGAGGACCTCCGCAAGAAATGGCAGGTCAAGGTCGAGGACGGCTCCGTCGCCTTCGGCTCCGCCTATAACAACTGGGCCATCTCCGCCCCCTACATGAAGAAGAGCGGCATCTCCTTCAAGGACGTCTACAACTACTGTAAGAACGAGGACCAGAAGACCCTGGCCAAGAAGTCCCCGGTGCACGAGGTGCTCCTGGACATGGTCATCACCCACGTTCCCAACCCGTTCGAGGCTCAGAAGATCCGTATCCCCATCATATGGAAGGGAGACCAGCAATCTGAGGTCGGAAAGGCCATGATGCACTGCGACCGACAGGGTCCAACCACCTTCATGTGCACCAAGATCATCATCGACCCTCACGCTGGTGAGGTGGCCGTCGGCCGTATGTTCTCCGGGAAGATCGTTCGCGGGCAGGAGATGTACATCCTCGGGATGCCCAACCCCAACCGTGTCCAGACCGTCTCGATGAGCGTCGGCGCCGACCGTATCGCCGTTGATGAGGTCGAGGCTGGTAACATCGTAGCGTTGTCCGGTCTGAAGGACGCCATCGCTGGTGCGACCTGTTCCTCCGACAAGGACATGGAGCCCTTCGAGAAGATATCTCACTACACCGAACCGGTGGTCACCGTGGCCATCGAGGCCAAGCACATGAAGGACCTGCCCAAGCTGGTCGAGGTGCTGAGGTCCGTCGGTAAGGCCGACCCGTCGATCCAGATAACGATCAATCAGGAGACCGGGGAAAATCTACTGGCCGGAATGGGAGAGCTCCACCTGGAGATTACCCAGTACCGCATTGTGAACGATCATAAGGTAGATATCAAATCTTCCGCGCCTATCGTGGTATACCGCGAGGCGGTTAGGGCTAGGGGAGGCCCGTTCGAGGGCAAGTCCCCTAACAAGCATAACAAGTTCTATATGATCGTCGAGCCGCTCGAGCAGGCTATCGTTGATGCCATCAAGAGCGGCGAGATCAGGACCGAGGGTAAGATAAAGGACCCCAAGGCCCTGGCCAAACAGCTCAGCGATCTCGGATTGGACAAGGACCAGGCCAAGGGTGTTGTCTGTTTCAAGAACAACAACGTGTTCATAGACACCACCAAAGGTATCCAGAACCTTCACGAGACCATGGAGCTGTGCAAGCAGGCATTCGAGGAGGCCATGGAACAAGGTCCATTGGCCAACGAGCGCGTGGCCGGCCTCAAGGTCATGCTCGTCGACGCCAAGCTGCATGAGGACTCCATTCACAGGGGTCCTGGCCAGGTCATCCCGGCAACTCGTTCCGGTATATACGGTGCGATGTGCCTGGCTGGCAGGTCACTGTTGGAGCCCATGCAGAAGGTCTACATCAACTGTCCGCAGGACATGATGGGCGACGTCACTCGCGAACTGCAGGGACGCCGGACCACCATCGAGGACATCCATCAGGACCATGACGCCACGGTGATAATCTCCAAGGCGCCGGTAGCTGAGATGTTCGGTTTCGCCAGCGCGATACGCGGAGCGACACAGGGGCGCGCCCTTTGGTCGACCGAGAACTCGGGCTTCGTGATACTGCCTAGGGAACTGCAGGACAAAGTGGTCGGAGAGATCCGTAAGAGGAAGGGACTGAACCCCCAGCCTTATGACGCGGGCTATTACTCCGGCTGAAGATGAAAAACGGTTATATAGAAAGAATAATATCGAGAGGCAACCAACCTATAGTATTTAAGTAAAAATCTGGAGGGAAAACAAATGGCTGATAAACCTCACATGAACCTCGTATTCATAGGTCACGTCGATCACGGAAAGTCCACCACCGTCGGTAGGGTCCTATTGGAGTCCGGCGCGATCGATCCCTATGTGATCGAGAAGTTCAAGAAGCAGGCAGAAGAGAAGGGAAAGGCAACTTTCGAGTTCGCATGGGTCATGGACAGCTTGAAGGAAGAGAGGGAACGCGGTGTGACCATCGACGTCTCTCACAAGCGGTTCGACACTGACAAGTACTACTTCACCGTCATTGACGCCCCCGGTCACCGGGACTTCGTCAAGAACATGATCACTGGTACCTCCCAGGCAGACGCCGCCGTAGTGGTGTGCTCCGCCATCGAGGGGCCCCAGGCCCAGACCAGGGAGCACGTCTTCCTGGCCAAGACCTTGGGTGTCAAGCAGATCATCATAGCCGTCAACAAGATGGACGCCGTCAAGCCGGCCTACGATGAGGCTCAGTTCAACAAGGTGAAGGAACAGATGGGTGTCCTGCTCAAATCCGTCGGATTCAAGCTGGAAGAGATCCCGATCGTCCCCATCAGCGCCTACAAGGCCGACAACATAAAGGTCAAGAGCGCCAACACCGCCTGGTACAAGGGACCGACGCTCTTCGAGTGCCTGAACAACCTGAAGGTTCCCGCATCCACCGAGGGTCTGGCCCTGCGCCTGCCCATCCAGGATGTCTACACCATCACCGGCATCGGGACCGTTCCCGTCGGCCGTATCGAGACCGGTGTCCTGAAGCCGGACATGAAGATCATCTTCATGCCCTCCAACAAGGTCGGTGAGGTAAAGAGCATCGAAATGCACCACGAGATACTCCCCATCGCCAGGCCCGGCGACAACGTCGGGTTCAACGTCAGGGGTATCGCCAAGAACGACGTCCACAGGGGAGATGTGGCCGGACCGGTGGACAACCCGCCGACCGTGGCCAAGACCTTCACTGCCCAGATCGTCGTCCTGAACCACCCTACCGCCATACCGGTCGGGTACACCCCGGTGTTCCACTGCCACACCGCTCAGGTCGCATGTACCTTCATCGAGCTCATGAAGAAGTTGGACCCCAAGACCGGACAGGTCAAGGAGGAGAACCCTCACTTCCTGAAGACCGGTGACATCGCCATCGTCAAGGTCATGCCCACCAAGCCGTTCGTCGTCGAGAAGGCCAAGGACTTCCCTCAGCTGGGAAGGTTCGCCATCCGCGACATGGGCCAGACCGTGGCTGCTGGTATATGCATCGATGTCGAAAAGAAGGAGATGTAAACCCCTTTCCCTTTCATTTTTTTAGGGGATTGACACATGGCACAGAGAGCAAGGATATCACTGAGCGGCACCGACCCGGAAAAGGTGGACAGCGTCTGCACCCAGATAAAGCAGATCTCCACCCGAACTGGTGTGGCCATACGCGGACCGATTCCGCTGCCCACCAAGAGGTTACAGGTGCCCTGCCGCAAGAGCCCGGACGGAGAAGGTTCCGAGACCTGGGACAGGTGGGAGATGCGCATTCACAAGCGCCTCATCGACCTGGACGCGGACGAGAGGGCCCTGAGGCAACTGATGAGGATCCAAGTCCCTGACGGGGTCAACATCGAAATTGTTCTCAGGTCCTGAACGTAAATCACTTAACCAACATCTTCCCTTTCCAAACCTTATTTTTTTAAAAAAATATTTATGAATGGTGTTTTGGTCAGGTTAGCGTCTAACCTCTAAAATGGCAACCAATATAAACCGGTGGGCCATCATGAAGAACGATGGCGGAACCCACATTGCTAGGCCTGTCAGTGACCGACCTGATAGGGTTCATAATCGTAGTTCTGGTGACGATCGCTCTGGCCAAGGGCACCAACATGCTGGCCAGAAGATTTCTGGACAGTAGGATCTCTCGAACTGAATCAAAGGCCGTAGCGAGGTTGTTACAGTACTCCGTTCTCGCTCTCGGTCTCTATTTGGGGTTCTGGGAGGTGCTAGGGCTGGACATGACCGCCCTTTTAGCGTCCTTGGGCATACTGGGTCTTGGTGTGGCCCTGGCGTCACAGCAGGTGCTCATGAACGCTTTCTCCGGCATCCTCATGTCATTCACCAAGCCGGTAAAGATCGATGAATGGGTGGAAATATCCGGTGTTCCGGCTACTGGAATCGGTAAGGTCAAGGACATCAACCTCATGAACACGGTACTGAAGGACCTCGATGGAAGGATATTATACGTACCGAACTCGGTAATGGTTAACAACAAGGTCATCAACTACTCCCGGGCGGGCATCGTGGCCATCAGGATTCCACTGTGGCTTCGTTCGCTCAAGGACTTCGAACGCATTAAGGATCTGATCCTGGACGTAGCGGACAAGGACCCATTGATCCTCCCCCACGTCGGGGCGGAAGAGCAGAAGAAGGTGAACAAGACCTTTGAGCTCAGCAGCGTAAGGAGATATCTGGAGAAGAAGACGGACATGTCACTTTTTGCACCATCTATCTCGATCAAGGACATCCAACGGGAGAAGGTCAAAGTGGAGATAATGATCTGGATACGTGATGTCTCGAAGCGTGATGAGATAGTAACCAGTTACTTGGACGCTCTCCGGCTGCGCTTCGCCGAGGAAGGCATTGAGTTCGGGGACGACTGAGGGAAGAACTTAATTTAACCGGTCTCACATAACCAATTCCGATGCGAAGCGATGCGGTCAAGAAAGGGGTCGACCGAGCCCCTCAGCGCAGTCTGTTGCGAGCTACCGGACTAACCGATGCGGACATGGAGAAGCCGTTGATAGGCATCGCCAACTCCTGGAACGATGTTGTCCCCGGCCACATTCACCTGAACGAGCTGGCCGAGGAGGTCCGCAAAGGAATAATCGAGGCGGGAGGGGTACCTCTTACCTTCGGTGTTCCCGGCGTCTGCGATGGTGTGGCCATGGGTCATGCCGGGATGCGTTATTCACTGGTATCCAGGGATGTCATCGCTGATTGCGTGGAGATCATGGTCCAGGCCCATTGCATGGATGCATGGGTCGGCGTGACCAACTGTGACAAGATCACCCCGGGAATGCTGATGGCCGCCGGTCGTCTGGACATTCCCACTATCATACTCACCGGCGGGCCCATGGAACCCGGTCACAAGGGCGATAAAGGCCTGGACCTGCAGAGCGTCTTCGAGGCGCTTGGGGCGAACAAGGCTGGAAAGATGAGCGAGGCAGAGGTCCTGGAGATCGAGAGATGCGCCTGTCCTGGACAGGGAGCGTGCTCCGGACTTTTCACGGCCAACACCATGGCCTGCCTGACGGAAGCGCTCGGGCTCAGTCTGACCGGTTGCGGTTCCATGCTAGCCACGGACCCTCGAAAAAAGGAGCTGGCGCGTGCGACCGGAAGGCGCATCGTGGAGATGGTCAAGGAAAACCTGACCGCCAGAAAGGTGGTTAGAAAAGGTTCGTTCACCAACGCCATCATCCTGGACATGGCCATCGGCGGTTCCAGCAACACCGCCCTGCACGTCCCGGCAATCGCCCAGGACTTCGGGGTCGGTGTCGATCTTCGCACCTTCGACGAGATATCCAAGAGGGTGCCGCATCTTACCAGCATCAAGCCCAGCGGTCCATATTACATGAAGGACTTTGACGCTGCGGGAGGCGTTCCGGCCATGCTTAACCGTCTACGGTCCGAACTGTCCGATGAGATGACGGTCAACGGCGTGAGCATCAAGGATATCGCCCGTCGGGCCATCGTTCACGACCAGGAGGTCATACGCCCGATGGACCGTCCGTTCCACGCTGAAGGGGGGATCGCGGTTCTCTATGGCAACCTGGCTCCCCTGGGATCAGTGGTAAAGCAGGCCGCGGTCTCGCCGGAGATGATGCATTTCGAAGGCACGGCCAAGGTGTTCGATTCCGAGCAGGAGGCATACGAGGCAATATCCGCCCGGAAGATAGTGGCCGGTGATGTGGTCGTGATCCGCTATGAAGGGCCCAAGGGCGGTCCAGGAATGCCGGAGATGCTATCTCCGACCAGTCTTATCGCCGGAATGGGATTGTCCAACAGCGTGGCGCTGATAACCGACGGGCGGTTCTCAGGGGCCACCAGGGGACCGTGCATCGGTCACGTGTCACCGGAAGCCTTTGACAAGGGGCCAATTGCGGCAATTCACAATGGTGATCGCATATCCATAGACATACCTGGCCGCAGGATCGAGCTTCTGGTCCCGCAGAAGGAGATCGAGGAGCGCCTGGCCAAGGTGGTGGTCGTGGATCGCAAGCCTACCGGGGTATTGGCCAAATACCGCCGTCTGGTCGGAGTGGCGTCCACCGGAGCCATCTGCCGTTGACCTCGAAACCTTTTTATTCGAACTTCTTTTATGCGGCAACACTGGGCGGGTAGATCAGCTCGGAAGATCGCCTGCTTTGCAAGCAGGAAGCCCCGGGTTCAAATCCCGGCCCGTCCACTTTTTCTTTACTCTTTTCCAATTGGCTATTTTATATTTCATCTCAATATTGCTTTATAGCTCACTTCCCATTCAAAATCCCGCCCATGCGATGCAAGTTCACAGCGTTGCTGATCGCCCTATTGGTGATGGTTCCCTCCTTGTTAGTGATTCCAGGGGCCATGGCCGCAGGGGTGGACACCTCGGACGCCGACCGTCTGATGGATCAGAGCTGGAACGGAGATAACATCATCTCTCTCACCGAGGAACTGAGCAACATATCCTCTAATTACCTGGCCTACCGGGTCAGCGGCTCGCCGGGCGCGAACGAGGCTGCGGATTTCATAGCTGAACAGTTCACATCCTACGGTCTCCAAGTTACAATGGATAACTTCACCATGCCGGTGTGGAACCTCGCAGACGAACCATCGCTCACCATCAACATGGATGGAAATGTTACCACATCGGATGGCATTAGGCTCGGCTCCTTCAACTGCGAGAGCTTCAGCAAACCCACGTCATCCAATGGTCTGGTGGGCGAGCTGGTTACGCTTCCATTGCCTCCGGCGAGCAATTACGGTGAAGTGGGTAAGAAGAGCATCGACCGGCAGGCCTGGAGCAATATCAACATCACTGGCAAGGTCCTCCTCATCGGGAGGGAGGTTCGCTGGTCCAGTGGGTGGGAAGGCGTTTACAAGAACAAATTGCTGTCCCAGCCTCCGGCCGCCATCATCTATGATTACAATTATCCCTGGATGAGCTACGCCCAGCAGAACTCCCAGTCCTCGAGCGGCGGATTGCCTCTGGGAGAAATGGGACCGATCTTCTGGAACCTCAACATTCCCGTCGGCTCGGTGAACTACAGCGATGGTCAGTTACTAGTTCAGACGGCTTTGCACGGCGGCTCGGTGAACATGAGCGTGCCGACGGTCATTTCCCAGGGAACGCACAAGAACGTGATCGCCGACGTGAACGGTGGGAGCAGCTCGACCAAGCTGGTGCTTTTCGGTGCTCATTACGACACGGTGCTTAGCGAAGGTTATGTGGACAACTCCGGTGGGGTGGCCGCGATATTGGAGACGGCGAGGGTGGTGCAAGAGGCGGTCGATGCGGGAGACCTGGATCTCAAATACCGCATGCGATTCGTGGCCTTCGCCGGAGAGGAGATGGGATTGGCCGGCTCCCTGCATTACGTGAGCATGCACCGAGGTGAGATGGGGAACCAGGTGGCCAGCATAATCGCCGATTCCATAGGGTCTTCCGATCTGAAGGTCACCCTAGCTGGATCGGACGGGGAGGTAGATCTCAACTTCGTTGCTGATGAGGCATGCTCTAGGCTAGGGGTCGCCCATTCCTTCCAGGACCTGGCCGGTTCCGACCATTATTCGTTCATGTTCCCTTATTGGATGTCCAACGAGCTGAACAGGGCCTGGGGGAAGGACCTAGGCATCGGTCGCGGATTGGAATCCACCAGCACCATGTGCGTCTACTCCCAGCCGCTCACGATCTACGACGATGTGGGAGGCGAGGCGAACGGTCACATTCACACCTCCCTGGATTCTCGTGCAGCGGTCAAGAACGGGGAATGGGTGGATGAGCAGGACCTGCGCGACCAGGCTCAGGTGTACGCATTGATGGCGCTGTACGCTGGTATAGGTATCTTCGAACCGAACTACGACTACCTTCCCTATGTCATCGGGCTGGTCGCAGTTACACTGATAATCGCTTTCTTCATGTTACGCCGATGGAAGATCAAATTCTGAGGCCATCGGGCGAAATTGTATATTTGGCTGACCAAGAGATCCCTGGTCACCCTGGGTCTTCAATAAAAATGAAATAAAAAGGTTTGAGCGAAAGGGTTTTACTCGCGGTCCTTCTCCAGGGAAACACGGGTCCCGGCCTTGATGGCCTCGGCCTCGCGTCTCTCCTGGGCCATGGCCACTTCTAGCTCCTTCATGTCCCGGCGGAGCTCTTCCTGGGTAGGTATGGGGCCCAGGATGATGTCTGCCTTGCCAACCGTCCTCTCGATCTCCTCAGGCTTGGAGATCTCCCTTTCCGGTATGCTGCGAACTCCACCGACATAGTCGGAGATGCCCTCCACCAGGCGGGTCAGCTCGAACGGAAGCACTATCTTTGTAGCCTGTCCCTCACCCAGCTTCTTCAAAGCGTCCAGTGACAGCACGGTCAGGGCCTTGGTGTCCAACGTGCTGGCTCCCACGCTCAGTATCCTGAGCTTCTGGGCCTCACCCTGGCTCTCCAAGATGATGGCCAGCCTCTCTCCTTCCGCTTCCAGGATCTTGGCCTGACGAAGGCCTTCGGCCTGCAGCACCCGAGACCGCTTCTCACCCTCGGCGTTGAGGATGGCCGCGGTCTTGGCGCCGTCGGCCTTCAAGATGGCCGCACGCCTCAGCCTCTCGGCGGAGGTCTGCTCTTCCATGGCCTGTTTGACCTTCGGAGCGGGGTCGATCTCCCTGATCTCCACCGCGTCGACCTTGACACCCCACTGGTCGGTCGCCTCGTCCAGGATGTCCCTCAGCTTGAGGTTGATCTTCTCACGGTTGGACAGTATCTCATCCAGCTCCATGTCGCCTATGATCGACCTCAAGGTGGTCTGAGCTAGGTACACGGTCGCCGCTCTGTAGTCGGTAACCTCGAAGAAGGCCTTCTTAGGGTCGATAACCTTCACATAGATGATGGCGTCAACGTTCACCGGGGAGTTATCCTTGGTGATGACCTCCTGCCTCGGAACGTCCAGGACCTGCGTCCTGAGGTCCAATTTGACCGTCTCGTTGATCAATGGGGCTACGTAATTGAAGCCGGGGTTCAGTATTCTGATGAACATGCCCAAGCGGATGTAGACCGCCTGTTCGTACGGCCGTACGATCTTGACACCGTTGACCACTATCACGATAGCCGCGATGATGGCCAGTATTAACAAACCAAATATCTCAACTCCGATTGCCATGATTACCTTCTCCAAATCTATTGGATTATCTCCTCTACGGTCACGTGCACGCCCTCGCTCCGGACCACCTTCACCCGCTTCCCCACTGGTATGGGCATCGCCGAGGTGGCACTCCACATGACATTGGCTATCTTGACCTTCCCCCTAAGGGAGCCCGGTACGACCTCCGTTTCCACCGATCCCTCCTTGCCGATCAAGGAGGTGGCCACCGTGGTCTGAGGCGGAGCCGGGGGCGCAAGGCGCTGATACATCTTGATGGTTAGGAAGGTGGTAGGGACCAGTATCACAACCGCGATGATCGGGGACCACACGGTCAGAAGAAGATCCGGGAACACCAATCCTACGCCTCCCAAGGCCAAGAGCACCGTGGCCGGCACCAGAAGGAATGATCCGGGCTGGCTGATCTCCACCAGAAGCATCAGCACCCCGATCACGATGAACACCAACGAAAGGTCAGTGGCTAGGGACATGTTCTATCCCATGGGTCTTTCGGTATTTATCCTTTATTTCCGTTAAAGGATTTGCTTATCACAATTGGGTTATGACGGGCGCATAATTACCCGAATGGAACACACATAGCCAGATGTCCAGAAATGATGTAAAACTAAAAACCTTTAAATATTGCCATGATGGGTATGACTTCACAGTGATAACTATGTGTGAAGACATGGATGATACAATGGGGATGCCATTGATAGGGGATAAGTTCCCGGATATGACGGTGACCACCACCCACGGCCCGATGAGCCTGCCGAAGGATGTAGCGGGAAAGTGGCTGGTACTGTTCAGCCACCCGGCCGACTTCACCCCCACATGCACCACCGAGTTCGTCGCCTTCGCCAAGAAGGCCGAGGAGTTCAAGAAGATGGACACCGTCCTGGTCGGACTGTCCATAGACCAGGTGTTCTCCCACATCAAGTGGGTGGAGTGGATCGAGGAGAACCTCGGCGTCAAGATACCCTTCCCCATCATCGCTGACCACGGCGACGTGGCCATGCGGCTAGGGATGATACACCCCGGAAAGGCCAGCAACACGGTGAGGGCCGTATTCATCATCGACCCCAAGGCCATCGTCCGCCTGATCATCTACTACCCGCAGGAGATCGGCCGCAGCGTCAACGAGGTAGTTCGTGCCTTGCAGGCCCTGCAGTTCTGCGACAAGAACGGTCTGGCCACCCCTGAGGGATGGCCGAACAGCGAGCTCGTCGGCGACCGGGCCATCATACCCCCGCCGAAGGATTACAAGACCGCCATGGAGCGGAAGAAGAACGTCGGAAAGGGCAAGGACTGCTACGACTGGTGGTTCTGCACCAAGAAGATCTGATCTTCCAAACCTCTTCCCTTAAAACCTCTTTTCTCTTTTCAAATTCCCAGGAACAGCACGGATATCAGCAACGTTACCAGGGTGACCGGCAGTCCGGCCTTGACAAAGTCCCAGAGGCGGACCTCTACGCCCATGCTCAGCCCCTTCTCCAACACTATGACATTGGCCGCCGCCCCCAGGATGGTGGCGTTCCCGGCCAGGGTGGACGATGCCGCTAAACTGAGCCACAGCGTTTGGTTACCCGCCGGTACCACTGGTGACAGCAGCATCACCGCGGGAACGTTGCTTATCAGGTTCGACAGCACCGAGGATATGACGGTAAGGCCGGCCACTCCGGCCATGCCTGCCCCCATGTCCTCGAAGGAGGAGAGCATCATATCCATCAGGCCGGAGGTCTCCACTCCCTTCAGCAATATGAACAGGCCGACGAAGAAGAGGATCAGGGTCCAGTCCACCCCGCGCAGGATCGGTGAGGTTCCGGTGTCCTTCTTCATCAGGGGGAGGGCCAGCAGTAGGAAGCAGCCACCCAGGAATGCCACCAGCGATATCGGGATCCCAAGCCAGGAGGAGGCGGTGAAGCCGATGAAGACCGCCACCAGGACGGCAAGCACCAGGAAGAACGGTGCTTCCATGCGCTTTCTGGGGGCGGCGGCCATGACCAGCGAGCGATCGATAGGGCGGGGTTTGCCCAGCCCTCCATCGAATATCTCCTTTCTGAACACCAGGGCGACCATCCCCACGGCCACCGCTAACGATATCAGGGCCAATGGTGCGAGGGCCAGGGCGAAGTCCGAGAACGTGATCCCGGATTGGATGAGTATGTAGGCGTTCTGGGGGTTCCCCACTCCGGTGGCCACCGACCCGATGTTGGCGGCCAAGGCCTCCCCGACCAGATAAGGTACGGGGTTGGCATCGATGGAGCGGCAGACCTTGATCAGGATCGGCGTGAACATCAGGACCACGGTGTCGTTCAAGATCAGGGCGGAGAGCAGGGCGGTGACCCCCATGCTCAGCCACAGCAGGGTGAAGCGGTCTGCGCACCTGTTCACCAGTATCACCGCCACCCTGTCGAACAGTCCAGTTATCTCCAGGCAGGAGACGATGATCATCATGCCCAGCAGCAGACCGATTATGTCCAGGTCAATGGCTTCCAGCACCTGGTCGGCGGTGACCACACCCAGCAGGACCATCAGCACCGCTCCGAACAAGGCGGCGGCGGGACGGTCGATGCTGACGCTGCGCACCCTCCTCACGGAAATGAGGGTATAGGTGAATAGAAACACCAGCAGGGCCAACCAGGTTACGGTCTGCATCCGGAGGATATAGAAAATGGTGGATAAATAAGCAAATCCACTAAACCGATCCCGGGTAACGCACCGGGCGGTCCAGTATCAGACGGACGTCCAAGCGTCGAAATCCCAGGGGCCTTATCTTGCGGTCCAGGAATCCGAGCAGCTCCTGGCGGTCGGAAGCCCGGACCCTGAACATCAGGCGGGGCTCGCCGGTGACCTTCATTACCTCGCCGACCTCCTCCATGGACATCAGGGCGCTCATGGCCTTGCCTTCCATCTGAGGGTCGATGTCCGCCAGGACCAGCGCCTCCGCGTCAATATCCAGCCTTTCCTGGTCCACAATGACGGAGTAGCCAAGGATCAATCTCTCCTCTTCCATGCGGCGCATTCGGTCCCGGATGGTGGAGGGCGATCGTCCCAACTTCTCGGCCAGTTCTTCGATGGACAACTTGCCGTTGCCCTGCAACATGCGCAGGATAGTTTCGTCCAGGTCATCCTGCCCCATGCTCATCCCTATCCAATCCCGGGGCTATAAAGGATGTTCTGCGGACCTCAGCCCGTCCCTGATCATCTTCCCATGATCGAACGCTAGCTCCGGCAGGTCGGACAGCTTGAAGAATCCGGCCGATGCGGCGTCATCTCCGGCCTGGAGATCCCCTCCCGTCTCCCTGAGCAAGTAAAGCAAGGTGACGAAATGCCCCCGGGGATCCCGGCCCATCTCGGAATAGACGCCGACCAGGCGTTCGACCTCGGTATCCAGTCCGGTCTCCTCCCTGATCTCGCGGACCACGCAATCCTCGGTGCTCTCTCCATATTCCACGAAGCCTCCTGGCAATGCATGACGCCCTTGGAATGGTTCCCTGCCCCTCTTGACCAGAAGTACCTTTCCCTCACGAAGTAGGAGGCCGTCGCAGGTCAAGCTCGGGTTGCGCCAGAGGATCTCCAGTTGAGCCTCCAACAATCGTACGTAAAGCTCCATCCTCTCGACGAGCTCATTTCCGTACCGGTTTAATGTTCCATTCTCCAAGATCTTACCGCCCACCTTCCGTTCTATCCGACGCACCTTACGGAGCACCGTTCCTTTTGTGTTCCCGAGGGTCGCGGCAGCGCCGTCCGTACCAACATCCCGGAGCAGTACGAGCAGGTGAAGGTCATCTCCGTCCAGTAGGTCGCGTTCGTCCTTGACCAGAACTGGATCGGCACGCAAGGAA
>Ga0209098_1001211_pt1 | contig 25308 bp, 17 predicted proteins | sample AD_JPNHW1_MetaG_FD_184429 | JGI IMG/M metagenome (GOLD analysis project Ga0209098, IMG submission 184429) | Active sludge microbial communities of municipal wastewater-treating anaerobic digesters from Japan - AD_JPNHW1_MetaG (SPAdes) (version 2) | ecosystem: Engineered > Bioreactor > Anaerobic...
TATCAAAAGCATCCTCGATTATTACGATTACCCGCTGACCAATTACCAAACAATGCGTAAAAGAGGGGAAAACATCCGGCTCCGAAACCTGAAATATCCCGAGCTGTATCCTCCCAAAGCAAAGGATGAATCGAAAGAATAATCGACCTCTGATAAACTACAGCATGGGTTCATTACCTTCTAAAACGGTACCCAACCCCAAACTGAGCGGAGAAATTATGGCAATATGATGGATCGCCTACATATCCACCCATAAATTGTGGGCAATATTCATATCGGAAGGAAAGTGCCAGATTGATCCGGTCGGTCAAATCATATTCGGCCCCAACTTTACCATTAAAACCTAACTGATAGTGACTAACCAGTGAATTATCAAAAAAAGCAAACTTGAACAATGAATTTGCATATTCCTTGTACCACTGCCTATCTGCATATTTATTATCACCTCTCCAATAAGAAGATGCTCCCAACGAGAAATTCGCTTTGAATTTTTGAATCGGTATAGAATATTTAAACTGAATCGACGATCGGAATTGATTAAATGACAACAAGGTGTCGCCAATAATATTAACATAGTCAGAGTTCATACGAACAAGTTCGGCCCCAAAAGAGAACCGAGGACTTACAAAATTAAAGTTGGAAACATCAACAGTTATGCCTCCGGCAATCAAACTGGTCTGTTTCATTTTGCCAGTATCAATGGATGGATCACCAATATTAAGCACATCGGTCATGTTGACCTGTGAAGTAAAATACTCACCAACCAGGCCAACGGTCAATACAATCTTTCGCCTGGGCCGCTCAAAAACGATGCATTCTTCGTTGGTACAAACCCGGTTATGGTACTCTTTGGCTATTCGGATCAGAGATTTGAAATCGAAATTACTCTTCTGAATTTCTGAGAATAAATCAGGTGTATCCTGAAGCAAGGAAATTAATTCTTTAACATACTCCCTTTGATCCTTTGTTATCGTATAACTTGAAAATTCGACTTCCTTTTTAGTATTGTGGAGCTCATGCAACACATCTCCTTCTTTTTCAATAAAATAACGAATACTATTCATCGAATCGGCATACAGATACAGATTGAGCTTTCCTTTAATCAGCCACTCTAAAAAAACATCTTTCCCCTGGCCATTAAAGTCAATCTTCCTTGACACAAAAAAACTTGCACCGTCGAACCGATACGATTGAATATCCTGAGGATAAAACACCCGTGTTCCCTTCCCATCTTGCCGAAAAAGACATTTCTCTGAATTGAATTTCGAACTTCCGTAAAACAATTTACCGGTCAATGAGTCACCATTATCCAAATGGACCACTCCCGGCCAATAATCGGTTTGAGAATAAACAAAATGGATGAAACTCACTGAAAACAAGAAAAGAAGGCATATCTTTTTCATCTGGCACTGTTTTATGTAATTAAATCAAAAAAACAAATTTAACCGATTCCTACTTATGTTATATAAATAACTCAAAGTTTTTCAAAATAAGATATTAGTGCCAGCTAAATTACTGTAACCCTAATTTTTAAAGATTCTACCACCAAAATCTGGAGAAAAAAAGCCAGGGTACTCTGCAGTCCCTGGCTTCTTATGTTTTCTGTATCTCTGAAGGCATCAACACATCAGAGATTTAATCCTTTACTTGCAGCTTAAAAACCAAAATATCGTTTGGCGTTGTAATAACTGATATCCTGGATGATTCCACCAACCAGATCAAAATCGCCGGGGATCTCGCCATTCTCCATATCGGTTCCGAACAGGTTACACATAATTCTTCTGAAATATTCGTGCCTTGGGAACGAGAGAAAACTTCTGGAATCGGTAAGCATGCCCACAAATTTGCTGATCAGGCCAAGTGCCGATAACGAATTCATCTGTTCGGTCATCCCATTTTTCTGATCAAGGAACCACCACCCCGAACCAAACTGAATTTTACCAGCTACCGGCCCTTCATTAAAGTTACCAAGCATTGTGGCAATCATTTCGTTATCACCCGGATTGATGTTGTACAAGATGGTTTTGGCCAGTTTGTCCTCGCTTGCCAGTTTATTGAGGAATTTAACCAGGTTTGCAGCAACCCTGAAATCGCCAATGGAATCATAACCCGTATCGGGGCCAAGTTGGGCAAACATCCGGCTGTTGTTGTTCCGTAACACGCCATAGTGGAATTGCTGAACCCAGTCGGTCGCATGGTCCATACTGGCAAATTCGAGCAACATAAACGATTTAAACTGAAGCAATTCTTTCGGTTGAAGGACATTTCCCCCACGAACTTTCTTAAAGATTGTATCAATTTCGTACTGCGTAAACTCTTCGGCATAAAACTCTTCAATCCCATGATCCGAAACCTTGCAACCAGCTTCGGCAAAGAAATCGTGCCGTTTCTGAAGCGCCGTGAGCAAATCATCGACCGTCTTAATTTCAATTCCTGCCACTTCGCCAAGCCTGTCGATATACGCATTATAAACCGCTGGATTCTCGGCATTCATTGCCTTATCGGGCCTCCAGGCCGGTAATGCTTTCACCGAAAAATCAGAAGAGGCGATCTGTTTGTGATACGCCAGGTTGTCGGCCGGATCGTCGGTGGTGCAAAGTACCTCTACTTTCATCTTCTTCAGAAGGTTTTGAACCGAAAAGTCAGGCTTCTGAAGCAAGATTTCACTCTTTTGATAAATATTTTTGGCCGTTGTCGGATTTAATAAATCGTGAATGTTAAAATATCGCTGCAATTCAAGATGAGTCCAATGATACAATGGGTTACGCAATGTATAAGGTACTGTTGCCGCCCATTTCTCAAACTTCTCATAATCCGAAGCACTGCCCGTAATGAATTTTTCATCGATCCCATTGGCCCTCATGGCTCTCCATTTGTAATGATCGCCTTTCAGCCAAACTTGCGTCAGGTTCCTGAAATTGATATTTCCAGCGATCTCTTCAGGAGGCAAATGATTGTGATAATCGATAATGGGCAGATCGTGAGCATACTCATGATATAAACGCTCGGCTGATTTGGAATTCAGCATGAAATTTTCGTCCATGAATGGTTTCATCTTACTTTTTTTTAAAAAAACGAATATATTATTTATTTCTGATGGTAGATTCCCGAATGATGAGTTTTGGCTTCAAAACCATCCTCTTCGGGATAATCTCCTCATTTTCAGAATCCAATTCTTCAAGCAACAATTGAGCAGCAGCTTTTCCAATCTCTTCACTAAACTGTTCAACGGTTGTTAATTTCGGGCTGATCAACTCGGCAAATGGTTCGTTTGCATAACCTGCCACGGCCATATCGTCCGGCACCCGGAGCCCTTTTTCATTACAAGCCTGGATCACCCCCATGGCCATGTAATCGGAAGTAGCAAAAATGGCATCCGGCAAATTATTTTTCTCCAAGATCTTACGGGCACAATCAAAAGCTACCTGAATAGTCGGTGTCCCTTCAAAGCACAATTGATCGGACACATCAACACCAAATTCTGCCATTGCTTTCAGATACCCGTTATACCGGTTCCGATAAATATTAATGTTCCGGGGGCCTCCCATCCATATAATTTTCCGATACCCCTGTTGCAACAGATGCCGGGTCATTTCATACGCGCCATAAACATCGTCATTCTCGACCATACTTACATGAAGCTGATCCGAAATACGGTCGAATAAGACAAGGGGCACATGGCTGCCCAACACTTTCTGAAGATGTTTTACATCATGGGTTTCAATCGACAACGAAATAATGATTCCTCCAACCCGGTTCGACACCAATGTCTTAATATTTTCCACCTCGCGAGAAAGCTTTTCATCTGATTGACAGATAATCAAATTATAGCCCAACGGATTTAATACACTTTCGACACCTGTGATTACATTTGAGAAAAAATGACGGTTAATACGGGGGACAATCATTCCAATCGTATTTGCCTTTCCTTTCCGTAAATTCGATGCAACCGTATTAACCTGGTATTGCAACTCATGAGCAACATTCCAAACCTGATCTTTGGTCGCCTGGCTAATTTTGGGATGGTCACTCAGCGCTCTGGATACCGTTGAAACACTAATATTCAATGCTCTGGCTATATCTTGTATCGTAGATTGCTTTTTCACCATTCGATTTACTATGCGCTAAAAGATAAAACTATTTTTCGGATTCAAAATTAAAAAAATAATGCAAACGTTTGCATTATAATTCTCTTTTTTTAATTTTGTCCTTATGAATTATCCACACTAAAGTAATCACGGTGGAACACTAATTTAATCATTAAAATCAATTCATGAAGAAAGTAGTAACTTTTGGTGAAATCATGCTTCGGCTGGCTACTCCCGGATATCTCCGCTTCGACCAGACCGATCAGTTTTCAGCAACCTATGGTGGTGGAGAGGCAAATGTAGCCGTATCGCTGGCTAATTTTGGTGTCGATGTCGATTTTATTACCCGTCTTCCCAAAAACGACATTGGAATTGCCTGTATGAAAGAACTCAGGAAACAGGGTGTTGGTGTAAATCGAATTTTGTGGGGTGGTGAAAGACTAGGTATCTACTACTTGGAAACCGGCGCTGTTAGCCGCGGCAGTAAAGTGGTATACGACCGTGCCCATTCTTCGGTCTCGGAAATAAAACCGGGAATGGTCGATTGGGATGAGGTATTTGAAGGGGCAACATGGTTTCATTGGACAGGTATTACCCCTGCCATTTCACAAGGCGCTGCCGATGTTTGCCTCGAAGCAATAAAAGCTGCCAATGCAAAAGGAATCACTGTTTCGTGTGACCTGAACTACCGGAAAAACCTTTGGAAATATGGAAAAACGGCGGGTGAAGTGATGCCCGAATTGGTTGCCGGTTGCGATGTAATCCTTGGCAACGAAGAAGATGCAGAAAAAGTGCTGGGTATAAAGCCTCAGGGTGTTGATGTTACATCGGGACACGTAGAAGGTACCGCTTACGAATCGGTATCCAAACAGATCATGGCCATGTTCCCGAGATGCAAGAAAGTAATTACCACATTGCGGGGTTCCGTGAATGCCAATAACAACAGCTGGTCAGGCGTACTCTGGAATGGTGAAAAACTGTTCGAAGCGCCCACTTACCAGATTACACACATTGTTGACCGTGTTGGCGGCGGCGACTCCTTTATGGGCGGTTTGGTTTACGGGCTCATTACCTGGCCCGACGATGATCAGAAGGCACTCGGCTTTGCAGTAGCTGCTTCCTGTCTGAAACATACCATCTATGGTGACTTCAACCGGGTAACCGTCGACGAAGTTCTGAAACTGATGGAAGGCGATGCTTCTGGCAGAGTAGCCAGATAGATATTCGATTCTCGATAATGGATGCTCGAACAAAACGTATCTAGGATCAAGCAACCAACATCGAGAATCTGTTTTTAATATAGTAATAAGAAAGAACATAGAAAGATGGCAAAATTTTCAAGAATAGAGGTTTTCCTCAAAATGAAAGGAACAGGGATTGTTCCACTATTTTATAGTCCCGACATCAACATTTGCAAAAACATTGTAAAAGCCTGCTACGAGGGTGGTGCAAGGGCTTTTGAGTTTACGAACCGTGGCGATTTTGCCCACGAAGTCTTTACGGAACTATCGAAATACGTAAAAAAAGAGTTGCCCGAAATGGCCATCGGGGTAGGTTCTGTCCTCGATGCCGGTACCGCATCCCTCTATATTCAGCTTGGTGCCGATTTTATTGTTTCACCATTGCTGAATCCCGATATGGCAAAGGTTTGCAACCGCCGCAAAGTAATGTGGTCGCCGGGTTGTGGCTCACTGTCTGAAATAAATCTGGCAGAAGAACTGGGCTGCGAACTAATTAAGATATTCCCGGGCGAACAGGTTGGAGGACCTTCATTTGTTTCAGCCATCAAAGCTCCGTGCCCCTGGACCGATATTATGCCTTCCGGTGGCGTATCGCCCGAATACGACAACCTCAAAGCCTGGTTCAAAGCCGGTGTAACTTGTGTCGGTCTGGGATCGCAATTGATGAAGAAATCTTACATTACTGAAAATAATTATGCAGGGCTTACCGAAAAGGTAAAAGAAACCATTGCATTAGTACAAAAAATAAAATCTGAATTATGATCTCTACCAATGAGTTGTTAGGATTGGAAGGCAAAACCATTGTGATAACCGGGGCTGCTGGCATCATTTGTTCGGCTCTGGCTGAAGGCTTTTGCACAGTGGGGATGAATGTGATGCTGTTGGATTACAACCTGGAAGGTGCCGAAAAACTTGCCACAGAATTGAGTGCCAAATTTCCAAACCAGATTATTAAAGGCTTCTTTGTGAATGTTCTTGAAGAACAAGCTGTAATGGATGCCAAAAATGAAATCCTGAAGTATGTTCCCCAAATTGACTTTCTGCTCAACGGAGCCGGAGGAAATAACCCAAAAGGAACAACCGATGTAGAACAAATCATTCCCGGTCAAAGCGAAGGGACCAACTTCTTCGATCTTCAATGGGAAGGTTTCAACCGGGTTTTCGATCTCAATCTGAAAGGCACCATGCTTCCCACTCAGGTCTTTGCTAAAGAGATGATCGAACGGAAAGAAGGGGCCATCCTGAACATCTCGTCGATGAATGCCTTCCGGCCTTTGACCAAAATTCCGGCCTATTCAGCGGCAAAATCATCCATCAACAATTTTACGGAATGGCTGGCCGTTCATTTTGCTAAAGCAGGGGTTCGGGTCAATGCAATTGCCCCCGGCTTCTTCCTAACCAACCAGAACCGCTTTTTGCTGATCAATCCCGAAACCGGCGAAATGACCCCGCGCGCCCAAAAGATTGTCAACAATACTCCGATGGGACGCTATGGCGAAGTGGATGAGCTTATTGGCACTTCCATCTACCTTCTGTCCGATATGGCCAGATTTGTTACCGGGATTGTAATCCCGATCGACGGTGGTTTCAGCGCCTACAGTGGCGTTTAAACCGGCACAGGTTCTTTGTTTGTTTTTCCACACCTCAAGGCGAAGGTGTCTTTATATTATGATTAATGTTAGGGATTTGTGGAATTTCCCCCACTTACGTGGGGGATTTTTTTCAAAGTATAAAATCCCGTTGTTCATAGAATTCACAACTGATTTAAAATAAACGAAATGAGTATCGAGATAAAAAAAGATTTTTCATATTCTTTAGTCGTGCCAACGAGTATGGGGGTTCGTATTACCCCGGTAAACGAACAACCGGTTCATTGCAGCGATACCTTTAAAATGCAGGCAACCAGTGCCGAAACAAACGTCGCTTCGATCCCATCCTACCTGGGATTACCCGTAAAAGTCCTGACCACTTTTGTAAAAGGCAGCCCTATTGCGCAATTTATCAAAAGTAATTTACGGAGCCGAAACATGGATTTTGAAGGGCCCGAAGTGGAACAGGGTGGCCCATGGGGATACCGCCACCAATTCAACATTGCCGACAGTGGCGCCGGATCGCGTGGCCCAAGGGTACAAAACGACCGTGCCGGAGAAGTTGGCCGTACGTTAAGTGTGAACGATTTTGACATTGAACGCATTTTTGCCAGGGAAGGAGTTCAGATCCTTCATCTTTCGGGATTAATTGGAGCTTTATCGCCCGAAACGAGCAAGTTTTGCCTTGAACTGGCAAGAGCTGCAAAGAAATATGGAACCCGTATCTCTTTCGATCTCAATTACCGTGCTTCATTCTGGAAAGGACGCGAAAAGGAACTGCACGAAATTTTTACAGAAATTGCTTCTGTTTCCGATATTTTAGTGGGAAACGAAGAAGATTTTCAACTCTGCCTGGGAATTGAAGGCCCTGAAGCCGGAGGAAAAGAACTGATTGACAAAATTGAAGGCTTCAAAGGAATGATTGGCCGGGTCAAAGAAAGATTTCCCAATGCATCGGTATTTGCAACCACATTGCGACAGGTTGTAAATGCCAACGAACATCTCTGGGGAGCCATTATGCTCGAAGGTGAAAACTGGCATGTTATTCAGCCACGTCCAATCACCGTTCTTGACCGCATTGGTGGAGGCGATGGTTTTGTGGGCGGTATGCTTTATGGAATCCTGAAAGAATGGGAACCTGAAAAATGGGTACAGTTTGGATGGGCTACCGGAGCATTGGCGACCACCTTCCTCACCGATTATGCCCAACCAGCCGATGAAGAGATGGTTTGGAGCATCTGGCAGGGGAATGCCCGGGTTAAAAGGTGATTTTTCGCATAAGAAGTAAATCCCTGTTTGACTAGAGAATACAGGGGAGTAATAGTCATCGGTAAGGGAACAAAATATTATTCTTCTAAATGAAGAATACCTGAGAAAATCAGGGAAAAAGACATTCTTTTTTGATAAATTGACACGAGAATTTTGGATTCTATCCAAAAACATTTGTAAATGGGTACTTCTAAATCAGAAATTATGAAAAAGAAAGTTTTGTTTTATGCATTCCTTTTTCTGACTGTTTTTACTTCTTGCAAGCAAAACCAGAATATTGAAATTGGTTTTCTCATTCACTCCAGTGCCAATGCCCGATGGCAAATGGATATCAAATATCTGGAAGAAAGAGCGAAGGAATTAGGCGCAACATTGATTATTAAAGATGCAAAGGGCGACGAAAACTTGCAGCTGAAACAAGCAGTCGAATTACTGGATATGGGTGTTGACGTTCTGATTGTTGTTGCTGCCAATCAGAACACGGCCGGAGGAATTGTCCGCGCAGCCCATGAAAAGAATGTAAAAGTAATTAGTTACGACCGAATGATTAAAAATGCCGATCTCGATTACCTAATTTCATTTGAATATGAAAAAATTGGTGAAATGATGGTGGATTATGTTTCAGACCGGGTTCCGAAAGGTAACTGCGTTTTGTTATGGGGCGATGCAAACGATGCAAACGCTGTCTTTATCAAAAACGGGCAACAAAGGGCATTAAAAGAAAATAATCAGCTAAAAATTGTTTACCAAACATACATCGAAGATTGGAACCAGGAAACATCAAAAGAAGTGATGAACAAGGTACTCGATTTTTCATCTGAAAAGATTGATGCGATAATCTCAAGCAATATTCCACTTGGAATTGGAGCTTACGAAGCATTGGAAAATCATGGATACGAGCCCGGCAAGGTTATTATTACCGGCATGGATGCCACACTCGATCTTATTCAGTCGATGCATGAAGGCGGAATAACGATGTCGGTTATTAAACCAATCAAAGAGCTGGCATATGGCGCTATTGATCTGGCTGTTGCTGCAGTTAAAAAGGATAAAATCAGATTCACAACCACCGTTAACAACGGGAGAATGAATGTGCCGGCAAAACTATTCCCTCCAATAGTAATTGATCAGTCGAATTATGAAAAAGTATTGGTTCAAAACGGGTTCTTCACAGAAAATGAGCTCCGTCTAAAATGACGAAAACAGAGATAATTGACACCTTGAATTTATATATTTTAATGATTTGCAAACGCTTATATGATCTATTTTGAAAAAGGTTCACCCGAATTCGTTCTATCCGGGCAAGATTTAAAAGAAGGACTGTTTACGGCCCTCACCCAGATTGGTGAAAAGAAAAAAGTGTTGGCCATACCGCCCGACTACACCCGGCTACCTTCAAATGCTGGGATATTAACCTCTTTTGCGTATCAATATTATCAGGAAAAACTGACCGATATATTACCTGCATTGGGAACCCATTCTCCCATGACCGATGCCCAGATTCAACACATGTTCCCCGATGTTCCCCGCAACCTTTTCAGGGATCACGACTGGCGGAACGACGTGATAACACTGGGAACCGTCCCCTCCTCGTACGTTGAAGAAATCTCGGAAGGAAAAGTCAGTTTTGACTGGCCCGCACAGGTTAACCGGCTTTTGAAAGAAGGCGGTTTCGACCTGATCCTCTCACTTGGGCAGGTTGTACCACACGAGGTTGTTGGAATGGCCAACTATAACAAAAATATTTTTGTGGGTACCGGAGGTTCTGAAGGTATCAATAAAAGCCATTTTGTTGGCGCAGCGTATGGCATGGAACGAATGATGGGCCGAGCCAATACGCCAGTAAGAAAACTATTCAACTATGCCACCGAACATTTTGCACAAGATCTGCCCATTGTATACGTTCAAACCGTGGTTGGGGTCGACGGGGAAGGAAAACTTGCCACCCGGGGATTGTTTATCGGCGACGATTTCGAAGTTTTTACCAAAGCCGCAGAGCTCTCGCTGAAGGTGAATTTCGACATGGTTGAAAAACCGTTGAAGAAAGTGATCGTCTGGCTCGATCCTGCCGAATTTAAAAGTACCTGGCTGGGCAACAAAAGCATCTACCGCACCCGCATGGCAATGGCCGACAGAGGGGAACTGATTGTCCTTGCCCCTGCCCTCAAAGAGTTTGGCGAGGATCATCAGATTGATAAACTGATCAGAAAATATGGATATTTCGGTACGCCAGCTACACTGAAAGCGGTGGCCGAAAACGAAGACTTGCAGGCAAATCTGGGCGCTGCAGCCCATTTGATCCACGGCTCGTCGGAAGGAAGATTTTCCGTAACTTATTGCCCCGGAAAGAATCCCGAAAACCTGAGCCGAAAAGAGATCGAAAGCGTTGGTTTCAACTGGGGCGACCTGGATGAAATCACCAAAAAATATGACCCGAAAAAGTTAAAAAACGGGTTCAACCAACTGCCCAATGGTGAAGAGATATTCTTTATCTCCAACCCGGCGCTGGGCTTATGGGCGCACAGTGACAGGTTTGAATAGACAAAAGACATTTAAAAAGAGAAGCCCCATCGGGGCGAAATATTAATAACCCCGGGTTTCAACCCGGGGGAGAGAAATACCGAGAAAAACCGTCCGCGGTAGAATGTTCTTCAAAGAATAAATCCACTTTCGGACGGAATAGGATAACGATTTATTAATGAAATAAACAAAAAAGAAATATTTATCATGAAACAAAAAGCAGATATAGGATTAATCGGGTTGGCCGTAATGGGCGAAAACCTGGTGCTTAATATGGAGAGCAAAGGCTTTACCGTAGCAGTTTTTAACCGTACCGTTGAGAAAGTAGACCATTTTGTCAATGGCCGCGGAGCTGGAAAAAATTTCATTGGAACACATTCAATCGAAGAACTCTGTGCTTCACTTGAACGCCCGCGTAAAGTAATGATGCTGGTAAAAGCCGGAAAACCAGTCGACGACTTTATCGACTTAATTATACCTCATCTTGAACCGGGCGACATTATCATCGACGGTGGAAACTCTCACTTCCCCGACACTATTCGTCGGGCAAAATACGTCGAGAGCAAAGGGTTACTTTACATTGGAACTGGTGTTTCGGGTGGCGAAGAAGGCGCTTTGTTGGGTCCTTCGATGATGCCAGGTGGTTCGCCAGCCGCATGGCCAGCCGTAAAAGACATTTTCCAGGCCGTTGCGGCAAAAGTTGAGGATGGTTCACCTTGCTGCGACTGGGTGGGCGAAGGTGGCGCAGGTCACTTTGTGAAAATGGTTCACAACGGCATCGAATACGGCGACATGCAGATTATTTGCGAAGCTTACCAATTGATGAAAGAAATGCTGGGTATGAGCGCCTACGAAATGCACGAAGTATTTAAAGAATGGAACAAAGGCGATTTGGATTCTTACCTGATTGAAATTACCCGCGACATATTAGCCTTTAAAGATGAAGATGGCTCAGCTATTGTAGAGAAAATATTGGATACAGCCGGACAAAAAGGCACCGGAAAATGGACTGGCGTTGCTGCCCTCGATTTAGGTATTCCATTAACATTGATTGGCGAATCGGTATTTGCCCGTTGCTTGTCGGCCCAGAAAGATATTCGTGTTGAAGCATCAAAAGTTCTTGGCGGACCAGCAGTAGACAAATCGATCGACAAAGCACAAATGATTTCTGATTTGAAAGATGCTTTGTTCGGAGCAAAAATTATTTCTTATGCACAGGGCTATAACCTGATGATGGAAGCCGCAAAAGAGTATGGCTGGAACCTGAACTACGGCGGTATCGCGTTGATGTGGCGCGGCGGATGCATTATCCGTTCGGTATTCCTGGGTGATATCAAAAAAGCATTTGACAAAAACCCAGCATTATCGAACTTATTGCTCGACCCATACTTCAAAGAAATTGTAGAAAAAGCCCAAGCCGGATGGCGCAGGGTTTGTGCTACTGCATTAACTAATGGAATTCCTGTTCCTGCTCTCACTTCAGCCCTCTGTTATTTCGACGGATTACGCAGCGAACGTTTGCCGGCCAACTTACTTCAGGCTCAGCGCGATTATTTCGGGGCTCATACCTACGAACGCATTGACAAACCAAGAGGCGAATTCTTCCACACCAACTGGACCGGGCGTGGTGGAGAAACAGCTTCAAGTACTTATGTTGTTTAACCAATAATACAATCACGAATGTCATTAAATCAAATAACAAACAACAAAACCAAAATGACGAATTTCCGGTGGACGGTTTGTGCAATGCTTTTTGTTGCTTTGACGATAAATTATATGGATCGTCAAGTTCTCTCACTTACTTGGGACGAATTTATCAAGCCCGAATTTCATTGGAATGATGGGCATTATGGAACAATAACAGCAATATTTTCATTGGCTTATGCTTTTTTCTATCTTTTTGCCGGTAGATTTATCGACTGGATGGGGTCTAAAAAAGGTTATCTTTGGGCTATTGGAGTATGGTCTGTAGGTGCTTGTTTACATGCTCTTTGTGGTGTGTTTACCGAAAATGTGGTTGGACTGCATTCTTATGAAGAATTAGTAAGGGCAACTGGAGATACTGCCGTTTTAATTTCAACAGTCAGTATGTATGCTTTCTTATTCGCAAGAATTGTTCTTGGTCTTGGCGAAGCCGGTAATTTCCCGGTATCTATCAAAGTTACTGCAGAATATTTTCCAAAGAAAGACCGTGCTTTTGGTACGGCAATTTTTAACTCAGGAGCATCGGTAGGAGCATTGCTCGCACCGGTAACTATTCCTATTCTGGCTAAGAATTTTGGCTGGGAAGCTGCTTTCATCCTAATTGGGGGATTAGGTTTTATTTGGATGGGATTCTGGGTATTCCTCTATAAAAAGCCAGGTGAAAGTAAATTCGTAAACGAAGCTGAATTAGCCTATATTGAACAAGATTCACAAGAAGAAGATGCTGTTGATGAAACAAAGGAAGAAAAGAAAATTCCATTTATGCAGTGTTTTAAATTCAAACAAACATGGTCGTTTGCTTTTGGTAAATTCATGACCGATGGCGTTTGGTGGTTCTTCCTATTCTGGACTCCATCATATCTACATAGCCAATTTGGAATTAAAACTTCCGATCCCCTCGGAATGGGACTTATTTTTACCTTGTATGCAATTGTAACCGTTCTGTCAATTTTTGGTGGAAAAATTCCTACCCTTATCATTAATAAATCAGGGCTGAATCCTTATGCTGCACGAATGAAAGCAATGTTAATTTTTGCATTTGTTCCGTTATTGGTATTGGCAGCTCAGCCACTTGGCGTTTATTCTCCCTGGCTTCCTACTATTTTGATAGCCCTTGCATGTGCAGCACACCAGTCCTGGTCGGCAAATATTTTCTCTACCGTAGGCGATATGTTCCCTAAAGGTGCAATTGCATCAATTACAGGTATTGGAGGTATGGCAGGAGGCTTGGGGTCATTCTTCGTTAACAAAGGTTCAGGAATGTTGTTTGTACATGCAGAGCAAACAAATATGACTTTTATGGGGTTCGAAGGTAAACCTGCCGGTTATTTTATTGTATTTATTTTCTGTGCATTTGCGTATCTTATTGGTTGGACTGTAATGAAATCGTTAGTGCCAAAATATAAATTGGTAAAATTCTAAATAGACTATATCGAAGGGGATTAGGTTCCCCTTCTTTTCCTTCTATAACTAATACTTGATAAAAATCTAATTATGAGAAAAATAAGTAAATATTCTTTTGGCGTAGGTGACCGGTTTGGCCATCAGGGCAAGGCCCAGCTAAAAGCGTTTATTGCAGCCAAAGAGCAATTTGGTATCGAATTTACTCCGGTTTGGAACAAATCGAACCGCGAACACATGATTATCGGTACTGAACCTACTGAAGTCCGCAAGGAAGCTGATGCTGCTGTTGCTGCGTTAGGTTGGAAAGGCGACTATTATGTCGATGCCGACCATATTAACTTCAAAAACGTAGACCGCTTCATCGAATCCAGCGATTTCTTTACCATCGACGTAGCTGATTTCATTGGTAAAGGCGCTCCTGCCGATAAAGTTGACGAATTTGTCGCCAATCATAAAAAATACATTGGAAAGCTCGAAATCCCAGGCATAAACGAGGTGTTTAATGTAACCGAAGAGAAACTGAAGAGCTTTGCCGGCGATTATTTAATGGCTATTGCCGAAGCTTCGCAGGTATATAAATATTTGGTAGAAAAGAAGGGCATGGGCAACTTTGTTCCCGAAGTATCGTGCGATGAAACCGATACGCCACAAAGTCCGCTCGATTTATTCTTCATTTTAAAGCTTCTGGCCGATAATGGTGTGCCTGCACAAACCATTGCACCACGCTTCTCCGGAAGGTTCAATAAAGGCGTTGATTACGTGGGCGATGTAGCTCGTTTCGAAAAAGAATTTGAGCAGGACCTGCTTGTGATCGATTATGCGGTTAAAAAATTCGGGTTGCCCGATAATTTGAAGCTGAGCGTTCATTCCGGAAGCGACAAATTTTCCATCTACCCGATTATTGGCAAGTTGATCAAAAAGCACGACAAGGGAATCCATATCAAAACTGCCGGAACAACCTGGCTGGAGGAGATCGCCGGTTTGGCACTGGCCGATGGCGATGGGTTGAAACTTGCCAAAGAAGTGTATGCGCTTGCCTATGAAAAAATGGACGAGCTCACGGCACCTTACGCTTCTGTCATCGACATCAGTTTAGCAAAACTGCCCCTTCCCGAAGAGGTAAACAACTGGACATCGGAACAATTTGGAAATGCGATTGTCCACAATCAAAGCTGCAAAGAATACAATCCCGATTTGCGTCAGTTGATCCATGTGGGATACAAAATTGCCGCAAAAAAAGGCGAAGTGTACTACAACGCACTTGAAAAGTTTGAGCCAACCATTGAGAAACAAGTGTTTGAAAATATTTTCGAAAGGCATATGAAACTTTTGAAAGGATAGATTTTTTGCATAAAACCAGAAGATGGAATACCGGAGGATGAAAATCACGACCTTCGATATTCCATCTTTTTTTATGAATGCCTTCCTCAAAAAAACTCCTTCGATATTTTATTATGATACCCATTGCGATTATTCAGGAATATCTTAACTTTAAATAAGTATTTTGAAACAAAATAGTTGTTTAAGAAGTTGACCAACGATTAAACTTATGGAAAAAGATAATCCTTTTGCGAAGAAAATAGATTCCTTGAATACTGAAATTGAGAAGTTAAAGAAAGGATTAGAAGAGTCGAAACAATTCAACACGACTGTTTTTATAAACCTGAACCACGAAATAAGAACTCCATTAAACGGCATTTTAGGTTTTTCCGAAGTAATCACCGATCCCTCCATTTCCGAATCGGAACGAAGTAATTATTCCGATATCATTGCCGAAAGTAGTAATCTGCTCATGTCGATCATTTCGGATGTGATTGATATTTCAAAGATTAATTCAGGAATCTACCGTATTTATCCCGTCCGTTTCGACCTCAACGATCTGATGTTTCAGATTTATCAAAAGTTCAAGCCGGAAGCAGAAAAGAAAAACCTCCAACTCTTCCTTGAAAATGTAATCAGCTCAACGAAAACAATTTCTTCCGACCCTGCTGTCATCGAAAAAGTACTGAACAAACTAATCGACAATGCGTTAAAATTCACCAAGCAAGGATGGGTAAAATTCTATTACAAAGAAGAAAAAGAGCACATTGAGTTTTTTGTCGAAGATACCGGAATAGGCATTCCCGAGGATCAGCGTTCGACTATTTTTGAACGATTTACCAAACAACCGGTATCTCAATCGAGAAAACTTGGTGGAACGGGGATCGATCTCTCATTGTGCCATGGCCTTGTTGGATTGTTAGGAGGAAAAATATCTCTTCTCCCAGCAAAAAAAGAGGGATCAATTTTTAGATTCACCGTCGCACGAAACTTTTAATAACCCTTTTGCCCTGATTATTTTACGATCCAACAATCACAGAATAAAATTTTTTATTTTAACCTCCCTTTTTATAATCCTGTTTCAACCAATTTTGTAAATTGTACTAACGAACAATAATTAAAACCTTAAATGCTCAACCAACAGAGAGTGTTTCTAACTGATTGAAAAATGGAAATACCAGATAAATACTCCGATGAGCTTGAACAGGCATTACTGATGCTCGACCGCAATCAGGCAGAAAAGATTGTGATGGATACGTTAAAACTAGGGCCACCAGCCGAAATCGCGGGGAAATTACTTTCCAAAACACTCCAAAACATAGGAGAAGCTTGGGTTGAAGGCCGTATCGCCCTTTCCCAGGAATACATGAGTAGCATCATCTGTGAAGAGTTGATCGACAAAATTCTTCCGCCAGCCAGCCCCCAAAGAATTTCTCAACCCCCAATGGCCATTGCGGTATTCGAAGACTACCATCTTCTGGGCAAACGCATCGTTTTATCGGCGTTGCGGGCAAGTGGGTTCGAGCTACTCGACCTGGGCGGAGGATTAACAGCCGACCAGTTAGTTGAAATTATTCATCACGAAAAAATTGAAATCTTATTGCTTTCGGTATTGATGCTCCCGTCTGCTATCCGGGTGAAAGAACTGAAAAAAAAGCTAAATGGGACGAACACGAAGCTCATTGTTGGCGGCGCCCCTTTCCGCTTCGACGAAGAACTATGGAAAGAAGTTGGAGCCGACGCTTTCGGGAAAGATTCATCGGAAGCCATCGAAATCGTAACGAAAATGGTGGAGGAAATGAGATGAAAACAAAAGAGATGACCCCGATGGAACGGGTGCTTACCGCCCTTTCGCACCAGGAGCCCGACCGCGTACCAATGTTCCTGCTACTCACCATGCATGGCGCGAAAGAGTTGGGCATAAGCATACAGGAATATTTTTCCAAAGCAGGGAATGTCGTTGAAGGGCAATTGAGGCTCCAAAAAAAATACCATTCCGATTGCTTCTATCCATTTTTCTATGCCCCACTCGAAACCGAAGCCTTTGGGGGAAAAACATTTTATTCCGAGGATGGCCCCCCGAATTCAGGGTTACCCATTATCCGGGACATTGAAAAGATTACCCATCTTGAAGCCCCAAAAATCAAGGAGTCGAAAATGCTGCACAAGGTTTTGGTTGCCATCGAAGAGCTGAAAAAAGAGGCAAAAAACGAGATCCCGATCATTGGGGTCACCATGTCGCCTTTTTCCCTGCCGGTATTGCAGCTGGGCTTCGAAAAATATTTTGAAGTCATGTTCTTCCGAAAAGATCTCTTCGACAAACTGATGCAGGTAAACGAAGCTTTTTGCATCGAATGGGCCAATGCACAACTTGCCGCAGGAGCCACAGCCATTTGCTATTTTGACCCGGTATCCAGTTCAACCATCATCCCCAGGGAGAAATACCTGGAAACTGGTTTTCAAGTGGCGAAACGCACCATCAGCCAAATCAAAGGAGCAACGGCAACCCACTTCGCCTCAGGAAACTGCCTGCCCATTGCTGACCTGATTGCTCAAACAGGAACAGCGGCCGTTGGCGTTAGTTCAAAAGAAAATTTGGCAAACCTGAAAGAAACCTGCCGGGGCAAACTGAGCATTATCGGGAACCTCAACGGGATTGAAATGCGGCGCTGGACACCCGAACAGGCAGCCTCCAACGTTCGCGAAGCCATTCAGATAGCTGCACCGGGCGGTGGCTTTATTCTCTCTGACAACCACGGGGAAATCCCATTCTCTGTTTCAGATGAAATTTTGAAAACCATTTCAGAAACCGTACTCACTTATGGGAAATATCCCATTTTATCAAAATGACACCTTCGCTTGGTATATACATCTGCAACTCGTTGGTACCCGAAGTAAGCCAACTGCTTCATTCAGGCAATTACCCCGACGTAAAGGTTAAGAGCTTCCCGGCCGTTTGCATTGGTTGCTCCCTCACGAACAAACACATCGCCGAGATGATCGGTAACGACCTTGAAGAGTTCTCAAAGATCATCGTCGTTGTAAGTTCCTGCCGGGGCCAAAAAAACGAAGCACCACCTGCCAGCAAAAAGGTCGAGATTATTCAGCTGGAACAGTGCTTCGAAATATTTATCAACCGTCCAACCATTTACCACTTTGTACAACAAGGCTGCTACCTGGTTTCGAATGGTTGGTTACGAAATTACCAGCGGCATATCAGGGAATGGGGATTTGATAAGGAAACAGCAAAAAAGTTTTTCGGCGAAACCTGCAAAAAAATTTTGTTGATCGAAACCGGGTTGCCCGGCGACTACCGGCCAAACCTCGAAGCCCTTTCGGAACACATGGGCCTGCCTTATGAGATTCTCCCTGTAGGCTCCAGCCATTTGCAAGCCTTTCTCGACCAGATTATTTTCAACTGGCGCAACGAAGCTGAGCGGATTAAACAAAACGAGCGGATTGCCAAGCTAACCCGTGAAAGCGCCGATTTCTCGTTAATTTTCAACCAGTTGAAAAGGTTAATCGACTATACTGAAGAGGAGATGATTGTGTCCGAAATTACCTCGTTACTGAACATGATTCTGGCACCCGGTCAAATCAGCTACCGGCAATTCCTGAATGGAAAAGAAATGACCGCAACCCGTCCGTCCGACATTCAACCAGCCTTCAACCCCGAAAACAGTCTGTCAATCAATATTGAACACCGGAGTGAACTATTGGGAATCTTCATGGTCTATTCGCTTCGTTTCCCTGAATATATCAGCCATTACAAAACAATCGGGCAACTGATCAGCCAGATTGGAGGAATCTCGATAGCCAATGCACGGAAATACAGTGAGCTCGAAAAGACCCGTTCTGAACTTTCAAAAAGTGAAAATCTTTTTAAGGCCATCATGCTGCAATCTCCTTCTGTGATTGAATTATATGATTTGAACGGATTACAGATCAACGTCAATCGCGCTTATGAAGAGTTATGGGGATTCCCGGCAAACCATACCGTCAACCAATTCAACATTCTCAAAAGTAAGGAAGTAAAAAAAACAGGACTGATCGATTATGTCATGCGCGCTTACAATGGAGAATCAGTACAAGTTCCGGAATATCAATTCAACTCAACAGGCAAGACGGAAGGTCGCGGGAAAGGCTGTACCCGATGGCTTAATACCAGGATCTACCCGTTAAAAGACCATGAAGGCAACGTTACCAATATTATTATTGCCCACGAAGATGTGACCCTGAAAAAGCAAGCAGAAATTATTCTGAGTGAAAACACAACAAAATTCAAAAATTTATCTCAGGCAGGAGCCGAAATGTTGAACCTAACTTCACTTGAAGCGATCTACGATTATTTTACCGAAAAACTACACCAACAATACCCCAATACCATTATTCTTTTTGCCTCGGTTAATGAAGAAGAAAACGTATCGTATCTAAAAATCATCAAGGGCTTATCCAGCAAAATGCTGCAACGATCGATCAAACTAGCCGGGTTTAATTACCTTGATAAACCATTCAAACTTCAACCTTTTCACAAGGATGTCTTTAAAAAGGGTAATTTTTACCATTTTGACAGAGGACTTGCTGAATTCTCGGGACCTGAGTTTCCCGATGCCGCTGCAAAAATCGCTGAAAAGATCTTTGGGATCAGGAATATCTATACGATCGGCATAAACAAGGAGGAAAAATTATATGCAATCCTTCATTTTTTTAACCGTGGGAAAGAACCGATTTCCGACAATGAATACATTGAGTCGTTTGTAAAACAGACCGGTATTGTCATTGAACGAAAAATTCTGGAAGAGTTGTTAAAAAAGAGTGAAGAACAATACCGGTTTATCGCCGAAAACATGTCGGATGTGATCTGGTCAATCGATATCGAAACCCTTCGGTTTAACTACATCAGCCCTTCGGTAATTAACCTGACTGGATTCACGGACGAAGAAGCCATGCAACTTTCGATAGAAGAAACCCTTGAGGAAAAGTCGGCACAATATGTATTAACCGAACTGCCCAAACGCATTGTAGAATTCTATGAAGGGAAAAGACTGCAACAGGTTTCATCGCATGAGCTGCAGCAGCATTGCAAAGATGGTTCAATCGTTTGGGTTGAATTCATCACCATGTTCAAAACATCGGACGAAGGAAAAGTAACCAGCCTTGTAGGGATCTCCCGGAATATTGATGCCCGAAAGAAAGCAGAAATCGAGATCCAGCAAAAAAATGAAGAACTTTCACGGATCAACGCCGAAAAGGACAAGTTCTTCTCCATTATTGCCCATGACCTCCGGTCTCCGTTTGCTTCGATCGTTGCTCTTACCGAAATGATGGCCGACAACACCAATCCACTTACAGCCAATGATTTTCTAAAATATTCAAAATCACTTTACAAAACAGCAAGCTCAACCTTTAACCTGCTCGAAAACCTGCTCGAATGGTCGATGTTGCAAAGGGGAATAACAATTTTCAATCCCCAGCCCATTTACCTGAACGACTTTTTCAACACCAGCGATGAAGCCACCCTCGAAATTGCTTTAAAGAAGAACATCAAACTGGTTTTTCCCCAAAACAGTTCGCTCACCGTTTGGGCTGATCAGAATATGCTGCGGACCATCATGCGAAACCTGATATCAAACGCCATTAAATTCACCCAACCCGGAGGAACCATTTCGGTTAGCACAAAAAAAGGGAACAATAGCAGGGTTGTCTTCTCAATTAAAGATACCGGCATTGGAATGAGCCCGGAAATTTTAAACAACCTTTTCCGGATAGATAAAAACGTGAGCCGACCGGGCACTGGCGGAGAACCAAGTTCTGGCTTAGGCCTGATACTTTGCAAAGAATTTGTGGAAAAACAAGGTGGCGACATCTGGGTTGAGAGTGAAGAAGGCAAAGGAAGCACCTTCTGTTTTTCAATCCCACTTTTAATTGAATAACAACAAAAAAACGAAGCAATGATGCAACGTAAAGATTCCGACACAGAACACCTCCATGGCAGGGCACAAAACCCAAAGGATTCGTCATTGGATCAGGAAGCATTTTTTCGGGCCATATTCGAAAACAACTCTGCCGCCATTGCCATCATCGAAGCCGACATGACGGTATCGATGGTAAATAATGCGTTCTGTGAAATGTGCGGATATTCAGAAGAAGAGTTAATAGGGACAAAATGGACAGAAAGAATACCACCCGAAGAGGCAAAACGAATGAAAGAGTATAACCAGCAACGGTTTATCGATTCAGCTAATGTCCCTAATAAATATGAATTTACGTTTTTCACGAAGAGCGGAGAGTTACGGCATGGGCTGGTTTCGGTGTCGATACTAAAATCAAACAACAAAGCAATTGCCTCATTTGCCGATATTACCAAACAGAAACAAACCGAAGAGGCATACCGACTAAGCGAAGAAAAGTTTCGTTCATTAATTGAACACGCTTCCGATGTGGTTTATACTCTTACTTCAGAAGGGATCATCACCTATACCTCGTCCAATTGGACAGAACAATTAGGACATGATCTATCAGAAGTCATCGGGCACTCCTTTGCGAAATTTGTCCATCCAAACGATATTGAAAGATTACATGCCTTAATCGTTCAAAATTTCTTAACCGGGGAGAAATTAACGAATGTCGAATATCAAATCAGTCAAAAAAATGGCCAATGGAGATGGTTTTCTTCAAGTTCTTCTCCCATTCTCGACTCTAATGGGAAAGTCACGACACTCATTGGCATTGCCCACGACATAACCAAACGCAAACAAACCGAAGAAGCCCTGCAAAAAAGCGAAGCATTATTAAACACACTGATTAACACCATCCCCGATTTGATTTGGTTAAAAGACACAAATGGCGTTTTCCTCTCGTGCAATACCATGTTCGAGCGTTTTTTGGGAGCCACAGGTAACGAAATTATCGGCAAAACCGACTACGACTTTGTTGATCACGAGCTGGCCGATTCCTTTCGAAAAAACGATCAGATCGCCATGGAAAAAGGTGGCCCATCGAACAACGAAGAGTGGATCACTTTTGCCGACGACGGGCACAGTGCGTTGCTCGACACCATTAAAACCCCCATGTACAACCCGAATGGTGAATTGATCGGAGTTCTGGGGGTTTCCCGCGACATTACGGAAAGGAAGAAGATATTGTCGCAATTTGAATCGACTAATGCTTTGCTGTCGTCGGTCCTCGAAAGCTCGCCCAACGTCGTTATGTTTGCTCTCGACAAGAACTACCATTACCTTACCTTCAACAAAAAACACAAGGAAATCATCCAGATGATATGGGGTAAAGAGATCGCCATCGGAACCAATATGATGGATGTTTTCGGAAACCACCCCGACAAAGAAAAAGCAAAAGCAAACTTTGACCGGGCTCTTGCTGGTGAATATCTATCGATTGTGGAAGAATATGGCGATGAAGAAAAAACCCGCCAATTCTGGCAAGATTACTATTCACCCATTTATTCCTCCCGTGGCGAAATTATCGGAATAACCTGTTTTGTACTTGATATCTCGAAACTAAAACGAGCTGAAGCCGCCTTGAAGGAGAGTGAATACTTTTTCAAAGAATCGCAAAATGCAGCGTTCATTGGTTCCTATAAAGTCGATTTTATGCGCGGGACCTGGGAATCGTCGGATGTTATGGACCAAATCTTTGGGATCGATAAAAATTACAGCCGAAATATCCAGGAAGGATGGACCAGTTTAATACATCCCGAAGACAGAGCATTCATGCAAAAGCAGATGATCGAAGATGTCATCACAAAACACAAACCATTTAATGCCGAATACCGTATCATCCGGAAATCAGACGGGGAAATCCGATGGGTCAACGGTCTGGGAAAAGTCATTGTCAACGATCAGGGAAAAGTTACTTCACTGATCGGAACCATTATGGACATCTCTGAACGGAAAATTGCAGAACAAACCATCCTGCAAAGCCAGCAAAAATTAAGCATGGCCCTGAAAATAGCCTATTTGGGAACATGGGAATACGACATCAAAACCGATCTGTTCTACTTCACAGACGGACTTTATAGTATCTACCACACCTCTGCGGATCAAATTGGCGGATACAAACTATCTGCATCCGGTTATATTGAGCGATTTGTTCACCCCGATGACAAGAATCTGGTGATTCAGGAAATTCAGGGGCTAATCAACGCCAAACACCAGGAACAGACCCGGCAACTGGAACATCGTATTCTTTATGCCGATGGAGGGGAAGGTTATATCTCCGTTCATATTGCTATCGTCAAGGATGAGCAGGGCAACGTGATAAAAACTTACGGAATTAACCAGGACATTACCGAACGCAAGAAGGCCGAAGAAGAACTCCGGACCAGTGAAGCACAATTGCGGGAACTAAACGCCACCAAAGACAAATTTTTCTCCATTATTGCCCACGATCTGCGAAATCCATTCTCCGTGGTTCTTGGTATTTCTGAAATGATGGCCGATCGTTCATTTCGATTTACCAACGATGAAATGAGGCAAAATTCCGAATTGCTTTACAAAACAACCAGCTCAACCTTCGCCTTGCTCGAGAATCTGCTGGAGTGGTCAACCTTACAACAGGGAATCAGCAAACTGAAAGTTGAAACCATCTCGTTGCCCGAATTCATCGAGAACCTGAATGAATCAGCCAGCGAAATGGCTTCAAAAAAATCGGTAAAACTGACCGCCAGGATACCTGAAAAAGCAACATTACAGGCTGACCCGAACATGCTGCATTCCATTTTGCGTAACCTGATCACCAATGCGATCAAATTCACCGAACCCGGAGGAACCGTTGCTCTTGTTACACAAAAACAAGCCGATGATTCTTTCCTTTTTATCGTGAAAGATTCCGGAATCGGGATGCCTGAATCCATCATCCAAAATTTATTCCGTATTGATGCAAATGTAAACCGCCCTGGTACCAATGGGGAGCCCAGTACGGGGCTCGGATTAATCCTTTGCAAAGAATTTGTCGAGAAACACGGCGGGAAAATATGGGTTGAAAGCGAAGAGAACAAAGGAAGCTCTTTCTATTTCACGATACCTGCCAACAAAGCCTGACGGCATGAACCGTTGTTCTTCCGGTTTCAGCAAAATAGCTATCTTCTTCCAGACAGAACACCTGAAAGAATTTAAAACGATCAAGCAACGAGACTGGCTCTTACGATTTCGGGGCTTTCCGAGGCAGAGAGAACCTGAATTTTGACCCTACCCCCGGTTCCGATTCGAGCGTAATTTTCCCGCCCATCAGTTCAACCAGGTTTTTCACAATGGATAGACCAAGTCCGTTCCCTCCAAAATTCCGGGTAGTGTCTTCCTCCCCTTGCCGGAACCGCTCAAAAATCGTCGTCTGTACCTCGGGCTTTATCCCAATACCTGTATCGTAAACAATGAACCACACCATTTCCTCATCGAAATGTTCGACACCAAACCCAATCTCGCCACGCATGGTAAATTTCACCGCATTATTTAACAGGTTGGTCAGAACCTGAATAAACCTGTTTTCATCGGCATAAACAACCAACCCCTCTTTCTCGAGCAAGGTAAGAACCAAATGCGACTTATTGATTTCAACCAATTTGAGCGAAAAAACCGTATGAATCGATTTTAAGATCCCGTTTACATTCAGATAGGAATAAAAGGTCTTTAACTGACCGGTTTCCAGACTCGATATATCGATGATATCATTGATAATCTGGAGTAAGCTTTCGGCGCTCTTGTTAATGATGTTTGAATACTCTTTCTTCTCGTCAGCCGACAAATCTTCTTCTGAAGTAAGGAAATTACTGAACCCAAGAATCGAATTCAACGGGGTACGGATTTCGTGGCTCATGTTGGCAAGGAACGACGATTTCAGTTTATCACTTTCTTCGGCCTTCTCTTTGGCCACAATCAGTTCCTCCAGCATTTTTTTCTTTTCCGAGACATCCTCCTTAATCGCAATGAAATTAATTATCTGGCCTTTATCGTTTAATACGGGCGAAATGTTCGCATTTTCCCAGTACAGTTCCCCATTTTTCTTTTTGTTGAGAAATTCAGCTTTCCAATCTTTTCCCGACAAAATCGTATCCCACATTTCCTTATAAAACTCCTTGTTCTGCTTTCCTGACTTTAAGATTCTCGGATTTTGCCCGACAGCTTCTTCACTCGAATAACCCGTGATCTCTGAAAATTT
>Ga0209098_1001212_pt1 | contig 25304 bp, 18 predicted proteins | sample AD_JPNHW1_MetaG_FD_184429 | JGI IMG/M metagenome (GOLD analysis project Ga0209098, IMG submission 184429) | Active sludge microbial communities of municipal wastewater-treating anaerobic digesters from Japan - AD_JPNHW1_MetaG (SPAdes) (version 2) | ecosystem: Engineered > Bioreactor > Anaerobic...
TGCCGTCTTTTTCGATGAGGGAGGCAAGATTGGTAATTGAGAGATATAAAACATATCCTTTGACTCCTCCGAGAAGGGCATTTGTCAGGTTATCGATATAAGAGAAATAGGAATTCAAAAGAGTATTCTTGTCAAAGCGATCCATCGTGAGATAGTCGCTGGCAGGTTTCATAAAAAAGTGGGCGGAATCATCCTCTTCATTTTGGAGAACGATCGAGGTCTCGTATTTATTCTTTCCGAGAGCTTGAATCATGCTGTGCTTAGTTTTTAATGGGCAATTCTCGCAGGAGGTATCGCGGCCATATAAAGCTTTGTAACAAGCTTGGTGCTTTTTAGCAGTGGAGATTTCATCCATCAGAGAGTCGCTGATGAAAGTGAGGCGGTGAGATTTCTTGGCCACGCTGTAGAGTTTGATATCGCTCAAGCGAAGGATGTCGCGGAATCTCGTTCTATTGAGGACCGAGAAATTAGCATCGCGAGCCGAGCGGAAAAAGCTCGAGAGGACATAGGCGAAAACCGACAGAGATTCTCTCGCGTAGGTGTCGAGATTAAGCTCTTTATCGTCGTTTAAGAAATAGAGGATGGCAAAAGCCTTTTCATTGTTATTTATTGTGAAGAATGATCCGGATTCAATGCAGAAGATATCGATGAAAGGAGCCACTTTATTGTTCAAGTGTTTGCGAGAAGAGAAATAATAGGAATTATCGAGGTCTTTGGCTTCATTGATGCTCTCGACAAACTCGCTGTTCACCACTACTCCTTCGGGGAAAATATGAGAATTCTTCGAGGAGTATGAGTATTTGCTTAAGAAGGAGTCGCTATCATTATCAAATTCGATAATACCAGCGCAGGAGAAGGAAAAGTAATCGGCGACTTGCCCGATCAATTTTGTGATGCGGCGGTAAGAAGACTCAAAGTGACGCGCATCAATTTTGAGCGAGGAAAGACTCTCGACAAATTTAGCAACTGTCCCAGTGTTAATATTGCTCTCAAGCCAGAGAGGATTCTGACCGAGCTGCGGATTAGGGAGATAGAAATTGATGTTTTTATTCTGGCGATTAGCAAATTTCAAATCATCCATGATGTTTTCAGCGCTGCTATAAGGATAGATGACCACAGAAGCGCGGCATAAAACCATGTCTGAGCCTTGTGGAGTGTGCTTCAATAAGGAAATGCCTTTGAGCATCTGATCGATCTCTTCTTTCAACTGCGAGATGCTGTCGATGCGGGGAACAAAAAGCAAAAAGCCTTTTTGATTGGGGTTTTCGCTGATTAGCAGGCCATTGTAATTGAGGGCTTTTCGGATATTCTTAACCACCACGTTCGCGTCCTTTTCTTTGATGGCCTCCGCGCCTAAAGCATAAGTGAGTTGAACAAATGCGTGGCGGAAGAAGCGGCTGGTTTTGAGAATGTTAGGAATATTTTCCACCAGAGAATCGTAGGAGACGATGATGCGGCTGCCTTTTTGATACTCGAGTTTCACTTCCGAATCCGCTAAGGAAGCATCTTCGAGGCAAAGTGAGGAAAAGTGATCGGTAATGCTTTGAAACAGCTCATTGACGTCGCTTGCTTCGATTAAATGTTCATCGGGAATGGGACTAAAGACTTTCTTGCGGTGGGCAAAAATCTTGATGTTGTTTTTCACTCCGAGATAGAGGGTATCGTAAAGAAGGGCTTTGCCTTTTCTGACGAATAGAAAACCACCGACGCATAGCAAGAGTGCTAAAGCAGAAAAGATAATCAATAAGATTAACTGCATGGTGTGACTATTTGGAAAAATCAGAGACAATAGAAAGCCGATGAGATCGAGAGCCAATAAAGAGAAGATAGCGATGGAAACGATCTGATAGATTTGAAATATCTGTGGAATAGAAATTTTCTTTTTTTCGTTTTTCATATAGGCCTCCTATCTCAAAACATCTTGGCGGTTGATTTCGCCAATTGAGGAGACAACCGCTTTGCCAACGGCAGCGTATTGCCTCAATATTTTTACGTAATTGTTGATATCTAATTTAACCCCGGCTTTGCCTTCCACGACTTTGACGGAAATAAAAGGGATATCCGCTAGGTAGCACGCTAAGGCGATGCCGGCGGTCTCGCCATCGACGACGATGTTATCGCGAGAGGCTAATAGCTTTTCGTCTTTAGCGATATTCTCCATCATGTGCATATCTTGGCAGTAGGCGCTAGATGAGAAAAATAGACAGTTGAAATGATTTCCATTAGCGATGCGGCTAAGGAAAGAGTTAACAGTTTCTAAAAGTTGAAGATTGGGCTGATAATCTTTAGGGAGCCCAGGAATCTGTCCGAGGACCGTGCCTTTGGAATGCTCAATTTGATTTAAATCGCCAAAGATAACGCGGTTGCTGACGGCGATGCTGCCCTCTTTGAGATTGTCAGAGATTGCTTCGCATTTGCCGACGCAAAAGATGACGCTGATAAAGAATTTTTCAATCAAGTAGGTGGCTAATGATGCTGATAGATAAGAAGTGTAGACATCTTCCAAAATCATCACTTTACTATTAAAAATAGTACCTGTCACAGCGTGATAATCGCGCATGAGATTTACTTCTTCGGGATACTTGATGATGGAATGATAGTACAAAACATCATCATGATTGCTGCCAATAATCAAAATCATTTGTCAGTTCCTCCTTCTATCTTTTCAAAGGGATTATCTTTCAAGAATTCCTGAAATTCATCGATAGGAAGCGGCTTGCTATAGTAATAGCCCTGAATAGTATCGCACTTAATCTTGCGCAAGATGTTGACTTGCTCGGCTTGGTCGACGCCTTCCGCGATTACTTCCATGCCGCTGACTTTGCATAGAGAGATGAGGAAGCGAATGATCTCTCTGGTCTTGAAATCAGGGATCATTCCATCGATGAAGGTTTTGTCGATTTTGATTGTGTCAAACGGCATTTTATTAAGGTTGCCTAAGTTGGAATAGGCCAAGCCAAAATCATCCATTAGGATGCGGAATCCGCATTCCTTCAATTTCTTCAATAGAGAGATAGCCATGAAAGCATTGACTTGTGAGGTCGATTCGGTAATCTCGATTTCAATCAAAGAAGGATTTAACTTAAACTCTTTGATGATGCTCAATATGTCGTCGACAAATGAAGGGGCGTAGAACTCATATAGAGAGAAGTTTATCGAAACAGGTAGAATGCGTTTATTTTTGATGCGGCTCTCAGAGAGATCTTGGCAGACGCGGCGAAAGACATACATATCTAATCCGTGTATTAAACCACCTAATTCGGCTTTTTCTAAAAATTTTGCGGGAGAGAGTAAACCATATTTTTTGGAATCCCATCGCACTAAGGCCTCGGAAGAGATGAAGCGCCGAGAGGCTAGATGGAATTTGGGCTGATAATAGACGACAAATTCGTTGTTCTGCAAAGCTTGCTTAATCTCATCGATTTCAGTAATCGTGGCGCTTTTTCTAAAAGCTGGAGTATAAAAGGTGATGCTTTCGAAGTTTTTCTCGCTGAGGTTGCGCGCCAAGATGGCGTTATCTAAATTGACGAGCAAGGATTCATTTGGATCGATTTCCGCCACGCCGATAAAAGGGTGGACAAATACCTTAATATCATTTTGGAAAGCGACATCATAGCTCGCTTCTTCGACGGTCAAAGAGATTTCCTGGATGTTTTTTTCGGTGCCAAAAACATAGAACAAAAATTGTCCGTGATAGAAGCAGTAAGCGTAATTATCGGCTAAATCTTTTGGAGCGAAATGCTTGCTGATAAATTCGCTGACTAAGCGGTTGAGTTCGATGACATCAGTGTTTCTTCCAGCATTGTTCATAACGGATAGGTTAGAGACAGTGAAACTAATCAAGAAGGATTTTTCATTTTTGGGATGCTTTCGCTTTAAGAATTTAACGCGGTTGGCAAAGCCAAAATAGTTGGGGAAATCAGAGGCAACCCCAAATTGATAGCGGTTTTCAATATGCAGATTTTTGCGCTTTTTCGTTTCATTAATATAGGAGAATAACACTAAAACATAGCTGGCAAAAACAATAGGCAAGCAACTTAAATAAACATATCCAAGCCAAGCTTGTTCGTCTATTGTTCCATTGATTTTTAAATACAAATAGCTGGCAAATAATCCTATCGTGACGAGGATGAGAATGATGTGACCAACCATTAATTTATTTTCTTTGTTCATTTTTTGCCGCCTCCTTTTTCGAGCAATTCGTTGAGCATTTCTTTTTTTAGTCTCTCTAAGTCTTCCGGCGAGAGACTGCTGAGAAGTTCATTGGTCTGAGGGGAATTCTCATTCGAAGAAGGGCTAGCCTTTTCCCCCCCTGACATTGACTTCACAATATCAATTACGCTGGTAATTATCAAATAGATGGCGGGGAGCAATATCAAGACGAGCAATCCCCAAACGGAAGTAAAGACGGAGTATACAAAAGTTAAAAAGGCGCTGACACCCTGAACTTTTCCAATGACTTTTGTCTCATTAAAATTTTGCAGTTGATTAGTGCAATCACCACCATTGACAGCGCACTGTTCACTATTGGTGTTAATGCCATGGGTGGTAAAAAGGAATCTGCCTTGCCCAGCTTCTAGATCTTCGTGAATCACCACTTTGCTCAAGCGGTGGGTGACAGAATATTCTTTTCCAATTCCCATGATATCGTAATTGAAAGTCAGATCAATTGTCGCCCCTTCGGTGAGGGTGATAAGCCCTGGCTGAGTGGCAACAATCGCATCATCTTCTGTATCAGATAATCCATCATCGCCAAGGCGATATTGTTCCACTAATTCATCAAAGTCCTTAACTTTGTTAATGACTAAAACATCGCCGACTTTGTATTCAGGCTCCATCGAATCGGTGAGGACCATCGGATATTGAGAGCCAAAGATAAATCCATCGCCAGAATATTTGTTGACGAGGTTGAAGACAAGAATCGTCGCGATGAGCGAGCCGAAAACAACGGTGATAACCCAATTGATGATTTTCTTCACCTTGCTTTTCTTTTTAATTTCTACTTTTTCAACGCTTTTATTCATCTTTCTTTCTCTTCAGTTTCTATCTCGTCTTTCGCGTCGTCTTCTTCTTGGGGCGCCAGAGTGGTCGTCACTTCCACGGTCTGCTCCATTTTCATCGAAGCTTCGCCGTAGATAGTTGTCTCTTCTGGCTTTTCCAAAACATCGGTTTCGCTAGAAGATTCATCCATTGGAATTTCAATGGTTTTGGTAAACACTTGTTTGCCATCGGCGGTTTCGATATCCGGTTGGCTATCTTCAATGGAGAAATCAATGTTATCTTCTTTTGCCATATCCGCTAAGATCTGACGGGCATCTTCTAATCGCTTGAGCTCGGCTTTTTGAACTTCTAATTCCGCTTGGCGCTTGGTCTCGATGGCTTCGCGCTTTTGCTTTTCTAATAATTCTTGAGTTTGTTTCAAATAGGCGCGAGCTTCGGCCTCTCTCCGCTTCTTGAGCGCTTCTATTTCTTTGGCTTTTTCGCGAATCTCTTTATTTTTATCGTATTTGTCTTTGTCATATTCAGCGATAGCTTTAGTGGGATGGGGATCGACCTCAATTGGCCGATTGATGAAGTCGAGGTATTTTTGGTCGACGCGAATGAATTCGATTGGATCATCATAATAAGGCCCAAAGATGTACACTTCATCATCGAGAGTGTTGAGGATGCGAGGAGCATAAGTCTTAATTTTTTGATTGAGTGGAGTTTTGCTAGGATCTTTTCCTTTTAAGGAAATGAAGTTAGCAAAAAACACTTCGTTGAGCTCTTTGAGATCTTTGTTGCTCAGCTGAGAGATTCTCTCTTCGACTTTGACATCAATGCCGCTTTTGACATATTTTTCTAGGAATATCCACAATTGATAGCACTTTCGATAGAGCGGGTTCTTTCGGATGATATTAGTCTGTAAAATGGGGTTGCGGACATCTCTTTCGTTGCGGAGGAGGCGCATGAATTCACTATTAGCAAAGAAGCGGAGATGTTTTCTCACCTCTTCAATGCGGGTCAAGAAGACTTTGCTCTTTTCGCTGTAGTCATCAATGGTAGGCTTTGTGACTTTAATCTTTGTCTCCATCTCGACTTCACATCCATCAACGATGGAACTGTTTTTCATGTAGAGAATTTCCGCATCTTTTAAAGGCGCGAAATTGATGATGTATTGGTAGCGCTTTTCCACGAAGGAGAGCAAGTGGCGAATCAGAGTGGCAATGAATTTATTTTCGTAAATAATGAAGTAGTCTTCGTTATAGATGTTGAGAATCTTGCTGGGAACGACTTCACCTTCCTCTTTGACTTCCTTGACATATTGAGTGTGGCTAGCGAGGTGAATGACTGATTCATTGGTCGTCTTCTTAGCCTTTTCCACGGCGACAACGTCGCTGACAGTCGCGATAACGCGGCGAGGATTGTTGACGATCTGTTCAAGTTCAGGAATGCAGTCTTCGACCTCTTTAATCCACGACAAATCCATGAACGAAGACTCGTAGCGGTCCATGCGGAGGTAAGAGTTTTTGCCTCGGCTGATAGCTGCGAGAATGTCTCGTCCGTTCTTCTCATCAAACATCGATTTGGTGCGGTTGAGATATTTGCGGTGAAGCTTCTGATACTTTGAATAAATCTTGGGCATAATTATGAGTTCATCCTAATGAGACCCTCGATATAGTTGTGCGCCATTGGGAAGGTCTCCTTTCCAAATAACTTATCGAGCATGGAATTTAATTCCTTTAATTCATTCTTCAAGAAAGCGATGTTCAAAGATTCAAATTTCTTTAAGATCTTGTTGGTGAAGATGAAGTCGAAGCCATCGAGTTCGGTACCACCACAGGCAACATAGATTGGGATGAATTTCTTTAATTGCTTCAAAATACGGTTACCAAAGGCGAGGCGGAACTTCTTGATGACGAAGTTATCGAGCTCTTCAAACTTATGGAGCGTCTCGATGTTGACGGGGTGCTTAGCCATAGCTTCGTCGTATAATCTGGCAATCTGAGAATAAGGGATTACCATCGAGTTTTGATATTCGGCATCGAAGGCGATGCCTTTATCATCAAAGAACAGGGAAATAGCACGGTCGTACACCTTATCAGAAATAGTGAAAGTACTATCGTCGTTATTGGCGGTGCCAAAGAACATGACATTTTGAGGAACTTTTAGCTTGCCCTCTTTGAATAACTTAGGATCGTGTTTATCGATGCTGCCGATCAATTCGACGTTCCATTCATTGGGGTTGGGCATTTCCAAAACTGATAAGAATTCAGCGAAATAGTATTCGACACGGGCGAGGTTCATTTCATCGAGAACGATGAGGTTTAAATCGCGGCGGTACACAGTCGTGTATAGCGCACGCAAGAATTCTGATTCGTTGAATTTCTTTGTAAATTCGTTGTAGTAACCAATTAGTTCACTGCGGTCCTTCCAGTTCGGTTGGACGGAGCAAATTTCGGCATCATGGCCTAAGAATTTACCAAGAGCATAAGGCAGAGAAGTTTTACCGGTACCAGAGATACCTTCTAGAATGACTAGTTTGGAGGCGCCGATGCCAGAGAATAATTGACGGATGACGTTGATTTTGTAATAGAGCCCTAATTGACTAGCTGCGAAGTTGCGGAAGCTGGTGCACAGCTGTTCGAGGGTTAAACCTTCCACCTCTGGAAGCTCTGAATCCTTGCCGTAGTATTCCGCGTCGACGTGAGTGAGCTTGGGGAAGCGAGAAGCCACTTCTTCAATGGTCTTCACTTCTTCTTCGTTTTGTCCTGGCACGCTGGTGGGGAGGTTTTTGCCACCTAAGGCTTTCATTTGAAGCCCGAGGATTTTGTCTTTTTCTCTCACGGAGTTATAGAGTTCAATATTCAATCTTTCGACTTGATGTCTCAGCTCATCTTTGTCGAGTTCGGTCTTAGCAAATTTGACGTATTTGCGGATCAATAAATACAAGCCAAAACCAATGGCTCCAACTAAACCCACAAATAAGATTGCGAAGACGACAAACAAGAGCCATCCTCCGAATCCAAACTTGTTGGAATAGGCGCCTAGAATTTCGCCATATTCACCAAAATTATTATCGACTTCAGCCCAAGGCGCGATAAAGGCTGTGATGAAAAAACGTCCAATATGCGCGAAGAATCGCGATAGAAACGCCCCTAAATATTGAAAATATGATGACATATGGTTACCTCCTAGTAAACCCAGCTCCGAAGAATTTTGAACTGTAGATTGACGAAAAATTTTCCAAACATTGTAATGTTGGTGCTGTCTTTATCCCACCCTTCTAAATAGATGGACAAGACAATTTTGCGGGAAATATCGGCCTTTAAAGGGATGATGAATCCCGAATCTGATTCCGGATCATCAAATGATGGGTCATCGAAATGTAAGGCTGGTTCTCTCTCGATGCTGAAGCCGTTATTTAGCGAGCGAGTTTCGCTATAGGGTCGCACTCCAGCGGCATGGCCAGAATTAAAGCAAGTTAATTGCCCTTCATAGCCCGTTGTTGTAGTCGATGGGTCATCAAAGAGGATATTCTCTTGATTATGAACCCATCCATATATAACTTCTTGACCATTTAAGTTGTCAAAAGTCTTGTTTAGATCATTGTCGAGAACTCCGCCGTAATAGGTTGGTTCCTCATAGAATGGATCGATGATGTTGAGGCGATAGAACTCGCTATCGATATTTTCACTATCGTTATTTAAGACGAGGATGGAGATTCTTAGAGATCTGACGACATTGTTCAGACCAGCAGTAATATCTTGAAGACTCATGCCCTCATACCCGAAGGTATTTAGCAGCCTTTGAGCTCTGGTTGCATTAGCGTCAGCATCGGGATAGAAAAGCGGGTTTTCTCCCTCTGCTAAATCGCTGTCTTTGACCATGGAAACGTAAACGTTTCGGTTCGACTTAAGATATATCTCTTGGGAAAAATACCCATAGCTCGCCGCTTCAAGATTGTTGGGACTAGTCATGAATTCGCTGTCGACGGTTTTATATTCATTGTAGAAAACCGGTTCAGTGCTGAGAGAGTTGCACCAATCTTGGTAAAAAATACTGCTGACTGGTTTAAAATCTTCAACTCGCATTAGATCTTCTTTACTCAGGGATTCTTTAAATTCAATATTGTCAGTAGAAATCGTCAGTTCTGGCGACTTGGTTTTGATATCGATCTGAGCGATCTGCAGATAAGAAGCTCCGATAAACCAGGCTGCGGTCAATGAGATTGACGACACTAAAGCAAGAGAGAGCAAGAGGAAACCGAGAATTGGCAATTTATTGTTCTTCATAAATTACCTCGAAAGACAAATCGAGTGAAAACAGGGCCCCAACATTGGGGTTAATGATGCTTAAATCCCATCCTTCTAAGAATATTTTTGCGTTAAGAAAAGCATAGTTCTCAAGGCTTTCATCTGGGTAAGTCAAAGGTGTGGTATGGTCAATGAACTGCCTAGTTCCCAAATACTCACATGTCTCTGGAATACTGGATGTCATGTTAAGTTTTCTAGTGCCTTCCTTGTGCTTGGCATTGAAGGAAGTTAATTCATCGCTGCTGATGATGCTATCGCTCGCTTCAGCTTCCGTATCATGGACGATGACATCATCCACAAATTCTCCATAGGCAATCTCGTTTTCGATGAAATCTCCTCCAGAGTATGTGTCAAAATAACCATCGTTGTTTAAATCAAGTGGCCCCCCAACCTCAAGAGATGAACTCTCATTTTCATTTGGATTGATTAAAAATTGGGTTTCAGTGCCCTCTTCATCGCATCCATCAAGCAAAAGACGAATTCCCTGTTTGATATCGGTGTACGAATTAGGAACGGCCGCTTCCAGATAAACGGTATAATCGGAAAGGTAAGAAGTAGAACTTATCGATGAGCGATAACGAAAAACCAAAGGTAAGTTGACATAACGAGAAGCATCGACTTCGTGAAGATAGAATGGATCTTCCTCACTTTTGCGGTGTTCGGGACCATTATATAATTTGACTTCTTCACCAGTTTGATGCTTTCCTGTCGTCACAGGGCGAAGTTGATTAGTGGCGGAATTATTTCTCGAGAGCACATATTGAAGCGTGCTGGCGGGAAAACTGTTTGTCGACCAATAAATAATCCGACCAGAAAGAGATAGGTCTTCAGTTAAACCATAATCTGCATATTCCTCAAGGCTGACGGAACTTTCAATGCCGATTTCGAGGGATCCGCCACTGCCGATAGAAGTTCCATCGTAGTATAGTGGCGCGCGTGACCCGTACGTATACCAAGCAAAAGTCCCGCAGAGGGAACCTGCGAGAGTGAAAATTAATCCAGTGGTTAGACCAAAGATTATCAAACGTTGTTTTTTTATCGTTTTATCCATTAATTATCTGTTTCTGATGCGGCTTGTTCATTCGCGCTAATGTTGACAGAAAGCGATAGTCCATTGGTTGGTGGTTCTCCAATGCAATCAGGGTCCTCTCCTTCGATCCAAAAGACAAAAGTGTACCGAATCGTTTGACCCGGGCCAAAATCAGTCTCTTTAGAAGTGAGGACTTTGTTAGCAGAGATAAAAGGTTCAGCATAATCGCTGGCGGGATTAGATATGCGCTCAGGAGCGTAGCGTGTGACACCATCTTCGGTGATTTTATTGACGTTGCTCCTCAAGGCATAGACCGCGCGATTGTGCTGAGTTAAATCGCGGTTAGAATAGAACATCACACGCAAAACGGAATTCAAGTCGAGCGACTTATTAGTCGACATCCCCACCACTTCAATATTGAGCGATAGAGAAAACTCGGCGTTAGAATTCCCGGCGTTTTTAACGTAGAACGTGTATTTAAAGAACGGGATCGTGTCCTCTTCCGAGACGGGAGTGGGTGCTGGTGTTTCCTCGCTATCTAGAATGTCAAAATCGCCATCACCCTCTTGCCAAGCTGAATAAGTGTATTCATGGAGAGGGGATATGCCATTAACTGCTAGATAAGTGGAACTGGACTCAAATCCTTCAGTGTTAGAAAGGCTCAAGCTCGCTGTCCCACGATTGAGTGAAACCGTATAAGCGCCGGCGTTATTGGCGAGCAATGCAATGATGCTCAGCACAGTCGCGCCTACCGCGCATATACATCCAACTGAGGCCACGATTTTCTTTATTTGGCGTCTGCGTACGTATTTGTTGTATACAGATGTTTTAGGTTTATCCACAAGAAAACGTTTCCAATCAATAGTTATTTCATTGATATGTATCCCAAGGAATTGAAATAAAAAACGCCGTTGCCCATTGTCCAATCAATGACGGAATTATTTCAATCCCACAAGGCAACTGGCTATCTTAATATAAGCTATATAAGACCCTTTAGTTTTGCGTCACTACATCGCTGTAGTTTTGCTTTTTACGAATAAATAATAGCAATTTGATAATAATTTGTCAATAAGCCTTATTCCTTTGGAATCAAATAAAAAATAGCCACAAAAATGGCTATCTTGTCTTTTAAAAATCTTTAATTTAGTTTTCGATCGCAGCTTTAGGCTTCTGGCGATTTGTCTTCAGGTTTTTTATTCATCTCGGCGAGAAGTTGCTTTCTGAGAGCTTCTTTTTGTTCTTCATTTAGATCGCTGAGAGCAACCTTCTTGTTCGCCACTTTCTTAACATACCAAACGAGGGCGGTGATGTTGAGGGCCAAAAGAACAAAGAGAGGAATAACACAGGATAGAAGGTAAACAGTTGGATTAGCTTGTAGATAGCCAATGAAAGTGCTGGCGTCGATTTCTGATGCTGTAGCAGGCATTGTTGCGAGCATGATAATGCTAACTACAAGTAAAAACGCAGTAATAGCAATATCCAAAACAATTCCAACAACTAGCAATATCTTTTTAGTTTTTGCATTCATATGTAAAATCTCCGTAGGATTTATCCATTAACATACTATATCAGTTATACCACGAACTACAAATGATATTTTTATTTTTACCCTTTAAATGAGTATTTTTTTATTAAAAATATGCAAATTGCTATTTTTAAATAAAAGAAAAGCTCGGCGAAGGAATCACCGAGCTAATCTACAATAATTACTTTTGAAATAATTGTTTGCTCACAGTTAAGTGGGGACAATTGAAAAGTTATTTATAGAACAATCTAGGCTCTTGTTCTTAAAGCAAATGAAACACTCATGGAGATGTCTCCATACCAGGGTTCATCAGTAAGAACGTATGCTTCAGTGGAAGATTTTTGTAAGGCACCATCGATATAAACTCTCATGGTAACTTTTAATCCAGCGGCACCACTTCCTGCTACTGGGATTGTAGGTGAATTGTTTACTTCTCCGACAAGTGGAATGCCAGTTAATAATTCGGTGCTAAATTTACTGCCGGTGGCTGCAGCAAATGCGCCATGGTTTGCACTCGCAACTGTTCCTGCTGCGTTAATTGTATCTTTAAAGTCGCCAAGACCAGCAGTGATAGTACCGAGTTCAACATGGAAGTCAATTGATGTGGCATAAGTCGTTGCTTGTGCACCAGTAAAGGTGACAGAAGCCTCAAAATATTCATTTGGTAATAGTTGTCTTGACTCTGAATCGGACGCAATAAAGACGACGTAATCTTTCCAGTGCTGGTTTTCAGAGCCAGAAGCGTAAACTAACTCCGCATATTGTGGATCGCTTACGTTAGTTCTTTGAAGCCCAGTTAATGGATCAATAGCAGAACCATTAGAGACATACTGTAATATGCCCCCAGTAATTTCACCTGTTCCATTCCAGCGTGTAGCGGCATCAAGGCCTAGGCTGCTATCAATAAATGCAATCGATGTGTTTCTGCCTTCCGTTGGAAAATCATCATCGATAACAAGAGATGCTTGCGTGTTAGCATGAACAATTAAGTTGGAGGCAGAAACAACGTTGTTTGCCGCGAACCAAGCGACGGTTCCGGTGACACTAGCTGCTGTGCTTAAGCATAAGATAGCAAGTGCTGGTGCTAAAATTTTTGACTTTTTCATAATAAATTAAGTTTTCCTTTCAAAATGAGAAAAATCACCCAATATAATTCTTTTTATACTGAATGGACGATAGGTTATGTCAATCCATAGCGGGAGAATGGGATGTCCTCCATCTACTTCATCGACAAAATTAGTTTATATCTAGGGCCAATTACTTGACAACAACATTTTCTTCTTAATATGGAGCAATCAATACTTTTTTGCATTGTTTTTCTTTCAAAATGAATTGATTTTCTTAATGATTGTTTAAAATGTGCATCTATGGAATGATAATAAAAAACCGCATCTTCTTGCGAATAAATACGGTATTTTTTATTGAATAATTTTTGTTTGATGCGTTTTAAACAATCGGTTTATTTTTAGCTTTGATATGCCGCTTGTTTTCGTACATATTAGCATCCGCGCGGCTGAATAAAGAGACGAAATCGCGATCGATGCGGGGATTGTATGCAGCGCAGCCACAGGCGATGGATGTGTCTTCATTTAGTTCGTGAGAGGCCTCGTGGATGTCGCCAACACGCTTCTGGAAATTTTTCACTATATTGTCTCGATTTTCGTAGTCTTTGCCAGTGATGAAGGCCGCGAACTCATCGCCGCCGATGCGAAAAATCTGGCTATTTGGGAAACATTCGTTGATTAGGGCAGTGGCTCTTACCAAGAGCTTATCGCCTGCTTCGTGACCATAGGTATCATTGGTGATCTTTAAACCATTGATGTCAAAGACCACAAAGGCAAATTCAAATTCAGCTTTGTTGGCTTTAGCCATCAGAGTTGAGATCATGCGATTATAGGCATTGTTATTTTTCATGCCGGTCAATGTGTCGATGTCTCTCTCTTGCTCGGCGTTATATCTAAGAACAATATCCTTGATGCGGATGTGGTTCACATAGAGAGTGATGATGATGCTGACGATTCCAAAGACGATGCCAACATATAGATCCGGGTAGAGAGGAGAGTTGGCCTTTTGAAAGAGAAGAGACATAACCACAAAAGCGACTGTCGAAAGAAAGATCAAAATGCAGAAGCGATAGGGTCGATCAATGCACAAGACAGCGGTGGCGACGATCACCGCACAATAAGTGCCGATGTTCCGGCCAGAGTCAGAAGCCACAAAGGCTTGATATAGGACAACCCCAATTAAGACCACAGAACTCACGTAGATTAATGGCTTAAAGAATACTGATTGAGAATTGACAAAAGTTAACAGGAATATCCCCACTATTACAAAGTAAGCAACCAAAATCATGTAGCCGACAACATAATCTTTATACCCTGGAATCGAAGCGGTAATAATGAAGGCGATTAAAAAGATTACTTCGAGGATAGAAGCCGCGACTTTCCATACTTTGTGGTTCTCTTCAGCGATGGAGGCTTTTACTTTGCTGAAGTCAGCTTTGGAAACTCCGCCAAAACGAAGAAAATTTATGAGATGTTCTTTTTTAGATATCATATTTGATATTGTTTAAAAAGATTATAGAATAATTCCGAAAATCATACAAATGAAATAGGCGACATATTTTAGAAAAATATAGCAAGGAACAAATGATTCGAATAAAAGCTTATCTTCAATTGGCGAGAATGAGCTTATATAATTCCACCAGCACTCCCTTTTCTTCTGAATCAATATTTGTTAAATGACCGTCTTCATCCCAAGTATTGCTCGCCAAGTGGTAGGTTCTTTGATAGACGGAAGAATAGATGCCTTCATCGGATAAAAAGGTTCCATTAAGCAGGGTATCCGCTCCATAGGTCGCTACGCGGTAGAGACTCTGTTCAAAATCGCTGATGTTAGCAAGAAGAGCCTCGCCATTAATTGCAAAGGTCGAGCAGTCATATGCTAGCTCTTCTTCAAATCCATCCACTAATAAGGAGGGGAGATAGGCATCAAGAGAAGTCACAGGCACCGTCATAGAAAAGTCGACCAAGGTATTTCCGCTATAAGCGCTAGCGCACAATTTATTATTTGTTTCATCAAAAGTCACCGATAGCAATTTATCGATAGTCTTTGATGATTTCTCTCCTATCACTTCAGTGAGATTGTCGTAAATTGTCTGAGCATCGTCCTTGTCATCGCTATTGCCATTGGTTTGGGAAGTGAGAACTAAGACGATGATCATCACAATGACAAGCAAAAGAATGACAAATTCTAAAATAATCCGAAAGGAGTCATTTCTCAAAAGTGAATCTTTTCTCATGGTCTAATGTATTATAACAAATATCGCTTAATGGCTGTGATGATGAATGTGATGGCATTCAGGGCAGACGATTTCGCCTTCCTCGTTAATGTCAGTGATGTTGCGGTAGTAGTAAGCAGCTTCAATTTTTCTCTCTTTAAACCACTTGCCATAATCAGTAGTCGCTAAAGCGCTGATGCTAGCAGGTTTAAAGTTAGCAATCTTGGTATAGAAGTATTTTTTGCCACTATCGAGACAAGTATCCTCATAGATCTCTGTGCGACAATCAGGGCAGACAAAAGCGCTCTTCTTTTCATCAAAGACTAATTCCTTTAAGCAGAACGGGCAGTCATGTCTCTCTTTATCCGCATAGATCATGCCTTTCAATAAGAGCTGTTGAATGCGGCGGAAGGAATCGATGTTTTCCATCGAGATGAAAAGCGGCTTATTCTTTTGACCATCTCCATGCAAAGGAGAAACCAAAATTAATTCATCGTATTGATAGTCTTTCTTCAGTTCAATTTCATCAAGGCTGGTTGCTGAGTCTAATGAAGGATAGAGAAGAATGCGATAGGGGTTATCCTTATTAAATGTCACTAATAAATATTTCCCTTCCACTGAGTGGAGATTGATCTTCCATTTCTTGAAGGTGAAATCCACATTCAAGCGATGCAAGTTGATCTTAGCGGTCGATTTGGTTTCAAAGCTGAAATGGCTCAAAGAGAAGATGGAGAGCATCTTGACGAACAAGAAATAGTTCTTTTGCAACTTGGCAAGGTCGACTTTTTCTTCCTTTTGGTTGTTCACAATCTTGTTGGCGATGAAATATTTATAAGTGAGATAGACGCGGCGGTAGTCCTTTTGATTGATGAAGATGTTGGTCTTTTTGAGCTTGCGGTAGGCTTTGCGCTTCTTATTTTGGCGATAGATGGGTTTATGTAAGCGCGACTCAATGGTGTTGAGAATAAAAAGACAGTCATTATAGAGGCGACGAGCAGAATCATAGTAGCGATGATAATCGCGGATGTAACCAGTATGGAGTTTGCCTAGCGCCATGTAGTAGTCGATGTGATTGACTCTTTCTAACAAGTTGAATTCCATCACTTCGCTGGCGTAGAGAAGGTTTTCGAGATAGCGCATGTTCTTTTTGCAGTAGCGGATAACTTCATCGACAAAGTTGCAGAAAATGACATTCTCATAGATTGAATAATCGTCTTCGTATATCTGGGTCAATAGTTTGCGGGGTTTGATCCTCCCATTTTTGATATTGCCCACATTATTAAAATGATTGGCTAAATGAAAGAGGGTATCTTGATTAGTCTTGCTCACTAGTTCCACTGGTGAGACTTCTGGAATATCTTTTAAAGCGATGATCGGCTTAGCGAATATGCGCTTCATGGCAGGGAGGGATTTCTTAATCAACTCTAGCGTGCTGCCGATGACATCAAAATCGATATTGGGCTCAATGAAAAACAGCGTCAAGTCATGGGCGATATAATAATCAAACTCAATGTAATTAGTGATCGGATGAGCGGCGACAAAAGAATTGATGGAATTCAGCACTGCTTGGAGATGGAGGTACTCATCAAGATGTTTCAATTCGCTTTTAGGAGCCATGATTAATCCTCATTCAAGGTCGAGATAAATTCCGCGCAGCGATAGAGTTTTAAGTTTTCAAAGTCCTTTATTAGTTCTTCACGGTTGTCGATAGTCTTCACTTCGAGCTTGCCCACCACTTTGCTGAGCAAGATGGTCTCGATAGCTTCGTTGAGGACATCTTTATCGGGGAAGCAAGCTTGATAGATATCGACAAAGTCTTCCATTTGATTGAGAATGCGGTTACCAAAGGAGATGTTGAATGGACGAAGTAGCTTTTCGACTTTTTGGATCAGGCCAGATTTCTCGGCATCAAAGGTGCCTTTGCTAATCGCGTCTTGGAATAATTTTTGGAGCATGTCATAGCTATAGAATTGCTTTTTAATGGGGGTAGTATTGTCGCTGACTTTAGGAGCGCGTTTGTTGAAGTTCATCGTATAAGCGCGGTCGTAAACCTTATCGGAAATGACGAAAGTTGACTCATCGCGGTTAGCGGTTCCGATAAACCAAACGTTTGCGGGAATGTGTAAACTATAACCATCTTTTAGCAAAGAATATGGGGTTTTTGCGCCGTTTTCGCCTTTTTCTAGCTTGATATTGAGAAGTTTAATCTCTCGCTTATCTTCTTCGTTTTCCATCAGAGAGAGGAAATCGGAGAAATAGTATTCGATGCGGGAGAGGTTCATCTCATCGAGGACGATAAATGTCGGGATGGTTGGGTTCATAGCTGCCCTATATAAGGCGATGGTGAATTTCTTAGGAGTATAGAGATTGGAGAACTCGTTATAGTAACCCAACAGTTCATTTTTATCTTTCCAAGAGGATTCAACTTCGACGAGGGAACAATTGCCGTAAACTGCTTCCATGAAAATCTTGGGAAGGCTAGTTTTGCCAGTTCCGGACATACCTTGGAGGATGGAGAGGCGGCAAGCTCCGAGTCCAGAGACGAAAGCAGCGATATCTTCCTGGCTATAGGAGAGATGGAGGCGGCTATTCTTCGCATAGTTGACTACGAAACTCACTAATTTATTTAAAGTCACAGCGGTGGCTTTTTCTTTTTCGCGGATCTCAAGTTCATTTTTAAAGAAATCGAGTTTGGAGTCTAAATCAGAGAAGGCCGGGCAGGGATCAAAAACTTCTTCGATAGATAATGGTTCAGTACCATCATTAGTGGAAGCGGGTTCGCTGCTAGACGATTCTGCTGTGGCACTGGCGGGTTCATTGCTAGAAGCACCACTGCTCATGCCGCTGAGAGCGTTCTCAAAGCCAGTCAAGGAATAAGGTTCTTTATCGAAGGCTTTGCGGATGAGCATTGTCACTAAGACGAGGACATCAGCTCCGAGCGCAAAAACCATCTGCGAGCTGAGATTGTAAGTGGTCGTATCGCTGTAAGGGATGTGATAGTAGTCGAGAATATATATCAAGGTTTCGGTGTTGAGAGCTTTGACGATTTCAAAGTAGTAGCCCATCACTCCGATGGCGAGGACCATCGCGACGTTGACATAGGCGACGACTTTCGCTACGCGATTGAAATTGCGGTACTTCGTGAAGTAGCAGCATACCGCCCATAAGAGCAAGAGAAAGGAAATGAGGAGCATGGCTACGAGATAGAAGGCTACGAACTGGTAGCCAGGACCCATGGAAGCATAGTCTCTAATAAGCACAAAACCATTGAACGATCTCTCGATGACATTCGATGGGCTATAAGTAATTTTAAGGACCACTACCTTCAAGAATAATGCACTAGCGGTAATCGCGGTGATGACAAGTAGATAGATGAGAGTCTCAACCTTGAAGAATTTGAGCTTCTTGTCTTTTTGAGTCGCCCCGACAATGCCATCGAGCTTTCCTTTGATGATGGAAAAGACAAAGAATGTCGCGCTCATGGCAATCAAAATAACATAGCCAAGAGTGAAGGAGGGCACGCCATTTAAGGAATAGACAAAGGCCGCGATAAAACCACATAAGAAGAACAGAACAGAAATGATTAAGTTGTAATTAGCGAACTGCTGTGATTTATGCAAAAAAGCCTTTTTATCGCTGAGGAATAAAGTGATGAGGAAAAGGAAGAAAAACGTATCAGCGAGAACTAGGAGAAAGAAGACAACGAAGAGAACAGTGTCGGCAATGTTGATACTGCTGCCGGATCCGCTGGAGACGAGAACATGGTAGACAGTGCTTCCCGAACTGGTCACCGCATAGAGAGGAACAAATAGCACTAATGCAGCAGCAAAGAGTTGCACCGCATCAATGACTAGCATTTTCCAAGTCTTTTTATAAGCTGCTTGTTCATTAGGCTTAGCTTTTCCTGCCACTTCTTCTTTTTCGTGAAGGCTGAAGTAGCGGCGCAGCATAGTTAAACCAAAGCATCCTAATAATATAAGAGTATTGATGATTGCAAGAGTGATAGCTCCCATCGATAATTCCAGAGTCGTTCCTTGAATGATAAAGAAAGTAATCTGAATGGCTAATTGATAGAAGATTGAAATAAAGAAGAAGAGATTATTTTTTCTAAAGATGCTAATTAGAGTAAGGACAATTGGCACTAAAGAAACAAAGAGGACAATAACAAAGACGAGAGTAACAATAGTAAATGGCTGAACAGAGAAGTTTGCTGGGAGGCAAATTTCCCATAGGCTAATCGCGCTGCTATTGATATCTAATCCGATGCTCCATATTCCTAAAGCAAAGACCAGAATTGAAAGACCAAAAAGCAAAAAGCCCGTGAAGTAATTGTTCCTAATTATTTTTTTCATTGTGATAATACCTGTCCACGCTTTTTTATTCTAACATTTTCGTCTTATCGTGGGCGAAATAATTATTAGTTTTATTAGATAAAAAGTAAAAATAGCGCGCCGGAGAGGGCCTCGAGCACGCTATTAATAAGATGGGAATATAGGTTAGCAAACTTGGATGGGGCAAACTCTCCAGGTCAAGGAGGATGCGCTTAGTTTCGCATTTTGAATGCCAAGGAGCATGGTGACTTCTTTATTTAGAAATTCATCGAGCCATCCAAATTCTGATCCATTCTTTTGGGAATAGACATTGAGGGAGTAAGTCTGAGTTGAATCTTTGACATAGTAAGTGGAATAGTATGCAGAGCTAGTCTTCGTAATCACTCCTCTGACTTCAAAGATGGTGCCACTGAGGTTGGTTGAACCTGTCGTATTATAGATTTCTTGAATGGTTTTACTTTGTGCAGATTCGAAAGGTATATCGTTGTCGCCATTATCGTTGTAGATAAGAGTAATATCCTTGATTTGGAAATCGCCAGTATAGTTATTGGCAGCAGCATTAGTTGCATCGGAGACAAAATGAGTGACTGTGCCAGACACAGCGATTAAGTTGCCTTCAGTGACTTCCGCTAAACTGCTCATGTAATCAGCGTTATTATAAATAAAGAACGAGTCAGTGCTATCCATAATGAACGCGCCCATAGGGACTTCAGTGCCGCTTTTATAGACTAAGCGAACAACAACCGCTTCAACAGTGACGACAGCGCCGTCCACTTGGCTTTTCGCTTCGTGGAGAGTGATGGCAGTGTATACCGGTTTTCCAACAATGTGAATTGTCTTTGTGGTGCTATCGCTTAAGCCGTGATAAGAGACCGCGATGGATATCGTGGCATCTCTCTCATTTTCTAAAGGATTGACGGTGATGGTAATAGAATAACTATCAGCGTTTTCCACTATCGAGATATTGGGATCCGTGGAGCTAATCGCTCTTGTCATATCGCTTAAAGCTACATCAACTTTATTAAATGTAATAGTCACTGTGTCGGCAAAGCTATCGCTGATATCAGCCTTGGCTCTCTCTAAGCCATAGGCTAGCTCTTGTGCATCAGTAATGGTAATCTCTTCTACTACAGTAGTAGGATAGATTCTCCAGGCATTGACTCCAGGTTTAGCCAAGATGACATTTATGAGAATTGAAACTGCTTTTCCATCATAGGCATCAAGGAAGGCAAAATCTTTTCCATTGCATTGAGTGTAGACAAGAAGGCTATCAACGCGATTTAAATCTTGGAGATAATAGTTGGTAAAACCAGTGCCTTCTACTCGGCTGATTCTTCCATCGATTCGATAGAGATTTCCTGTGATGTCAGTGGTCAAAGGAATATCGCTAATCGTCGAGAGAGTATTGGTCTCAGTAATTGCTGAGGAGGGGATATCGTGGGTTCCCCCATTATTTTTAAGAATAACTGGATCAATGAGTTGCAAGGCCCCTCGATAATTCATAGCGGCTGCGCTGCCAGAATCAGTTTGAGGAATATAGTAAGCTTTGCTGCCCTTAACCACCACTTCGTTATAGAGCGAGACGCTCTTAGCCTGATTTTCGCCATAAACATAGATGCATCCAGTATCATCCGCGACATACATACCAGTGATATAGGGAGTCGATTGACCTGTATAGATAAAACCAGAAACAATGCCTTCAATTATTACTTCGGTGCCCACATCAAGATTGCGGGTTGCAGAAATATCAGTTTTATCAGCATTGATATAAAGCGTGATGCTTCCTTCTATTGGCTCTTGGGCCATTGAGGTGGAAGTGGCAGTGATCGTAATGCCATCATAAGTGTATTTTACCGCAGTAACTAAGCCATTTTGGCTGATGGTTGCCACTTCTTCATCAGAACTAGACCAAGTTACATTGGGGTTGGCGTCTTCAGGTGTTGGAGTAGCAGTGAGCTGCAATGTCTCATTAATTTCTAGAGTTGTTATGCCACCTTCGCTGGTGACTTCGAGCGAATTAGGAGTCCTCCGATCGATGTATAGAGTGAACTCGCCTTTTATGTTTTCATCAGCTTCAGAAAAAGCTTTTAGCACCACTCCATCTCCAGCCGGGGAAAGAGCGGTCACTAAACCAGTTTCACTAATAGAAGCCAATTCATTGTTGTTGCTTTCCCATCTGATGGCTTTATTTTCCGCATCTTCGGGTAGGACTGAAGCGGTGAGCTGCAGTGTTTGGCCCACTTGAATTGTCGAATCAGTATCTTCGCTTGTGACCGAAATAGAAGTTGGAAGAATCTCTTGCTTTCCGCATCCAACAAGGAGTGGAACAGCCACAAAAAAACCACATATCAGAGTGGCTAAATGTCGAATTCTTTTTCTCATATCTTTACCTCCGTGTAATGAAAACACAAACCAAATTCACTTGATTAATTTTTCGCTTTTGCGGGGGGAGAATTTGTAACAAAGCTTTCGCTACTATTAATGTAAATCTTTTTTGAAAATAATCAAGCGCGTTTTTCAAGAGACACGATCAAACTATGTTTATTTTTTGCTATTGCGAAATTTTGATGATTAAACTAAACTGATTTCACCATAAAGAGACGGCTAGAGACAAGCTCAATGATCCGTCAGCAACCTGCCGATAGTAAGGTGCTAAAGCTTGATAGATGGGTTCTTTTTTATTAATGTCCCCATCAAAAACGATGGGATTTTATTTTCTCTTTATGGCGTTTCATAAGGAGGATATAAATATGAAACATTTGTCAAAACTTAATCTAATTAGGGACCAGGAGTTTATTAAAGGAAGCTCAAGGAATTATAGCATCCGCTATGAATCACGCGAAGCAGAGGGAGAAGACCTTTCTAATGTCAGCATCCCAAGAGTTATCTTCTACGATGTAGACTTTTCAAAAGCCAGTTTCAATAATGCTAACTTGCTCAGTTGTCGATTTGAGAAATGTAAGTTTGCGAACACTGTTTTTTCAAATACAAATTTGACATCTGCACTTTTCGAGAATTGCACATTTAATAAAACAAAAGTTGATGGCGCGACTTTTGGACATGAGCACATCAAATTTTTCAATACCCATCGAACAAGCTTCTCAAGATGTGTTTTAAAAAATGTTGACTTTACGAAAATTGTCGATTCTTCAAAGGGTGAATATCAACTGCAATCCGATGATTTCTATCAATGCCATGCCAAGAATTGTTTGGGCCTTCCAAAACTAGACGAAAGAACATGCCCAGAAAAAGGATTGTTTTTTACTTATATGAAAGTTGGAAATATCTTTATTCGCTTTATTGTTCCCGAGGACAGTGAAAGAAAATACCTGAAAAATGGGGTAATACTTGTTGATAAAGCTTTTGTTAATGGATATGAGGATGCGGCCGGAAACAAAGTCAATCTTTTGCTCGAGGAGCACAATCAAAAACAAACATTATGCCCAGGAAAAGAAATCAGCAAAGCAGGTCAAAATTATTATTTTTCTCTGTTTTTAACAAAAGAGGATGCCGTTCAAGAAAAAAATGTTATTTAAGTTTTGGAAGTGGAAAAAGAACTAAAAAGTAATCTTAATAGCAGTAATATCGTCGATGGTTTTAAAGCGAGGATATTTGTCACAATTTTTGTCTTTATACGCTGTGAGAGCAATTTTGTTTATCGTTTCTTTCAAGGGACTAGCAAAAGCATCTAAATATGAATTGTATAATTCGAACACTTCCCAAGAGGAGGCAAAGCCATCTGTGCAAAGCAAAATCTCTTTTAATTCTGAAATATCAAATCTTTCTTTTTTGTAGATAAAGCGTGGTTTATCACAAACCGCAAAGACTGAATAGCCTCCTATTTGATTGGCTTTTTTTCGATTAGTAATCAGATCATTGTTGATGAAGCGCCGAGTGTCTAAGAGGGGGATGTTTTTTTCCTTTGATATTTTAACCATTTTAGCTAAGACTCCGTTATCAAGAGCGGTGAGTTCTTTTTGCTTGATTTGGGTGTGTCGGCCATCCTTGAATAGGATGTATGCGCCACAATCGCCGATTGTGTAAATATCAACATAAGTTTTTCCAAAAACAGCGAACGCTAACCCGGCCGAAGGTATATAAGAAAGATTATTTTCCACTAAGTTTAGAGAGTGGACACGATATGCATCAACGCTAATTTTTTCTAGGGATGAAATGATATCGTTTTCTTTGTATTTCAACTTTTTTTTGATGAAAGAGGCAAACCAAGAACCAGAGGTTGGATGTTGATCATTTTTTTCCAATGAAGTAGCTCCATCCAAAACTAATGCATAATTTTGGCCGATAATAAAACGGTCTTCGTTGTAATAATGGGATTTTCTTATCGCTGTCTCAATAATCATACTGCTCTTAAGAGATTATAATGCTTATCGCTACTGTAAATCCAATAATACCAGCAAACAAAGCGCATAGAGAAACGGCCAACGAACCTCTTCTCTTTGACTTGCTAGTAAACGACAAGACGGTAAGCACAACAGAGAGCAATATTGTGATTAATGATGCATAAGCAAGGAGAATCATCGCTAAAGATAATGGGTCTGTGAGATTTGAAAAGATTTCAATTGAACCTATTAAAAACGCCAGTATCGTAGAAATGACAGATACCATTTTATAGTTATCGGTTTTGATTTTATTTAATTCTCCAACCTTTTCACTGGTTAAGTCATAAGAGCGAATGATGGATAGAGTGTTTAAATGCTGTTCGAATTCGCGAATGCGAGTTGAGTCTGGATTGCTTGAACTATTTTCGATAGAAATAGCCTCTTTTATGTTTTTCTCGGCTAACGGATAATTTCCAATCAGTGCTTCCAATCGTCCTAAAGTAGCATAAAATTTGGAATATCCACTGCTAATGATGGCTTTTGCACAATCAATGGCGTGATTAATGCGGTCTTTTGCTTCAAGATCGTCTTTAACCTCTAGATTTCGCTCATAATATTTGGCACACGTCTCGCTAAAAAGATGAAGAACGCCACTGTGGGTGGAAAAGTCATAAAGAACGCCATCGATTTCTTCTTTCTTTTCCGTCAATTTCTCAGATTTAATCAAAGTTCGCAATAAATCTGAGTCATTGGCAAAGACGTTAATATGAAATAAATTGTCGATATGTTCAAAAACGGCAAACTTGGAAGCAAATAGGCCCTGGTAGGAATAAAACAATTTTTTAAGATCATCTAATCGAGTAGAGCGTCTGTAGTAAGTAAAAATAACAAAGAAAGCAATAAATGCTTTGTTGATCTCATTTGGATTTTTGCTTAATGTGGCTAGCTCGGATTCTAACGCCGTCACTTCTTCAGGCTTGAGTTTTGCGCGCTCGGTTATTTGCTTCTCAAACTTTCTTGTAAAAGTCTCCTCACAAAAATTATCAGCGTACGCTAAAGAATAAAAATCGTTACTTTCTTGAATTTTTGACATAATCATTTCCTCTTTGAGAGTATAACATTTTCTTGCATGATTGAGGATTTTTTAGAAAACTAGATTGCATTAAGCATCAGCCCATAGTTGCTGAAGAGGGGGGATTTCATGAGCTCCGCCATGATTTTCAAAATAACTGGACTGGTGAATTGTAATGTTTGATTGCATTAAGTTTTTTGCACAAAAAAGGCGGCATCGAGCCACCTTTGAAAAACGGGCTTATTCAATAGGAATTTGAATCTCTGTCAGCCAATCGTTAACATTTTCTTTGTTCCAGACCCCATCGATATAAGACTCTCTCGGCAGGCCGTTGACCTTGTAGTGATTCTTATGGGCAAAATCAAAGATGAAGGAATAGGCTTCTCCTAAAGAATCGTATGATCCTTTATGGTAGATGGATAAGACTTTT
>Ga0209098_1001213_pt1 | contig 25294 bp, 23 predicted proteins | sample AD_JPNHW1_MetaG_FD_184429 | JGI IMG/M metagenome (GOLD analysis project Ga0209098, IMG submission 184429) | Active sludge microbial communities of municipal wastewater-treating anaerobic digesters from Japan - AD_JPNHW1_MetaG (SPAdes) (version 2) | ecosystem: Engineered > Bioreactor > Anaerobic...
CCCCACCTCCGCCGCCTCCTGGAGCGGGCCCTGCCCCACTTGGTCGTCCTGAGCCACAGCGAGATCCCCCTGGACATCCGGGTCGTCAACCTCGGGACGGTGTCATGAGTCCGCGAAAGAAGAACATGGAACCGCGAAAAACACGCAATCACGCGAAACAACATCCGCCTTTCTTTTCGCGCTCTCTAGCGCCTTTCGCGGTTCCTTCTTTCTCCGGTGATCCATGCGCGTGAAGACCTTCGAAGCTGCCTCCATGCAGGAAGCCCTCAACATCGTGAAGCGCGAGATGGGAGAGGAGGCCTTCATCCTCTCCACCCGCACCAAGCAGAAGAAGGGACCCCTCGGCATGGTCGAGGAGGCCATGATCGAGGTGACGGCGGCGGTGGACGAGAATGCGCCGCCCCCGCCCCAGGCTCCTCCCCCGGAGGCTCCGAAGCCGACCTACGGCCTGAGGCCCTCCCTCCCGGCCGCCCGGATGCCCGAGCCCGCGCGCGCCCAGCTTCGGGAGCCGCGCGCATCGCAGCCGCAGCCGCCCCCGCCGCCGCTGGATCTCCAGCCCCTCCGCCGGGAGCTCCTGGAGATCAAGGGCGCCGTGGAGGCGCTGAAGGAGCAGGAGTCCCGGAACAAGACCATCCTGCACGAGCTGGACCAGATGAAGGCGCTCCTCAACAGGATCCAGAAGCAGGGCATGCCCTCCGCCCAGCTCCAGCTCCCCACGCGCCTCCTCGAACTCTACGGGACCCTGGTGGCCAACGACGTGGATCCCATGATCGCCATGCGGCTCTGCGAATACACCCAGCGGGCCCTTCTGGACCAGGGCGGCGACGAGGACGTGGACCCCGAGAAGGCGCACTTGTTCATGCGGCGCGTCATCGCGGACTTCATCCCGGTGGCCTCCCCCATCCAGCTCGAGCCCGGCAGGACGCGGGTGGCGGCCCTGGTGGGGCCGACCGGGGTCGGGAAGACGACCACCATCGCCAAGCTGGCGGCCTACGCGAAGCTCGAGCTCAAGCAGCGCGTGGCCCTCGTCACCCTGGACACCTTCCGCATGGCCGCCGTGGACCAGCTCCAGCAGTACGCCCAGATCCTGCAGGTGCCGATCCACGTGGCCCTCACCATCGAGGATCTCCGCAGCGCCCTCCGCTTCTACCAGGACCGCACCCTCGTGCTCATCGACACCCCGGGCCACAGCCCCAGGGACGGGGAAGTGCTCGGGCAGCTCCGCCGCTTCCTTGAGGAACTGCCCGAGGTGGAGACCCACCTGGTCCTTTCCGCGACCACCAAGCCCCGGGACATGGCCGAGATCGCCCAGCGGTTCGAGCCCCTGAAGCCGGGCCGCCTCGTCTTCACCAAGCTGGACGAGACGTCCACGTTCGGCCCGATCCTCTCCACCCTGGTGCGCGTGAAGAAACCCCTCAGCTACCTCGGCACCGGCCAGGAAGTGCCGCAGGATCTTGAACTGGCCACCAGCCGCCGAGTGGCTGACCTGATCCTCCCCGTTCCCCAGGTGGTGGGCCTATGAGCATGAAGCAGGAGCGAAATGCCACTTTGCCGCAGGCGAAGCCCGCAGGGCGCGGCACAGGAGGTGCCGCATGACCGATCAAGCATCCAGACTGCGAGCCCTCGCGCGGGCGGAAATCCCCGAAGCGACCCTTTTCGGCTCCCGCGTGATGGCCATCACCTCGGGCAAGGGCGGCGTCGGCAAGACCAACGTCGTCGCCGGCCTGGCCATGTCCCTCGCCGGCGCGGGCCAGCGCGTGGTGGTGCTGGACGCGGACTTCGGCCTCGCGAACATCGACATCCTGCTGGGCCTCACGCCCTCCTACACCCTCGAGCACGTCCTCCGCGGCGAGAAGCTGCTGGAGGAGATCCTGGTGGACGGCCCCAGCGGCATCAAGGTGATCCCCGCCTCCAGCGGCATCCAGGAGCTGACCCGCCTGGACGCGGCCTCGGAGCTGCGGCTGGTGCAGGGCCTGCAGCGGGTTTCCGAGCACCAGGACTGGCTCCTGATCGATACGGCCGCGGGCATCCACGATTCCGTCCTCAAGCTCCTCATGGCCGCCCAGGAGATCGTCCTCGTCACCACCCCGGAGCCCACCTCCCTGGTGGACGCCTACGCCATGGTGAAGGTGGTGCACCTCAGGGATCCGAAGAAGCCCATCTGGCTCCTCGTCAACAACGCCCAGAGCGAGGCCGAGGCCGAGGAGACCATCGAGCAGCTCCAGGCCGCCACCCAGCGGTTCCTGGGCCGCGAACTCCAGGTCCTGGGCCTGATCCCGTCGGATCCCTTCGTCCTCCAGGCCGTCCGCCAGCAGTGCGGGGTCGTGGAAGCCTTCCCACGCTCCCCCGCCGCCCTCGCCTTCCGGACCATCGCCGGACAGTTGAGGAAGAAAGTGCCCTTACAAAAGGGCGGATTTGCCTCATTCTGGAAGCAGTTGAGCCTAGAGGAGTCATGAGTCCGGTCGTCAAAAAGGACCCGCCCACGTCCAGCAAGACCCCGGGAGCCCCCTCCGTCCCTCCGAAGGCCGGGACGCCCAGACCCGGCGCGGGTTCCGTGGCCATGGCCGCCTACGGCAAGATTTCCCGGCTCCCTGCCCCGGCCCCCGGGCCTTCGGCGCCCGAAGTGCCCGACGACCTCCTGGCCGAGGAACCCGACTTCCAGGACCAGGAATTCCTGATCACGGAATGCCTTCCCCTCGTCAAGTTCGTGGCCCACCGCATCTCCTCGCGGCTGCCCGCCCACGTCGAGGTGGACGACCTCATCCACTCCGGCATCCTCGGCCTGATGGACGCCGTCAAGAAGTTCGAGCCGGGGCGCAACGTCAAGTTCAAGACCTACGCGGAACAGCGCATCCGAGGCGCCATCCTGGACGGCCTGCGGGACCTGGACTGGGTGCCGCGCAGCCTCCGGCGGAAAAAGAAGGACATCGAGGGCGCCTACCATCTGCTGGAACAGCAGTACGGCCGGGCCGCCACCGACGAGGAGGTGGCCGCCTACCTCGGCATGTCCCTGGAGGAACTCAACAAGTCCCTGGACGAACTGAAGGGCGTGACCCTGGGCACCTTCGTGGACGCCGGCGAGGACGGCGAGGGCGAGAGCCTCATCAGCTTCGTGCCGGACCCGGACGCCGAGGACCCGCAGATCATGCTCCAGGCCCACGAGCTCCAGATCCTCCTCAAGGACGCCGTGGACAAGCTCCCCACCAAGGAGCGCTTCGTAGTCCAGCTCTACTATTTCGACGAGCTCACCATGAAGGAAATCGGCACGTTGTTGAACATCACCGAGAGTCGGGTATCGCAATTGCATACCAAGTCCATGCTCCGCCTCCGGGGCAAACTCAAGGAACGCCGGATCGAGGGATAAATGGCCAAGATCCTCAGCCAGGAAGAAGTCGATGCACTGCTGAAGTCCCATGCCAAGGGGACCAAGGCGCCGGCGCCCGCCCCGGAAAGACCTGCCCCGTCCGTGCCCGCCCAAAGGGCAAAAAAGGCCCAGATCCAGAAGAAGGTCAGCCTCTACAACTTCCGCCGCCCGGACCGGGTGAGCCGGGAGCAGATGCGCTCGCTGCACTTCATGCACGACCGTTTCGCCCGCAACTTCTCCAGCTCCCTGTCGGCCTACCTGCGGACCATCACGGAGGTGAACCTGGTCTCCGTGGAGCAGCTCAGCTACCAGGAGTTCCTGCTCTCCGTGCCGGACCCCACCTGTTTCAACGCCATCAGCATCCGCCCCCTGGAGGGCGCCTTCGCCCTCGAGGTGAACCCGCAGCTCGTGTTCCCCATCATCGACAAGATGCTGGGCGGCCCCGGCGAGCCCCTCAAGACCATGCGGACGATGACGGACATCGAGCAGTCCATCTTCGACGGCATCCTCAAGCTCATCCTGGACGACCTCCGCGAGTCCTGGAAGGGCATCATCGACCTGGACTTCAGGATCCAGGCCCGGGAGACCAGCCCCCAGCTGATCCAGATCGTGGCCCCCAACGAGGTCGTGCTCCTGGTGGTCTTCGAGGTGAAGATGGGGTCCGTGGTGGGCATGATCAACCTGGCCATCCCCTCCATCATCCTGGAGCCCGTGGCCAGCAAGTTCGACCAGGAGATGTACACCGGCTACAAGAAGTCCGTCAACTTCGAGGAGGCGCGCCTCCTCATGGAGAGCCTCAAGAAGTGCCCCATGACGGCCTGCGCGGAGATCAGGGGCACCAACCTCCGGCTCTCGGACATCCTCGCCCTGCAGCCGGGGGACATCGTGCCGCTCTCCAAACGTTTCGACGCCGTCCTGGACCTCACCGTGGACGGCATCCCGCGCTTCCAGGGTTACGTGGCGCTCAACGCGAACCAGAAGCGGGTGTTCCAACTGACTTCCATGAACCAGGAGGGATGAGATGGATCCCGCGCTCCAGGAAATGAACCAGAAGGTGGGCTCCAGCTTCGCCGAGAGCATGGGGTCCGTCTTCTCCATGCTGACGGGCCGGGAGTTCTCCATCACGTCCAAGGAAGGCGCCACCCTCGACCACGAGGGCGTCTCCAAGCTCTACTCGGCCGTGACGGTCTACGTGAAGGCCCAGTACACCAAGGGCATGTCCGGCCCCCTGGTCTTCGCCCTTCCCCTCAAGGAAGGCACCATGCTGGTGGACCTCATGCTGGGGGGCGACGGCGTCCCCGCGGAGGAGCTGGCGGGCGACTCGAGGGACGCCCTGGCGGAGACCTTCAACCAGATCATGGGCAGCGCCAACCAGACCCTTTCGGACCTGGCCGGAGAGACCCTCTCCATCTCCAACGTGGAGATCTTCTCCGACGATTCGTCCAACCCGAAGGCCCTCGAGGAGCTGCTCGGCCCCGGCCCCTTCCACGACATGCCCCTGGAGACGACCCAGGAGAACCTCTCCGCGTCGATCCACATCCTGGTCCCGGACCTCCTGTTCCAGCAGATCAAGCGCAAGCTGGGCTTCGGCGAGCCGGCCGCCCCGGTCCCCGTCGCGCCCACCCAGGCGATCGCACCCGCGCCCGTGTCCGCGCCGCCTCCCGCGGCCCCTTCCGTCGCCGTGGCGCTTCCGGTCGCGATGCCCGCCGCCCAGGTGGACACCGGGAACCTGGACCTGCTGCTGGACATCGAACTGCCCGTCATGGTCCGCATGGGCCAGACGGAGATGCAGCTCGGGGAGCTCCTGAGGCTCACCCCTGGATCCATCCTCGAACTCAACCGGGCCGCCGACGCCCCCGTCGAACTCCTGGTGAACAGCAAGGTCATCGCCAAGGGCGAGGTGGTGGTGGTGGACGGCAACTTCGCCTTCCGGATCACCGAGATCGAGAGTACCGCCGCCCGGATCCGCAGTTTGGGGTGAGCCATCCCAGCCGACCCGGGGGCCTTGGCGTGGGGGCCGCTCATGGCGGCAGGCAGGGTGGCTGGCGCGCCCCCGGACTCGCACGGGGTTGGGCATCACAAGGGCCTTCGTGTCCATGCCCGCAGGCCCCATGGCCGTGCTCCCTCTCGACGATGACGATGCGTCCCTCCTGATAGGTTCCCGCGATCCCGAAGGTCGCAAGCAGGGTCTCCGGCGTCAGGATGTCGCGGCACGGTCCGAAGGCCACGACCTTGCGGGCCAGAAGCATGGTGAGGTCGTACTCGGCGGCTTCATCGAGGTCGTGGGTCGCGACGATGATCGACGTGCCTGCCTCTGCCAGGCGCCGGATGTGGCTCCGGTAGGCCTTCCGGGCAGGGGTATCAAGGTTCGCGGCGGGTTCGTCGAGGAGGATGAGATCGGCCTCCCTGGCAAAGGTCTGGGCCAGGAAGACCTTCTGGCGTTGCCCCCCGGAGAGCGTGTTGAGCGGGGCCTCGGCCAGAGGGGCGATTCCCGTCACGCCCATGGCCGATTGCACTGCCTGCTCATCTTCCTTCGCGAGTCGTCCCAGCAGTCCGTGCCGGGCGAAACGGGCCATGCGCACGACGTCGACGACTCGGAGCGGGAGCATGAAGCTGGAGGGATGGAATTGTCCCAGGTAGGCGACCCGGGCCGGGCAGGCCAAGGGAGGTCCGCCCAGGATTTCCATCCCCCCGGATACCGGGGGCAGGAGCCCGGCGAGGGTCTTCAGCAGGGTCGTCTTGCCGGATCCGTTGGATCCCACGAGGGCCAGGATCCGTCCCGGAGCCAGTTCGAATTGGAGACCCTCCAGAACCATCTCGCCGGGATATCCGATCGAGAGCGCCTCTGCCTTGACGGTCGCGTGGGCCTTCTTCCCGGAGCTCATGGATGCACCCTGGCGGAATGGCTCTGGGACATGTGACGGGCGACGAGCAGCCCGAAGAACGCGAGAGAAGCCACAAGGGTGATGGATGCACCGGCGGCGAGGTTGAAGTGGTAGCTGGCCAGAAGGCCTGCATATGTCGAAACCGAACCGATGAGGGCCGCGAAGGCCATCATGGTGGACAGCTTGCGGGAGAAGAGAGCCGCCGAGGCCGCTGGGGCGAGGAGCATCCCGAAGACGAGCAGCGTCCCGACCGTTCGGAAGGAGACCACGACCGTCAGGGCGATGAGGAGGAGCATCATCCCGTGGTACCGGCGGGGCGAGTATCCCGAGGTCTGCGCCTGCTCGGGACTGAAGCAGAGAAGGAGGAAGGGCCGGCGGAAGATGGCGACGCATCCGGCGATCAAGGCGGTCGACACGACCTGCAGGAGGATCTCGACGCTGCGGATCCCGAGGATTTCGCCGAACAGGATTCTCACGAGATCGCCTGAAAAGGCGTGGGATCGCGAAACGATCGCCACCCCGAGGGCGAGCATCCCCACGAACAGGAGCCCGATCGCGGTGTCCGTCGACAGGTTCGAGCGCCGCGTGATGAATCCGATGCCCGCGATCATGGCGAGAGCCCCCACCGCCGCCCCGAGGATGCCAGGGATCCCCAGGATCATAGCCATGGCCACGCCGGGAAGAACTCCGTGGGCCAGGGCATCCCCGATGAATGCGAGCCCCCGGAGCACGATGAGGGTGCCGACGATGCCGCAGGCAACAGAGACCAGGAAACCGGCCAGCAGGGCCTTTGCCATGAACGGGTTCGTCGAGAACGGGGCGATGAATGTCTCGAACATCACTGGAGGGCCTTGATGAGCGTACCGGAAAGCGCCCGCTCGAAGCTGAAGTAGGAGCCGTCCGGCGGCACGGAGTGCGTGGCGAAGGGGACCGTCCTGACTCCGGCCTCCTTGGCCAAGACTTCTCCGGTCCGGGTTGGGGTCCCGGTTTCCGTGAAGACGACGGACACATGATTCAACCGGATGAGCTTCTTCAATTCCGCCAGGCCGGCGGCGGAGCTCGCAGCTTCCGAGGTGAGGCTTGGAATCACGGCGCCCACAAGCTTGAACCCGTAGCGCTGGGCGAAATACCCCAGGGACTCGTGGCCTGTGACGAGCTTCCGCTTCTCCCTGGGCAGGGCTTCCACGCGCACTTTGATCTCAGCGTCAAGATCGGCCAGCCGCTGATCGAGGTCCGCGGCACGAGCGGAGAGGTCCGTCCCGAACTCCTGTCTCAGGCTATCGGCCAGGGCGTTCACCACCGACTTGATGGCCACTGGATCGGTCCAGAGATGAGGATCCTTTGCGCCTGCGGCCTGATCCGGGTCGTCGGAAGGGATCCCTTCCCCGGCCCCTACCGTCCGGATGGGGATGTGGTCGGAGGCCGTGAAGACTTTTGCCCCGGACCTGCGGGCCTGGTCTAGCGCTTTCTCGAGCCCCCCCTCGAGTCCGAGACCGTTCTCTACCACGAGGTCCGCCCTGGTGAGCGTCTCGATGTCCTGGGCGGACGGCTCCCATTCGTGGATGTCCTTGCCGTTTGGGATGAGCGTGGCGACATCGAAAGCATCACCCACCAGGTCCTTCACGACCGATCCGAGCACCGCATAGGTGACCACGAGGGTCTTCTTCTTCGGCTGTCCAGCCGAGGGCCTGGGCCCGCAGGCAAGCAGGCCGGCGAGAACTGCGACGACCCAAAGAGGAGCTTCCGATTGGGATTTCATGATTCCCCCCTGATGTTGGATGACCTGCCATGCCCGTGAGAGGCACCTTTGATGGAAAAGTATCACTAATAAAAATTATTTTCATTAGTGATTTTGTTCTAATTTCTCTTGAGGCAAGACTATCCCCCCAAGGACATCCCCTGGAGGTGGATCACGCGGATCGAGCAGGTGATCGCGGATGAGGTGGAGGCTGTCCCCTCCGAAATGATGGAACCGTGGGCGAGGCAAACCGCATCCCGCGTCCTGCTCGCCTCCGATGGAGATGTAAATATGGATAAATAAGATGATAAAAAAAATGGTATAGCAAAACGAAGACGAGGTATATGATCTGAACCACTTCAGGAACCCCCCAGTGGCCAAGAGCATCCAGCTGATCCGCAACGACCTCATCGACCGGGTGGAGGAATACATCCAGGAGCAGCAGCTTGCGCCCGGCACGCGCCTGCCGAGCGAACGAGAGCTGTGCGAACTCTGGCGATGCAATCGGGTCACTCTCCGGACCGCCCTGCGCAAATTGGTCGACGAAGGCCGCCTCTACCGCGTGCAGGGCAGCGGCACCTTCCTCTCCACCCCCAGGATCGAGCGGAACCTGTGGCAATTCTGCTCGTTCGGGGAGGCTATGCGAGCCGGAGGCTACGAACTATGCACCCGCCTCATCGCGTTCGAACGTCTGGAAGCCCCCAAGAGGATCGCAGAATCCTTGGAGGTGGCCCTCGGAACCCCGCTTTGGCGCATCGAACGTCTGAGGATCGTGGATCGATTGCCCCTGGCCCTCGAGACAGCGTGGGTGCCTGCCGATCTGGCGCCGACCCTCGACCAGTTCGATCTCGAACTGAATTCTCTGTATTCGACGCTCGAAGCGCACTTCGGGATCAGGCTCATGCGGGCATATGAAGACCTTTCCACCGCCAAGAGCCAGCCGAAGGATGCAGGGCTTCTCCTAGTTCCGGAAGGGATGGACATGTTGGTGCTGGAAGGTACGGCTTTCGACGACAAGGACAGGCCTGTCGAGTATTCCCGAGCCCTTACGCGCGGCGATCGCTGCCTCTTCACGATGCGGGTCGGAAAGGGGGCGGCGGCCCGTGGTTGTCACGATGAAGCGCGCTGACCTCATGGAAGCCAAGACACCGCGCCGTCGAACCTTGAACGGCACAACGCGCACTGCGGATCTCCCGCTCGAGGTGGTTTGACATGGCCGCGGACTGGAAGATGCCTCTGCACTTGCAACTATACGAGCTGCTCAAGGAGAAGATCGAGGCCCACACCTTCGCGCCGGGATCCATGATCCCCTCGGAAAGGGAGCTGTCCACCCAGTACGAACTGAACCGGATGACCGTCCGCGGGGCACTTCGTCTTTTGGTGGAGGAAGGATATCTACGGACGATCCACGGGAAGGGAACCTTTGTGTCCGGACCCAAGTTCATGCGGGACCTGGAGGAGATGAAGGGCTTCAGCCAGGCCTTGCGAGAGAAGGGGATCAAGCCCTCGGACCGCTTGGTGTATCGCGAGGTCCTGCCGGCCGGCACCTTCATCGCGTCTCGACTCGGAGTTTCCCCTGCGGACCAGGTCGTCAGGCTGGTCCGCCTCCGTTCAGGCAATGGGACCCCCATCGCCATCGAGGAGGCTTTCGTACCCTCAGGGCTGATCCCTGAACTGATGGACCTGGACCTTCATGTGATCTCCCTGTACGAAGCGTTCGAATTGCACGGAATCCATCCAGAGAGGGCCGTGCAGACTCTCTCCATGGTCCAGGTATCGGGCGGTGAAGCCAAACTGCTGAAGCTGGCGGACGGGGATTCCGTTTTCCGTTTCGAAGCGCAGAGCTTCGATTCCCAGGACCGCTGCATCGAGTTCGTGCGGTCGTTGACTCGGCCAAACACATGCAGCTTCCGGGCTGAACTGATCAGGAGCCAACCATGAAGACCTGAGACGACTTCACGGAACAAATGCCGCATCCAAGGGCCTTCGTTTCTCTATACACACAGGACTGGCCAGGGAACACAGGCAAGTCGCGGTACCCCACGATGCGCATGTGTGCTTGGTATGGGTTTATCTACGCGGACACTGCTGCATAGATCGGCTCGAGCCGACTGTACAGCTGGGGCAGGCGTGCGTTCCAAGGAAGACTCCCTCCTCCGGATGGACCAGCGGCTCGGTGTATCTCGACACCACCGCCTGTGGGAGTTGTTGTCGTTTCGCCATGCCTCTCTCGACAGGGAATCCACCTTTATGGCTATTGTAGCAGCCGGCGAAAAACACGTGGGGGCCCTCCCGGCGCCAATCGGAACGCCTCCGGAAGGTCCGTACGGATGCGGGACCGGATTCAACCGCACGACGATTCGCGACGAAAGCGAGGGCGGTCGTCCCCCCCCTCCTCGATTTCCCCTGCCCCGCGGATTGGAACCTGGGTTGAATCATCGCGGGGCACATGATCTGGGAAGCTTCAGCCTTGTCGCCGATCCGCGGGGAGTCCGGCCGAGCTGCCCACTGTCGTCCATCGATCGCGGTCCTCCCATCCGAATGCAAGAGCTTCACGACAAAGAGCGCCCCTGCGGCCGAATCCATGGACGCAGAGGTTGGCCACCGATCCCTTTCTTCACTCCACAACCACAAGGAGTCATGAAATGAAGAGCTCCACGAGATTCCTCGCCTTTGCACCGGTTCTAGCCCTGGCGGTCCTGGGCATGACGGCTTGCGGCCGGAAAAGTGATTCCGGGGCCAGCGCCAACGGGTCGTCCGGTCCAGTAGAGATCAAGTTTCTGCACAAATGGCCCCAGCCAGTGAACATGGCCTACTTTGAAGGGGTCGTGAAGGCCTTCGAGACGGCCAATCCGAACATCAAGATCAAGATGGAAGCCGTTGCGGACGAGCCGATCAAGGACAAACTCCGGGTCCTGATGGGTTCCGATTCCCAGCCGGACATCTATTTCTCCTGGAGCGGCGAGTTCGCCAAGAAATTCGTCAGCTCAAGCAACGCCTTCGACCTGACGGAGGCGTTGAATGCTGATCCTGGGTGGAAGGACAGCATCATGAAGGCAGGGCTGGAGCCCTTCACATTCAACAACAAGAACTACGGCATCCCGCTTCGCATCAACGGCAAGTTTTTCGTGTACAACAAGACGCTGTTCGCGAAATACAAGTTGAGCGAGCCCCAGACATGGGACCAGTTCATGTCGACCTGCGAGACGCTCAAGAAGAATGGAGTCGTTCCCATCGCATTCGGGAACATCACCCCCTGGGCAGCCTGCCACTACCTGACTGGACTCAACCAGAAATGGGTTCCCCAGGAGGTCCGTGAAAAGGACTACGACCCGAAGAACGGAGAATTCACCGATCCCGGCTACATCAAGGCCCTGCAGTACTTCAAGAATCTGAACGACAAGGGATATTTCAACAAGGGGGTCAATTCCACAGAGCACAACATGATGGTGGAGACGTTTGCACAAGGCAAGCAAGCCATGATGTACGTCGAGCTGGAAGAGTTCCAGGACGTGAACACGAAGATGGCGGGCAAGCCCTGGGGGTTCTTCCCGCTGCCAAGCATCGAGAATGCCCCTGGCAATCAGAAGTTCCTCACCGGGGCACCCGATGGGTTCATGGTCTCCGCGAAGACCAAACATCCCCAGGAGGCGATCGCCTTCCTGAAGTTCCTCACGAACAAGGAGAACAGCGCCAAGCTCGTGTCCACCCTGGGTTGGCCGAGTCCGGTGATCGGAGCCGTGAACTCCAGCAACGCACCGGACTTCCTCGTCAAGGGCATGGAAGCCATCCAGAAGGCTGAAGGCATGGCCTTGTGGCTCGACACGGATATCAACATCAAAATTTCCGACATCTATCTCCCGGACCTGCAAGAACTGCTGAACGGGAAGAAGACTCCGCAACAGATCATGAAGGAAGTCCAGGACGCCGCCAGGCAGGTCGCCTCGGAAACCAAGTAGCTTCGCTGCTGATGACGGCGGAGGAGGATTCGCCCTTCCGCCGTCAGGAGGGAACCAGTTTGAGATCCAATCAGAACCGATCTCTCATTCTGCTCTACATTCTGCCAGCTCTCTTGTTGATGACGTCGTTCATCTATTACCCCCTGGTACAGAATTTCATCTACAGCTTCTATCGCTGGAGCGCGTTCTCCTCCAGCAAGGTCTTCATCGCATTCGACAACTACAAGCGGCTCTTTCTCGATCCGGTGTTCTATATCGCCGTCAAGAACAACGTACTGTATGCGTTGGTCTCCGTGCTCTGCCAGTGCGGAATTGGACTCATCATAGCCGCGGCATTGGAGGAGAAATTCCTCCGGAGATATCAAGGATTCTTCAGGACCGTCTACTTCATCCCCGCGGTCATTTCCATGACCGTGATCGGGCTCTTGTGGCAGCTGATCTACAATCCCAACATCGGAATCGTGAATGCCATGCTGGATCTTCTGAAGCTTGGAAGATTCGCGCACGAGTGGCTGGGGGACAGCAACACTGCGATCTACGCGATCATCCTGGTTTCCCAGTGGCAGTACACCGGCTACATCATGCTCCTTTACCTGGTGGCGATGCAGAAGATCCCGGCGGAACTGTATGAATCCGCCAGGATCGATGGCGCCGGGCCGACACGGTGCTTCTTCAGCATCACGATTCCGCAGATCAAGGAAATGATCGTGGTGTGCACCGTCATCACGATCATCGGATCCTTCAAGCTCTTCGATGAAATCTACGTCATGACGGCCGGCGGCCCGGGCCGTTCCACGGAGGTCCTGGCCACGGCCATGTACCGCTCGGGCTTCCGGAACGATGAAATGGGCTATGCGGCCGCCTTTGCGGTGGTCCTGTTTCTCATCACCTTCATCTTCACGTTGATCCAGCTGAAGGTCTCGAGAACCTCGGAGGAGTAGGGAGCCAGTATGCAGAGAACCTCTGTGGGAACCAGGCTGGGCCGATCCCTGATATGGGCCGGGCTCTGCATCTATGCGGCAGGCATCATCTATCCGTTCGTATGGATGTTCGTCAGCGGATTCAAGACGACCTCGGAACTGTTCAACAACACCTGGGCGCCGCCAGCCCATTGGAACTTCCAGAACTATGTGGACGCATGGAACCAAGGCGTTGGCCGCTATTTCATGAACAGCGTGATCGTCACCTTGTCGACCGTGGTGCTCACCATCTTCATCAGCGCGGCGGCCGCTTTTGCGATGAGCCGATTCGAGTTCAGGGGCAAGAAGCTCATGCTCGTCTTCGTCGTCGGAGGCTTGATGCTCTCTCCCGAAGTGAGCGTCATTTCTCTCTACAAGCTTCTTCAGGACATGAAGATCTACAACACCTACCTGTCGCTGATCATTCCGTACACAGCTTTCCGCGTTCCATTCACGATCTTTCTTCTCAGGTCCTATTTCCTGTCGCTGCCTCGCGAGGTGGAGGAATCGGCATACATCGATGGGTGCGGGACCTTCCGCGTGTTCTGGAGCATCGTGCTCCCGATGAGCAAGCCCATCATCGCAACGGCGTCCTTGTTGACCGCCATGGCGGCATGGAATGAGTTCATGTTCGGCCTGGTCTTCATCGAGAGCGACAAGCTTCGGACGATCCCGGTTGGCCTCATGAATCTGAGAGGCGCCTTTAGCACCAACTGGGCGGTGCTCCTGGCAGGATTATCCATATCAGCATCAACAATGATTGTTTTTTTCTTGTTATTTCAAAAAAAATTAATACGAGGATTGACAGAGGGCAGCGTGAAAGGATAGGGATTAAAAATATGATTATTAACGAGGCATGCACGAATGGCTAACGTATCACTCAAGCATATCAACAAGATCTATGCGGGGAATATCCAGGCGGTCAAGGACTTCAATCTCGAGATCGAGGACAGAGAGTTCATCGTGCTGGTCGGCCCTTCCGGCTGTGGGAAAACAACCATACTGCGCATGATTGCCGGCCTCGAAGATATTACGAGCGGAGATCTCAACATCGGAGAAAAGCGCGTCAACAATATGGCTCCAAAAGATCGAGATATCGCCATGGTTTTCCAGAACTATGCGCTGTACCCGCACATGACCGTCTATGAGAACATGGCATTCGGCCTGAAAATCAAGAAAGTTCCAAAGAAGGAGATCGATGCGAAGATCAACGAGGCCGCCAACATCCTCGAGATCTCGCATCTGCTCAAGCGAACCCCGAAGGCCCTTTCCGGCGGGCAACGCCAGCGGGTGGCTCTGGGTCGAGCCATCGTGCGACACCCTAAGGTCTTCCTCATGGACGAACCACTGTCCAATCTGGACGCCAAGCTCCGGGTGCAGATGCGCACGGAGATTTCCAAACTTCACCGCAAGCTCCAGACCACCTTCGTCTACGTGACGCATGACCAGACCGAGGCCATGACCATGGGCTCTCGGATCGTCATCATGAAGGACGGACTAGTCCAGCAGATCGACACACCACAGAACGCCTACACGAATCCGGCAAACCTTTTCGTCGCCGGGTTCATCGGAAGCCCTCAGATGAACATCTACAAGGGCATCGTGGAGGAAAGCCGGGAGGGCGTTTACATCCGGGCGGCCGACAGCTCGCGGGTCTTGGTGAGCCAGGAAAAAGCGGAATCCCTGAAAAGGAGGGGCTATGTAGGCCGGGAGGTCTATTTCGGCGTCAGGCCTGAAAATTTCCATGATGCCGACTGTGATCCTCTGAGTGACGCCTTTTCCGATGCGGAAAGCGTCGTGGAAGTGGCAGAACTCATGGGGGCTGAACTCTATCTGGTCATGAACATCTGGGGATGCCAGACCACGGCAAGGGTCGAGGCCAAGTCCGGCAAGAAGGCCGGCGACAGGGTCAAGCTCCACTACCACAGGCAGAAGGTTTATTTATTCGACAAGGAGACGGAAATGACTTTGTAGAAACTCATGATCAACAGGCGCAAATGGAACATCAACCAATTTCAAAGGAAAGAAAGAAATGGAAACAAAGGCCGCAGAATACATGGAAGCTTTGAAGCACGGGGTTTCGCAGCTCCCGGTCATCGAAAGAGCGGTGAAGGAGATCGTCGATCGAGGCGTAGAGAACGTGTATCTCGTGGGCTGTGGCGGCTCCCTGGCTGTCATGTCGCCCCTGAAATACATCCTGGATGTGACTTCCAGGCTCCCGGTCTATGAATTCAACGCAAGTGAATTCCTCGCTGTCAAACCGGTCAAGTTCTCTAGGAAGTCTTTGGTAATCACATCCTCTTATACGGGAACGACCAAGGAGACTGTTCAGGCGGCTGAGTTCGCCAAGAGCCTCGGCGCGCCCATCATCGCGTTCGTCGGCAAACTGGATTCTCCCTTGGGTCACCTGGCCGACTATGCCTTCGCGAACGACGCCGTGGCCGGAGTAACGGATTCGAAGCTGATCATGCTCTACCAGATCGTATTCAACTTGATCCGACACACGGACCACTATCCGCGCTATGACGAGATGATGCAGGTGCTCGGAAGGCTTCCGGAACTGCTGCCCGCCGTCAAGGAGGCAGCGGAGGAGCGGGCTGAGCGCTTCGCACGAGTATTCGGCGAAGAAGAGTTCTTCATCACCACGGGAGCTGGCATCTGCTGGGGCGAGGCATACTCCTACGCCTGCTGCATCTTCGAGGAGATGCAGTGGATCAAGGCACACCCATCGCATGCGGGTGAATTCTTCCATGGTACGTTCGAGATCCTGACAGGACAGACCCCGCTGCTCATCCTCCAGGGAGAGGATCGGACTCGTTCACTGCTGGATCGAGTGATAACCTTTGCGAGGAAATTCACCAACAAGGTCGAATTGATCGACACGAGAGACTACGAACTCCGGGGGGTGCCCGAGGACTTGAGAGGCTATCTGTCCCCCCTCGTCATTTCCGCTGTGCTCTCCAGGTACTCGGATCATCTCTCCGGATTCCGGAAGCACCCCCTGTCCACGCGACGATACATGTTCAAGATCGATTATTGAGTCTCTTGATCCCGCAAGACTCGGATGGCTGCCCTTCACGAGAATGAACCTGCGGCCGATATCCTTCCACTCTGCGTTCGGGCGGCATCGCCCTGTCGCCCGAACGAACATCCCAACTCGGTGCCGGATCCTCCAAACGAAGACCGCCGGTCCAATCATCCAAAGGTGAAGCCATGCAGTTGATCGCCGTTGGCGACAATGTCGTGGATTGCTATCTAGATCAGGGGATTTTCTACCCCGGTGGCAATGCCGTGAATGTCGCCGTGAACTGTGCCCGAAACGGAGCCGAGCGTGCCGCCTACATCGGAATCTTCGGGAACGACGCGGCTTCGGATCACATCCAGGCGAGCCTGACGGCGGAGCACGTGAGTTGGGAATACTCGCGCAGAACGTACGCCGTCTCGGGCCAACCTCAGGTCAAGCTCACGTCTGAGGGTGACAGGGTATTTGTCGGGAGCATCAAGGAAACAGCACAGAGTCTGTTTCGTCTCCAGCTCACGCAACGGGACCTGGAATATATTGCCGGTTTCAACTGCTGCCACACAAGTTGTTACTCCGGCCTTGAGCCCGAGCTTCCCCAAATCAAACCTCGGTGCCAGGTGTCGTTCGACTTCTCGGATGAGAGTTCAGACGAGTACATCGATCAAGTGGCGCCCCACATCCGATTCGCTTTTTTCTCGGGAAGCGGCGTAGACCAGGGTCGACGGGATGCCATGATCCGAAGATGTCACGATGCGGGCGTCGAAATCGTTGGTATTACGCTTGGAGCCATGGGAGCGGTGTTCTCGCGACTCGGCGAGCGTTTCCGCCAGCCCGTCAAGCCTGCGCAATCCCTCGTAGACACGATGGGTGCGGGCGATAGCTTCATCGCTGGGTTCTTGACTCGATTCTTGGACTCAGGAGATATGACCGATGCCCTCGACTATGCGGCGGAACGTGCCGCGATTACCTGCGGTTTCTACGGAGCCTTCGGTCACCCCCATCCTTTCACGGAGCCCCCAGACCACCAGTCGTGAAACCCCAATCATCTAGCTTCAGAGCTGTGGCCGCAGCGGTGGAGAAACGGTGCTGCAGCCGACAGAGAAGGCCTGCCGATTGAGACATTGCACGATCTGTTCATGCAACCATCTTGGCGAGTCAACAGATCGATCAATCAAACCCGGAGAGGTTGCAGCTGGAAAACCGCTGCGAAAACAGTAAGCATTCCGCCGGTGCGATCCGGTAGTGTGAGGCAGGCGTGAACTCCACCGGCGGAATGCGGTGTTGAACAAGCCCGGAGCGGCGAGGGCCGGAACGATCGTTATGCGGAAATCGAGTCCGGCGATCTCTTCCGGCAGTTCGGTTGAGGTGTGCAGCCGGGGTGGGTCGGGTCGTTCGCGAGAGCATTGGGGCCTTTGCCCACCTCTGCCCCATGGATGGGCCAAGGCTTCGCCAGGCCCCATGCCAATGGGGTCCGATTTCGTTGTCCGGTTGCTGTAGGGCCTATACGCATGGGCCCTCCGACGGTGGGGCACGTGCCAGGCGGATCCGCTGGATGAGGGCGCCGCAGTGAGGGCAGCGGGAGGATTCCTCGGTTCCGGATTGCTCCGCTGGCTTGGTCCTCGGGATCGGCAGCAACGTCCTCGCTCTCTCCAGTTGGCTTGGCGAGGCATAGAGCCCCGCATGGCGGATCTTGTGGAAGCCGTCGGGCAGGATGTGCTGGACGAACCTGGAGAGGAAGTCCACCGGATGCAGCGTGGCCGTACCCTTGCCCCTCGTGCGGAAGGTCACGTGGCCTGGGCCGACGTCCAGCAGGCGGGAGTTGGCGATGCCCACGCGGTGGGTGTAGCGGCCCAGGTAGCTCAGGACATGCTGGGAGCGCCGGAACGGGGCCTTCGCATAGACGACCCAGCACCTGTGGGCCGCGAGGCCGGCCATCAGACGACCGAAGGCCCGCTTCCCCAGTTCGGGAAAGGCGCCCTTCCGATGCAGCACCCGCAGGGTTTCCAGCATCTTTCCCCGAAGCAGCCGGCCCATGACCTCGACCGGGAACAGGTAGTCCTTCCAGGAATGGACAAAACGCTTCCCGTTGAGGGAGAGCCCGCCGGCCGTCGCCAGCACATGGACGTGGGGATGGAACCGCAGGTCCCGTGTCCAGGTGTGCAGCACCAGGGTGAGGCCCAGGATGGCTTTCAGTCGCGTCCGCCCCAACTCCAGCAGCAGTTCGCTGGTGGCACGGAACAGGGCGTTGTAGACCGCTGCCGAGTGCCGCCGTGCCAGGGGCTTCAGCTCCGAGGGCAGCGTGAACACCAGGTGGAAGTGGGGAACGTTCAGGATCCGCTCCGTCCTCGCGTCGATCCATTTCTGCTGAGCCGCAGCCTGGCACTTGGGACAGTGGCGATTGCGGCAGGAGTTGTAGACGGGATGTTCTCTCCCGCAGCCCGTACAGACCTCCAGATGGCCGCCGAGGGCGGCGGTGCGACACCGGCCGATGGCCGTCAGGACGCGCTTCTGGCCTCTCGACAGGAACTGTCGGGCTTCGAGGCCGGCGCGGTGAGCTCGGACGATGTCAGCGATGTCGTAGCGCGGGCGCGTGTGGCCCACCGTCTATACGTTCAGGTCCTCCATGGGGCTCCGGACGGACGCGATCTGTGTGGGGGACACCTGCGTGTAGATCGTCGTGGACCGGATGCTGCCGTGGCCGAGCACCACTTGAATCTTTCGCAGGTCCGTCCCGTGCTCCAGGAGGTTCGTGGCAAAGGAGTGCCGGAGCATGTGCGGTGTTACCACCTTCCCGATCCCCGCCCGGGCCGAGGCGCAGAGCAAGGCCCGCCTCGCAGTCTCATGACAGATCGGCCGACCGGCCTTGGAGGTGAACAGCCAGGGCTCGGGCGGGCGCTCGTGCTTCCAGTAGATCCGCAGCAGGGCATAGAGCTTCGTTGGCATGGGAACCAGGCGGTCCTTCCCGCCTTTGCCGTTGCGGACGTGGATCACCTGCTGGAAGGCGTTGATGTCGCGGGTCTCCAGCAGGCTCGCCTCCCGGATCCGCAGGCCCGTCGCGTAGATCAGGGCAAAGAACACGCGATACTTCGCCACCAGAAAGCCATCCAGCACCCGCTGCACCTCGGCCGTCGTGAGCACCGTAGGCAGCGGAGCATCCTTTCGCGGCATCGAGAGAAAGGCCACCTTCTCCGGCTGGCCCAGGGTGCGCCCATAGAGGAACTTGAGGGCCGAGTAGTGGCAGCGCAACCGCTCCGGCCCGATGGGCTGCCCCTGGAGGTGCTCCACCCAGCGCCGGATGGCACCCTGGTCTGCCTCCGCGAGGTCCAGCCCGAGGAACTCCTCGAACCGCCGGACCGACGCCAGGTATTGCTGGATCGTCCCCGCTGCTCGATCTGCCATCCGCAGATCCGCCTCCAGCCGGGACAGGGATAGACTGACTTCCTTCATGCACTACCTCCTTGGTCATGGGCGACGGTGCAGCTACACCGCCATGACCAAGGAGCCTGCTTTCAGGCCGATCCGCTACTTTCCAGGCCCCTCACGCTGCCGGGACGCTCGTCCCCCGCCACGTAGCGGCTTACGCGTATAACTGTGGACGGGACGCTTTCGCGCCCCCGTCACCGGAGGGACTTCCCCTTCGTCGTTCAGGACGCATCCTTGCCGTGCCGGGCAAGGACGCGATGGGATGGATCGACAAGGAACGGTGCGAGAGAGGGCCACTCATCGTGAGGCAGGCCGCGTTGAACGATGGATTTTGAATCCATGGGCTTATTTGGCTGCCTCCACGACCCACCCGGATGGACCGCGAGTCCGCATAGGTAGGTGCCAGTGGTCTTTTCCCTCTCCATCGGCGGAATCCCATCTCGGCCTTTCCGGCCACGGAATCCGCCGGATTCCTTGCGAGTCTGCCCGCTTGAGCGCCCAGGCGACATGGCCCTCCTCGCACCGCTGGAGGAAATATGCGTTCTGTCGGTCTCGATATCCATAAGCGGGTGGTTCAGGCCGTCATCCTGGACGACCAGGGTCGCCAGATCCTTCGCGACCGCTTCCCCTGCGATCGGGAGGCCCTCCTCACCTTCGCCCGCAAGCACTTCGGCGACGATGCCCGGGTGGCCCTGGAGGCCACCACCAACACCTGGGCCATCGTCGATCTCCTGGAGCCCCACGCCGCCGAGATCGTGGTTTCCAATCCCATGCGCACCCGCGCTATCGCGGAAGCCAAGGTCAAGACCGACAAGGTGGATGCCACGATCCTGGCGCAGTTGCTTCGCTGCGACTTCCTGCCGCCGGTCTGGCATCCCGGTCCAGAGCTTCGCCAGCTCCGTGAACTCACTTCACGGAGGGCCTCCCTCACCCACCACCAGACCGCCGTCAAAAACCGTATCCACTCGGTTCTCCACCAGCGCCTGCTCGCCGGGCCCCAGGATCTTTTCAGTTCCAAGGGGCTGGATTGGCTGCGGAGGTTGGAACTGGACCCCCTCGGGAGGGCGGCCATCGATAGCGACCTGCGACTCCTGGAGGCGCATGAGGCGGAACTGGAGACCCTGGACGAGGAACTTGCAAAACGGGGCTACTGGGACGGGCGCCTCAAGCTCCTCATGACCTTGCCAGGGGTGAGCATCGCGGTGGCTCAGACACTCATGGCGGCTCTCGGAGATCCGAATCGGTTCCCCGACGGGGATCACGCCGCCAGCTACATCGGCCTCGTCCCCTCCACCCACCAAAGCGCCGAGCATTGCTACCACGGCCATATCACCAAACATGGACGTGCCCACGCCCGGTGGCTCATGGTGGAGGCGGCCCAGCACCTGGATGACCATCCAGGGCCTCTCGGGGTTTTCTTTCGCCGCCTCGCCGCAAAGAAGGGCCGGAACAAGGCCGTGGTCGCCACGGCACGCAAGCTAGTGGTCATCGCCTGGCATATGCTCGTGGACAACGAGCCCTACCGCTACGCCAAGCCGGTCACCACCAAATCCAAACTCGTCCACCTCCGGACCACTGGCGGCGGCGGCCGGAAGAAAGGCGGGGTCCCCCAGGGTTCGCTTCTAAGCCAACCCACCGGACATGGCTCGACTCGCCTCATCCCCTCTCTGGCCGAGGTATACGCCTCGGAAGGCCTTCCTTTGCCCGCTTCTATACCTCCGGGGGAGCAAAAGGCCATCCAGCAAGCTGGAGTGGAAGGCTACATCGCGACCATCCATGCCAGCCGCCGGACCCCGAAGACCAGCCATCAAGCTTCCTGAGCCATCACCCCATCCATCCACTCCTCGCCGCTCCGCAGTCCGGGGGTCCGAGCCTACGGGCGTTCCGAGCGCAGCCGCCCAGCTCCTTACGGGCCCGGCCCTCCGCCCATCGCGATGCTCTGGGCGCAGGGAACCCTGGCCCTACAGTCGCTTCCCGCTGCGCTCGCCAGCCAGGGCTGCATCCCTGGCTGGGCCCAAGCGTTGGGCGGCTGCGCCTTCACGCCCTCCGGTTCTCCCCCCTCCCCGCTCCGCTACCATGTGGAAAATTTCCGGTGGGGACTTGACACGGTTATAGGTCGTTCAACACTGGCTATGGGAATGTGAATCCCAACAATCTGTAACGAGCGATGAAGCCCGCGTTCTGCAAGCAACGAAGCGATCCAATATTGGCAGCATCACAGCCACAGATGGGACGCCAACCTTGCTTTCGACAGAAGTCGGCCATGTAGCGGATAATTGTGCTGCCGTAACCTGATCTGCGAAACTCTGGCACCACCAGCATGCCGATGTCGAACTCTGGACGCCCAGGGATCACGCGGGAATACAATCCAAAACCGATCAATAGAGATTTCTTTTCAAACAGGAGCACCCTTTCGTTCTGGACGTAGTCACGAATCTGGTCTGGGTGATCAAAAACTTCCTCGTTGATCGCGATAATATGCGCGACATCTTCGGGACGAGCGATGCGAATGGCGAGGCTGCTCTCTATCTTTCGGTGGGGCCGATCCATCCATTCCCGACAGAGGATCCCACCTACCTGGACTGAGACCTGATGATCCAGGCAGCAGGCCAGTAACGTGTGATCGAAAGACTTGCATAGAGCCTTCTGGATCCTGCAACGCTGCAGGATCTCGCAGAACCAGGCGCCAGCGTTGTGGATGTATGCTGGAATGACAAAATATTCGAGCAGCACGCCATCCAGTCCAATCAAGAAATAACCGGCCTTGGTGTCCTCTGCCTCGATCACGAATGCCCTGGAGTCATGAACTTTCATTTCAAGATATAGCTCCTGCCCCTCAGGACAGGAATCCAAGTATTGATCTCGCAGATTTGACAGATCAGCGAGCGAACTACATTCGCGCAGTGAGATAGCCATCATTTGGGAATTCTCGATTCTGGAGAAACTTGAACGGAGACTGAACCTTGCATAGCGGGCTAACGAGAGATACAAACCGGCGATGCCGAAGCGGCGCGGTGGATGGAGACGAGAACTTCAGAAGGATTGGAGGAACAATGATCAAAGAGACAACGTCCGGATTGAAGGATTAGTTGAGCCGGTGTTGAGTTGGGAGAGCACGAGCGCCACTTTCTCTTCAATGGAAATATCCTGTTCGATGCGAACCAGTGGGCAAGGCAATGTAGCAATCCAATTTTCATGACAGGATTTGCTGCGCATGTCTGGACCACCAGAGTCATATGCAGCTGCCCAATCAAGAAACTCAATGTGATGGGAGTACATTGGAAAGCATGGATTCTCGATGTCTGGGCCATACCGCGCTATTTCGCGCATTTTGAGCCTTTGCATTCTCACTTCCATCGGGAGCCAGAGAAAAACGACAAGATCGAACATGGGCATGGTGAAGTCTCCCCAACCACAGAGAGATCCCGAAAGAACCCATGAATCTGTTTGAGAAAGATCAAGTTGTAGAATTTTTTGCCTTTCTACGCGTTCCCTGATGATTTGGAATGGCGGATCGGTTTCTAGCCAGAAGTAATGATCTGTATCGAAATGTTTACAATGCAGGGCTTCAGAGAGTGCTTGAGCAAGTGTCGTTGTGCCCGAACCTGAGGCCCCAAAAATGTGAATGCGTTTCGACATTCGCACGACCTAGCGAGAAGAATCAACCGGCATTGCCAGAACTGCGCGGTGAGAGGAGATAGGGATTCCAGAAAGTTTGTCTAGGAAGAGACTCATAGAGGCCATGTTCGGGTTAAGCGAAATGTCAAGCGACATGACCGGGATACCTCAGCGTGAGACGCAGCATGTCAAAGAGCTGGATCCCGTTCTCGAATATTGGTTCCGGGTAGTTATTGACGAAGAAGTCGCGGTCAATGGTTGTAACCCGGAAGCCATGCCTCTGGTAGAAAGCAAGTTGATAGCCAAATGTGCCAGTACCTACCTCTATTTGACTTGCGCCAGATTCACGGAAGAAGTTTATTACCCATTTCAGGAGCGCTGCGCCATAGCCGGACTTCTGATGGGCTGGTTGTATAGCGATGCTCATCAACTCATGTGCACCTGCGCCAATTGGCTGAACGATACATGCGCCTACAACAGCCCCATTAATTGAAGCAACAAAGCATTTTGACTTTGGAAGGTAGGAGCGAATCTTGTCGATCGAAGGGTCGGCGAGCAGTAGCAGCTCCATTGGTGCATCTGCCGTTGGAATTTCATGAATCAATAGCGACATGCTTGCTCTACGACCCCGTGAGAGGAGTTAACCAGCGCTACCGAGGCGGCACGGCGGGAGGAGATGTGAATCAAAATGGAAAGTGGCACACAGAGGGACCGCCCGGGTTGGATGAAAGGATGGGCCACTACTCTTTGATCTCGATCGCACCTTCGAGGTAGCCAACAGCTCGACCACCAATGCGAACCCGGTCGCCCCGAAGTTCGCATTGGAGTTCTCCGCCGCGCGCGGATAGCTGACGGGCTTCCAGGCGCATCCGGCTGAGCCGCCCCGCCCAGTACGGGATCAACGCACAGTGGGCTGAGCCCGTCACGGGATCCTCGGGAACCCCGAGTCTGGGCGCGAAGTAACGGGAGACGAAATCTACTGTCCGCCCGGGGGCCGTGACGATGAGTCCGGCGGCATCCAGTTCCGACACGGCTTCCAGATCGGGCTGGAGGTTTTGCACCTCGTCCTCCAAGGCGAGTACCGCGAGATAGGCCCGCGCCCGGCGAGCTTCAAGGGGATGTCTGCCCAGGGCCCGGACGAGGGCCTCCGGAACCTTGCAGGGCTCCGTGGGACGAGTGGGCAGGTCAAGCACAAGGAGTGAACCCTCCCGGTCGACCGTCAGAGGGCCGCTGGCGGTTTCGAAGCGAAGTGTTTCCTTGGAATACCCCCGCTTCTCGAAGAAAACGTGTGCCGTGGCTAGCGTGGCATGGCCGCAGAGATGGACCTCCTTGACCGGCGTGAACCAGCGCAGGTGAAGCGCGCCGTTCTCCTCTACGACAAAAGCCGTCTCGGAGTGGCGGTTCTCCAGCGCGATCTGCTTCAACAGCTCGTCGGGCAACCAGTGGTCGAGCAGGCACACCCCCGCCGGGTTCCCGCGGAAGGGCTCCTCCGCGAAGGCATCCACATGGAAGTAGGGGATCTTCATGAAGGACCTCGCTCAGGGGATAGCTGGACTCTTTGGGGTTGGAGTGGCCGAAGACAGCCTATCCCTGCAGAGCCTGGAGACGGCGGTGATGCAAATCATATCGAATTTTGTTCCCCGGTAGCACCTGCCAAGGAACGCCTGGACCCGAATCACCGCGAAGCTCCTGACCCTCGAACAGCTTCAGGATGTGTTGCCAAGATTCTTTATTGGGGAGGGTACGTCCGATTCTGTTCCTTTAGCAGGATGTCTAGAGGTTTGTTTCTGTGGTTAACTTCTTTTTTAGAAACAAGTGCGACAAGAAATAATATAATAAATATTAAAGCAAATAGTATCAACAAATCTCGAAATTGTATTAATATTGCTTGAATCACTGGGAAAGTTCTAGAAATTCTTGGAGGTAGAGTAATTTTATCATTTCGAATAAGGTCTGAGCACTCTAGGCAAACACAATGTCCCCTGATCTTTGTGAGTTGATTTGAATATCTTTCCTTCCCACATAGCTCACAAGGGGAAGAATCTCTTTTCTCAAAGGTGAAAGGAGGAAGGATCATTTGAATTAATTCATCATAAGTTTACAGGACAGCCTATCGATCGAGTATACCTGCGTTGCATCCAGCCGGCGCGACGGGAGAAGACGGGAAATCAGGATGCATGGGGGGGAGGTGACAAGTGGCTGTGGCGTCCGGTTGATCGCCAGGGCCACCGCATGATCGGTTCAAGGATGAATTTCGCCTGAAGGAGGCACTGGAAAGCCGAGGAGGGCAGCCATTCGATACTCCGGGGACATGGCAGCCTTCATG
>Ga0209098_1001214_pt1 | contig 25284 bp, 13 predicted proteins | sample AD_JPNHW1_MetaG_FD_184429 | JGI IMG/M metagenome (GOLD analysis project Ga0209098, IMG submission 184429) | Active sludge microbial communities of municipal wastewater-treating anaerobic digesters from Japan - AD_JPNHW1_MetaG (SPAdes) (version 2) | ecosystem: Engineered > Bioreactor > Anaerobic...
ACGTCTGGCTGATGAACTCGGTCCCCGCGCACAGCCTCGTCACCTACGAGGGCGCCGACCTCTCCGTCCGCCACCGCCGCAAGCACGAGTCGCTCGAGGTCGAGCTGAGCTTCACCAGCGGCGACCACTACGAGATCTGAGCCGCGTTAACGCGGTCGGAGACTCGTGTGAAGGCAGCGCCCCGCCCGCGGATCACCACGCGCATGGCCGAGCGGTCGATGCGCTCACGCGCAGCGCTACGGAAGCGCAGTTACCTCGCGCGCTTCGCCCACGCATACGGCTGTCTCTGCCATCGTAAGCGCGACTGCACCCATCGCCGGCAGCCGTTGAGCGTAACGCAGCCGCGTGCCTCGATTGGCGAGCCTCGCCTGACAGCCAGACGCATCGTAGATGATAATCGCGACTGGAGACCGGGGTGGACCCGCTTGCCCCCAAGCGGGTCGAAGACTCGGCCCACGGCGGAATCGTGATCATTCGTGGAATGGCGCTGTCCGCGACTGCTCGCACCCACGACCGCGTTGAGGGCAACGCGGTCCACCTCGATCAGCCTATTGAGCAAGCATCCGTAGTCGTCTCCCCGGAATGTCGCGCTCGTGTGCAGCCTCGACTCCGCCCCCAAGCCCGCGGCATTCGATGCAGCGTTCTGCGGTAGCCGTGCTCCGCGCGGCGCTCAGCCACGACCACGTCTTCGTACCCCGAAACTCGTCCTGCACACCCAGCAGCTATCCAGTTAACTCCCTGTTATTCTGCTGTTTCTTTCATTTTGTTTTGTTCTTCACTCATCTTTCGCTTTTTCTATTGCCTTTCTTTACTTCTCTAGTCTTCTTTCAGCTCATCAACGACAGACCCTCAGCCCAAACCAGTCCATCCTTCCCACCTCAAGCTCCGCTCCCTCCCGCCACTTTCCACTAACCGCCCAACCCACCACCACCACCATGGCCCGCATCTTCAACAGCATCGTCGAAACCATCGGCAACACCCCGCTCGTCCGCCTCAACCGCACCGCCCTCGAGCACGGCGCCCAAGCCGAGATCCTACTCAAGCTCGAGTTCTTCAACCCGCTCTCCAGCGTGAAGGACCGCATCGGCGCCGCCCTCATCGACGACGCCTTCAACTCCGGCCGCATCAACCAGGACTCCGTCCTCATCGAGCCCACCAGCGGCAACACCGGCATCGCCCTGGCCTTCGTCGCCGCCGCCCGCGGCCTCAAGCTCATCCTCACGATGCCCGAGACCTTCAGCATCGAGCGCCGCAAGCTCCTCAAAATCCTCGGCGCCCGCCTCGTCCTCACCGAGGGCGCCAAAGGCATGAAGGGCGCCATCGCCAAAGCCGAGGAGCTCAACCGCCAGATCCCCAACAGCGTTGTTCTCCAGCAGTTCGCCAACCCGGCCAACCCCGCCATCCACCGCCGCACCACCGCCGAGGAGATCTGGCGCGACACCGACGGCAAGGTCGACTTCTTCGTCTCCGCCGTCGGTACCGGAGGCACCATTACCGGCGTCGGCGAAGTCCTCAAGGAGCGCAACCCCGCCGTGAAGATCGTCGCCGTCGAACCCGACGCCTCGCCCGTGCTCTCCGGCGGCAACCCCGGTCCTCACAAGCTCCAGGGCATCGGCCCCGGCTTCGTACCCGCCGTGCTCAACACCAAGCTCCTCGACGAAGTCATCCGCGTGAAGGAATCCGACTCCGGCCCGATCTCCAAGCAGGTCACCACACAGGACGGCATCCCCGTCGGAATCTCCTCCGGCGCCGCCATCTGGGCCGCCCTCCAGATCGCCAAGCGCCCGGAAAACAAGGACAAGCGCATCGTCGTCATCGTCCCCTCCAGCACCGAGCGCTACCTCTCCACCTGGCTCTTCGCCGATGTGAACACCGACGCCGACTCCGTCGCCGACCTCATCCCGAGCCCGGCGCCCGCCGCCCAATGAACCGAACACATCGCCTGACGTTTGCAGGTGGCCCCGCTTGCCCTCAAGCGGGTCGAGGACTCGGTCCACGCCAGCCCGCCGGACACTCGTGTACAAACGTTGCCCGCGCCGGCTCACACCCGTGACCGCGTTCGAGCAACGCACCCCACCGATCCGCCCGTCCTGTCGCACACGCTTCGCCGAAGCCCGCGCAGTCCGGTAGCCACTAATCAACACCAGGGCGGCGCCACCGCCGCAGGGGTTGGTTTTCCACCCCCAGGGACTCCGCGCGCCCACACCGGCCGCCGCATCCACCTTCCACCGACAACGCAACCTTCCAGCAAACCCAACGCCTAGCCATGCACTCCGCCATTCTTCGCCAAACCTCCCGCACCCTCCTCCTCGCCAGCGCCCTCGTCGGCGCGACGACCCTGCTCGCCCAGAGCACCGATACAGCCGCCACCGACGCCCCGCCGGCCAAGCCCGCGCCGCTCCCGCTCCACCAGATCGAGGGCAACGGCGGCATCTTCTCCACGCTCTCCGCCTACATCGTGAACCCGCCCCGCGCTGGCGAACCCATCGGCCGCCCCTCGCTCGGCCTCGCCTACGTCAACATCGGCAACGGCCGTCACCTCGAGGCGCTCACGTTCACCGAGTCGCCCTTCAAGCGCCTCGAGCTCGGCTACGGCTACGACACCTTCGACCTCGGCGATCTCCCCAGCGCCATCCACAGCGCCACCGGGATCCGGTTACGCGACGGCTCGGTCAAGCTCCACAACCTCAACGCCCGCCTCCTCCTCGTCGAGGAGTCCGACACCCTCCCGGCCATCACCGCCGGCATCCACTACAAGTCGAACCAGGGCATCGACCGCATCAACGCCGACCTCGGCGGTCTCCTGCGCGCCAGCGGCATCACGAGCAACGACGGCGTCGATTTCACCCTCTACGCCTCGAAGCTCTTCAAGTCCCTCCCGCGCCCGCTCCTGATCAACGCCGGCCTGCGCGCCACCAAGGCCGCCCACATCGGCCTGCTCGGCTTCACCGACGACTACCACGTCGTCCTCGAGGCCAACGCCGTGCTCTTCCTCACCGGCAACTTCGCTCTCGCCGCCGAGTACCGCCAGAAGCCCAACGACTACACGCCCGTCGGCACCCTCGTCCAAGCCGAGGACGACTGGTGGACGATCGACGCCGCCTACGTCGTGAACAACCACCTCACCCTCGCCGCCGGCTACGGCCACTTCGGCGCCGTCCTCAACCACAAAGCCAACGGCGTCTGGGGTATAACCACCAAGTACGAGTTCTGAACGCCCCCTCCACGTCCGCTAACCACTGGCCTGGTCCTCGTAAACAAACGTCACCACCAAGTACGAGTTCTGAAATCCTCCCGCCAACGTCACGCACAAGCAGCCGCCGCGTAGCGAAAGCCGCCAAGGCTTTCGTCTCAGGCGCTCGCCCATCCCTTCGCCCACGCCGCCTCGCTCCAGAAAACCGCGCAGCCAGTTCGTGTAGGGGCGCCGTCTTGCGGCGCCCTTCCGAGACTCCTGTCCCTCCACCCACCACTTCACTCCACGTTCCACCTCCCTCCAACTTCTCGCCCAATCCATCGCCATGAGCACCTCCCAGCAGCATCTCGCCACCCTCGCCCTCCACGCCGGCCAAGTCCCCGATCCCACCACCGGAGCCCGCGCCGTCCCGCTGTACCAGACCGCCTCCTTCGTCTTCAAGGACGCCGACCAGGCCGCCAACCGTTTCGCCCTGAAGGAATTCGGCCCCATCTACACGCGCCTCAACAATCCCACGACCGACGTCTTCGAGCAGCGCATCGCCGCCATCGAGGGCGGCACCGGCGCGCTCGCCGTCGCCTCCGGCCAAGCCGCCACCTCCTTCGCCCTCCTCGCCATCACGCAGGTCGGCGACGAGATCGTCGCCGCCAACAACCTCTACGGCGGCACCTACCAGCTCTTCCATTACACGTTCCCGAAGCTCGGCCGCACGGTGAAGTTCGTCGACTCCCGCGACCCCGAGGCCTTCCGCGCCGCCATCGGCCCGAAGACCCGCGCCATCTACGCCGAGACCATCGGCAACCCGAAGCTCGACGTGCCCGACTTCGAAGCCATCGCCAAGATCGCCCACGCGGCCGGCATCCCCTTCGTCGTCGACAACACCGTCGGCGTCGGCCTCGTCCGCCCGATCGAGCACGGCGTCGACATTGTCGTCGCCTCCGCCACCAAGTACATCGGCGGCCACGGAACGAGCATCGGCGGCGTCATCGTCGATTCCGGCAAGTTCGCCTGGAACAACGGCAAGTTCCCCGAGTTCACCCAGCCCGACCCAAGCTACCACGGCCTGAAGTTCTGGGACGTCTTCGGCAACCTCCCCGGCGCCGGCAACATCGCCTTCATCATCAAGGTCCGCGTCCAGCTCCTGCGCGACCTCGGCGCGGCGATCAGCCCGTTCAACTCCTTCCTTTTCATCCAGGGTCTGGAGACACTCCCGCTCCGCCAGAAGCAGCACTCCGAGAACGCCCTCGCCGTGGCGAAGTTCCTCAAGTCCCACCCGCTCGTCTCCTGGGTCGTGTACCCCGGCCTTTCCGACAACCCCGACCACGCCAACGCCGCGAAGTATCTCACGCGCGGTTTCGGCGGTCTCATCGGCTTCGGCATCAAGGGCGGCCGCGCCGCCGGTCGGAAGTTTATCGACTCCGTGAAACTCCTCTCCCACCTCGCCAACATCGGCGACGCCAAATCGCTGGTCATCCATCCCGCCTCGACCACCCACCAGCAACTCACCCGCGAGGAGCAGGAAGCCACCGGCGTCACCGAGGACTACATCCGCCTCTCCGTCGGTCTCGAGGACTACCGCGACATCGTCGCCGACATCGACCAAGCCCTCCGCCAAGCCGTCAGCTGACCACCGGCCGGCGTTCCACCCGCAGGCGTTCCCGTTCCACCAGATCCGAAATACAACGCCTGCGGGTGGACGCGCTTGCCCCCAAGCGCGTCGCGCGCCCCGCCCACGTCCGACCGCTGCTCACGGTACTGGTGTTATGCCGGTGTAGGGGCGTCGGCTTGCGACGCCCGTTGGATAGTGCAGGCCAACGAGTCGACTGTCGCGAACGGGCTCACCTGAAGTCTGAAGCGCCTCGAGTAACTGGCCTTAGCCAACTCCTTCCGCCCTTCGTTCTCTTCGTTGCCTTCTGTCGCTCGGATCAGTGCACCCCGGGCGCATGCACCCTCTCGCACTATGCGAAGTTCACTGGCGGCGGAAGGCCAGCGTGCCACCGCCAATGTGCCGTTCTCCTCTCCGATCCGAACCACCGCCATGCACCTCCTCGTCTGGGATTTCAACGGCACCCTCGGCTACCGCGACGACCACTGGCGCGGCGCGCTCCGCGATCTGCTCGCCGCCGAGTCGCCCGAGTTTCTGCCGCTGCAGGAAGTGCTGCCCGCCTTCTTCCGCGCCGCATTCCCTTGGCGCCATCCGGAGACTCCGCACCCACACCTCAACGACGCCGACGCCTGGTGGGCCGCGCTCGAGCCGACCTTCGAGCAAACGTTCCTCGCACTCGGCCTCGATCCCGCCCGCGCCGCCCGTTTCTCCCGCCGAGTCCGCCACTACTACCGCGCCGCCCACCGCTGGCATCTCTATCCCGACGTCCTTCCCACGCTCGACGCTCTCTCCGCCGAGGGTTGGCAGCATGCGCTGCTCACCAACCACGTGCCCGACCTGCCGCAAATCCTCGATGCGCTCGGTATCGCCGACCGCTTCGTCCACATCGGCAACTCCGCCGCCACCGGCTACGAGAAACCGCATCCCCGCGCCTTCTCGGCGCTGGCCGAGGCCGTCGGCCCAACCGACGAGATCTGGATGATCGGCGACTCGCCCACCTCCGATTTCGCTGGCGCCAAGCGGGCCGGCTGGCACGCCATCCTCGTCCGCCAGAATTCCGGCGCTCACAATCCCGTCATCCCCGACCTCTCCGCCCTGTCGATCAGCGATCTTCTCCCCGCTTCCACCCGCGGCGTCACCCTCGCTCGTACGTAGCGAAGCACGTGAGCACTTCGAGGCTCATCCTATAGCCGGCCGCGGCAAGGCCGGCTAGGCCAGCCGTTCAAAGGCAACGACGACCGCGAGACCACAGGGGACTCGCTCCCTCCGTAACTCGAAAGTAGCGACCTACCTCGGCGCGGCTCGCCTTTCCGAGCCGCGCCAGTATTCGTAGCTTCATGTCCCGGAACACTACCCCGTCCGGAGACCCCTCACTCCCGCCCATCCACACCGTCCGTGGCCATCGCATCGTTCTCGATAGCGACCTAGCCGCGCGCTACGAAACCCCGGTCAAAGTCCTCAACCAGACCATCCGCCGAAACATCGACCGTTTCCCGACTCACGTTTCAGCTTACCCATGATGAGGTTGCAGATTTGAGGTCACAAATTGTGATTTCAAGATCCGAGGCACCACAGGGTTAAGGTCACAAACTGTGACCATAGAAACTGATAGGCGCGGTCGGCATCGCAAGTACCTCCCCTGGGCCTTAACCGAACATGGCGAGATCATGGCCGCCACGATCCTGCGCAGCCCGCGCGCCGTGCAAATGAGCGTCTACGTCGTCCGCGCCTTCGTCCACATGCGCGACGAGCTCATGACCAACGCCGTCGTCCTCAAACGCCTCGCCCAGATCGACAAGAAGCTTCTCGAGCACGACCTCGTCCTGCGCGACGTCGTCGAGAAGCTCCTCCCGCTCCTCAATGCCCCTCCCGAGCCCGAACCGCCCAAGCGTCGCATCGGCTTCCGAGCCGACGCCGATTGAGGCTCGCGTTGCGACCCGCCTCCGCTGGGCGCCGCTTCGTCGGCGGCCACTCTTCGCAACCGTCGCAAGCTCCGCTGGAGCGCAGCGCCACGTGCTCTTCGTCAGCGAAAAGCACAAGGTCGCCGCCGTTCCGCCACCGCCCTCCACCGGCCCAGCGCGTCGCCGCCCTCCTCGCCGAAGTCCTCCGCCGCGACCCGAACCACCCCCTCGCAGCCGACCTGAGCGCCTCGGTGTAGCGAAACTCGCCGAGGGTTTCGCCTCTTTGCAGCGAAGGTCGCCAAGGCCCGCGACCTCACGATCGCGTATCTCGTAGCGTGACGCGCCAAGCGCAACGTCCCACCGTCGGGCTCTGTTACGTTCTCGCGGCGGCGCTCCTCCACGATTCACAGGCGCGCACGGTCCCCTATCGTGCATCGCCATGATGCACCTCCGCACCCGACTCTCGCCCGTCACCGGTCTCCGCTGGTTCGCCGCCCTGCTGTTCGTCTCCACCTGCACCGGCGTCTCCGCCACCGAGCGCACCCGCATCACCGTGCTCGCCTCGACCGACCTCCACGCCCATGTGTACCCAGTCGATTACTTCACCGATCGCCCCGCGCAGGAGGGACTGGCGGTGCTCCAGACGCTGGTGTGGCAAGAGCGCAAGGTGGATCCGGAACTCGTGCTGATCGACTGCGGCGACACCATCCAGGGAACCCCGCTGGGCTACCACCACGTGCGCTACGGGGCGGGGCGGACGAACCCGATCATGTGCGCCATGAACCAAATGGGGTATGCCGCCATGGCCGTCGGAAACCACGAGTACAACTTCGGGCGCGAGGTCATGGCGCAGGCGCGCGCCGAGGCGCAGTTCCCGTGGCTTTGCGCCAACACGGTGCGCAAGTCCGACGGGCAACCGTATTTCACCCCGTACCTCGTGATGGAGATCAAGGGCGTGCGGGTGGCGATCCTCGGGCTCTCCACCCCCGGCATCCCCTATTGGGAGGCGCCGGAACGCATCGCGGATCTCGAGTACCGCAATCCGATCGAGACCGCCGCCCGCTACGTGCCGTTCCTGCGCGAGAAGGAACGGGCCGATGTGGTCGTGATCGCAGCGCACATGGGGCTGGAGGAGGACCTCGCGGCGCCGCCGCCCGCCACGCCGAATCCGATCCCCTTCGAGAGCACGTGCATCGAGATCGCGAGGACCGTGCCGGGCGTCGACGTGCTCTTCATGGGCCACACTCATCGCGAAATCCCCGCGCTGGTCATCGGCCAAACGCTGCTCACCCAGGCCGGGCGCTGGGGCAACCGGCTCGCCAAGGCCGAGCTCTATGTCGAGCGCGACGATGACCGCAGCCCCTGGCGGGTGATCGCACGCGGGGCCACCACGCTCGCGCCGTCGGAACGCACCGCCCCCGATCCGGAGATCCTCGCGCTGGCGAAAGCCGACCACGAAGCCACCCAGGCCTGGCTCGACCACCAGCTCGGCTCCTGCGCGGAGACGCTCACCGGCGCCACCGCGCGCGAGGAGGACAACGCCCTCCTCGACCTTGTCCACCGCGTGCAACTCGAGGCCGGCCGGGCCGACATCTCCTTCGCCGCCAGCTTCAATCCCCGCGCCCGCCTCGAACAAGGCGGAGTGACCGTGCGCGGAATCTACAGCCTCTACACCTACGAAAACACCCTCGCCGTCGTCGAGGTGACGGGCCGGCAGGTCAAGGCGGCGCTCGAGCACTCCGCCGAATACTACGTGCCGTACGAGCCCGGCAAGACGGTGGCCCAGCTCGCCGACCCGCGAGCCCCGGGCTACAACTTCGACACCGCCGAGGGCGTGGAGTACGAGATCGACCTGCGGCGTCCCGTGGGCGATCGCATCCGGAATCTGAAACGCAACGGCGCCCCCTTCGATCTGGACGCCACCTACCGGGTCGCGCTCAACAGCTACCGTCGCAACGGCGGCGGGGGCTACACGATGTTCCGCGAGGCGAAGGCGGCCACCTCCGAACCCCGCGAGATCCGCGAGTTGATCATCGAGTGGGTCGAGAAGCACGGCGAAGTCCCGGCCACGCCGACGAACAACTGGCGCTTCACGCCGCTGGGGACCGATTGAGGTTCGCCGGGTCGCCAAGCGCCACGGCGCGGTAACGACCAACGGGAAGACAGGGTATCCTCGCCCCCCACTCACGACGAGGTCATCGAGTAAACGAGAGACATCCCGACCTCCGCGCGAGCCGAGGGATGGGCAGGCGAAAGCTGGGGTGCCCCGCGCATCGAGCCGAATCCGGAAGCGGCAGCGCGGACAGGGCACAGCCGCAGAAGAGAAACGAACGGAGAGCACAGCGAGAAGCGTGGGCAACCGAAGGGTGATTCCGCCTGCCCACCACGCGCATTGAACGAAAATCCCGCAGTCGGAACCGGCAGAAGCGGGAATCCGTCGAGCTTGGGGACACCGCCCCCGTCTGGTCCGCTGGGCCTCTGTTCCCTCCCAAACCGCTCAAGAAACACGAAGTGTTTCATGCCGGGCATCTCCCGGCCTGCGGGTTCCCCGCTTCTGTCGCCTGCGGATTTCGGCGCTGGGCGTTTTTGGGAATCGGCCGCACATCAGGACTCCCGCCCACACGCTCCAGCAAAAAGGGCGACCGCGAAAGCGGCCGCCCTTGGTAGACACGGAGCGAACCAGGGGGCCGCTCAGAACTCGTAGCGAGCGCTGAACAACACCGACCAGCGCGAGGCGGCGGGCTCGCCGCGCGAGCCGACGGTCGGGTTGAAGCCCTTCTCGGCCAGATCCGTGCTGACCTTGCTGTACACATACTGGTTGGTCACGCCGTCGTAGGCCACGGTGGCCACCCGTTCGTTCTTCACGTAGAACTGGTTGCTGCCTCGGATCACGCCCCACTTGCTGTTGAGCAGGTTGCCGATGTTGAGGATGTCGAGGGCGAGCACGAGCTTGTGGCGCCAGCCGGGGAGCTTGACGTCCTGTTTGAGGCTCAGGTCGAACTGGTTGACCCACGGATACCGCTGGCCGGCAGTGTGCACCACCGCGCCCTCGCCCAACCCGAAGCGGTCGACGATCTTGAAGAAGGCATCCTCGTCGGCGGCAGTGGCGAAGCGAACCACGGAGGAATCGCCCCGCACCGGCACGTAGAGCAGGTCGTTGCCGGTCTGGCCGTCGCCGTTGGCGTCGCCGGTGTAGGTGAAGCTGAAGGGCAGGCCGCTGCGGCCGTCGTAGAAGAGCGAGACGGTGGTGCGATTCTTGCCGAAGAGCTCGAAGTCCTTGCTCAGGTTGAACAGGAAGCGGTCGCGGACCTCCAGCTCGGCGGTGTGCACGGTCTGGTCGTTGGGGTTGAAGATCGAGCGGTTGTTCCAGTTGGAGGCGGCCACGGAGGAGGTGGCGTAGAGCACCTCATTGGCGTCGGTGCGGACATACGCGGCCTTCCAGGACCAGCCGTCGCTCTTGCGCGGGCGCTCGACCGAGAGCGTGCCCACCTTCGTGTCGCCCTTGCCGGTGTTAGTGAGCTTCATGATCCGGTTGGTGAAGGCGCTGCTCACCAGGCTCGTGCCGGAGGAGTTGGCGGCGTACTTGTTCCAGAAGAGTTCGCGCCCGTCGGGGCCGGTGCGGGTCCGCTGGATGTTGATGTTCTCGTAGAAGACATCCGCGTCGACCCACGAGTACTCGGCCTCGGCGGTGAATTTCAGGTCCCAGAACGGCAGCTCGCGCTCGAAGGCGAGGTTGCTCTTCCAGCGGGAGGGCAGCTGGAAGTCGGAATCCATGAAGGCCACGGTCTGCGCCGGGGCGGTGCCGACGGTGGGCTGGTTGTTCGGATCGGCGGAGATCGCCGGAGTGACGGTGGAGAAGTACGAGGCGTAGTTGAGGCCCGTGTTCGAGTAGCTGTTCGACATCCACACGCGGGGCATGCGGCCGTAGAAGAGCCCGACGCCGCCGCGCACGGTCGTGCGGCGCGCGGTCTCCGGCTGCCAGTTGAAGCCGAGGCGCGGCTGCACGATCTTGTCGCCGTCGTAGGTGTGGTCGTTGCGCAGGCCGAAGGTGTCCTGGAAAAGCTGGTTGAAGGGCACCTTGTCGCCGAGGACCGGGGTGTCGAGGCGCAGGCCCAAGTCGAGGGTGAGGTTGTCGCGCAGACGCCAGCGGTCGTTGACGAAGAACCCGAGGTTGGCCTCCTCGAAATTGGCGGCCGGGTCGACGCCGTCGATGAAGGCATTGTACTGGTAGGCGTTGCCGCTCGTTAGCTTGGTGCCGCCCGCGGCCGCCTTCAGGAAGTCCGCGAGCGAGTTGTAGACGTAATAGCCGTAACGGTACTGGACGTAGGCGTTGAACACGTCGGTGTTGTCGTACTGCGCGCCAAACTGGAGGGTGTGGCGGTCGCCCAGCTTGTAGGCGGCGAAGAGCTCGACGGCGTCGCTGGTGGTCTCGAGCTGGTTGTAGTGGCGGCTGTACTCGGTGCCGAAGGAGACGTACGAGGTGTACGTAGTGCCGGGCACCGGCACGTTGCGCACCTGCACATACGGCTGGGTGGAGTTGTTGACCGGCTCCGAGCGATACTCGCTGCGCGAGACGGAGAGTTCCGTGTCGAAGACATCGGACCAGCGGCTGATCAGCTGGGCGATGTAGGAGGTGTTCTTGATCGACTGGTCGTACCAGCCGGAGTCGAAGGAGAAGTTGTTCTGGCTCGAGCCCGAGCCGAAGCCCGGGAAGGTTGGCCGGCTCGACTCGACGGTGTTGTAGCGGAAGGTGGCGCGATGGTCGGGGTTGATCTGCCAGTCGAGCTTGGCCAGCAGGTTGTCGTCCTTGAGCTTGTTGGAGTCGGGCGGGGTGGCGCTGCCGGGCTGGAAGCCGAGCGCCACGGCCTGGTCGTAGATCTGCCTGATGGTCTCGACGTCCGGCATCGCAGTGGGCGATGGCGGGATGCGGTCCTCGTCGACCTTCTCGTAGGCGACGTAGAAGAAGAGCTTGTTCGGCACGATCGGCCCGCCGAGCGTGAGTCCGTAGGTGCGCTCCTTGAACTGCGAGAGCGGGTAGTCGTTGCCGTCCTGCCTGGTGCCGACCAGATCGATGTCGCTGCCGAACAAGTCGAGGGTGCGGGCGCGGTAGGTGAAGTAGGCCGAGCCCTTGAACTCGTTGCCGCCGCTCTTGGTGACGGCGTTGAGCTGGGCGCCGACAAAGCCGCCGTTGCGGGTGTTGTAGGGCGCGGTGTTGAGCGAGAGCGCCTCGATGGAGTCGATCGGGATGACGTTGCGCTCGGCAGCGGTGTTGTTGCCGTTGAGCCCGAAGGGATCGGAAGCGCTGACACCGTCAACCTGGATACGGTTGTAGCGGTTGTTGATGCCGCTCACGGAGATCGCGCGATCCTGCGGGTCGCGGTTGTAGAGGATGCGCGGATCGAGGCGCGCCAGCGCGTTGATCGAGCGGTCGCCGGAGGGAAGATTGCCGATCTCCTCGCGCGTCAGGTAGGACCCGGAGCCCGTCTGGTCGGGGTCGAAAAGCCCACTCACGGCCGATTCGCTTACGACGAACGCATCGAGCACGACGACCTCCGAATCCGGCATGCGCACGTTGAGATCGGCCCCGCGATCAAGATCGAGGTAGACATCGCGGACCGTGGTTTCGGACCGGCCCACCGCCACCGCGGAAACGGTGTACGGCCCGCCCGGTCGCAGACCACGCACCACAAAACCGCCATCGGCGCGACTGGTCGTCGAGACCGCCGTCCCGGTGGGCACGTGCAGTATGGTAAGCGCCGCGCCTTCGACAGGCACATTGCCATCGGCGACGACCTTGCCGGTGAGATCGGAAGTCGTGATTACCTGGGCCGCAGCGCCCAGCGGAAGCAGGATCGCCAGCACAGCGACCCAGAAGCCGCGGCGGCAAACCCGCAGCCGGCCATAGTTGAGTGAGGGGGGATTCATGTTGTCTGTATGCTTGATTCGACTGGAGGAGAGATAGCTCCGCCACTCCCCCTGCTGAGGGTTGGCGTTCGGTTCGCCGGACCGCCTAGTCAACCGGCGGGCATCGGCTCCTGTCGCCGCTTTTCATTACGGAAGACAGGCTTGTTTCGAGATTCCGACGGCATTCGCTTGCAGCTGGAGCGTCAAGATCGCGAACGCCCTCACCACGAGTTATCACCTTGCCGTCACAATGCGCCGGACCTTGTCCGCAACTGCCCGCACATCCCGTCGATCAAGACGCGGCGGGGGCGGCGGATAGGGGCGACAATCCCGCGGGCGTGCAACTCGTCGAGGAACACGCCGACGGTTTCGCGCGGCGGCGGCTCATAGGCCTCGCCGGAAAGCGTGATCGATGGCGAGAACCGCGAGTCCAGGCACAGCAACGCCGCCCCAATCGCCGTGTTCCCGCGATAGCGGGCCAACCGTCAACGCAACGGACGCCAACCTTCGGGAATCCTCACTTTGGCCCGAGGATCGATGGTCCTCATTATGCGGCACCGCCCCACCGCATCCCGTACGCTCTCCAGCCGGGGTACGCGCCGATGAGATGGAAGCCGACCTTCTCGTAGAACGCGATCGCGCCAACGTTGCGCTCGCCCACACCGAGGTGCACAGCCGACACTCCACGGACGCGCAGCGCGGCCAGGAAGCACGCGATCAACTTTCGGCCCAGCCCCTTCCGCTGGGCCGAGGGCAACAGGTCGATGTGCAGATGCGCAGGGTAGTCGCGCACATCGGGATGGATGGAGTAGCCGGCATGAATCAGCCGCAGCATCCCGGCATCGGCCGAGGTGTCGTTCTCCCCTGGGTGAGGCAGGCGCGCCCGGAGGGCCGGAAACCAGTTGCGTTCCGCACGCTCGTTGAAGGCCGCCGTGTCGACCGTACCGAGCACGTAGCCACACGGCTCGCCATCGGCCGTCAAAAGGAAGCAGAGCTCGGGTTCAAGCACCGCATAGGGCGCAGCGTAGTAGCTGCCCATCAGGTCTGGATCGCGATACAGGGGCGTCGCATCACCACCGGCGTCGCCGGTGAGGAGGCAGATGCGGTAGAGCGCCGGCAAATCACCGGCTTCAAAGGGACGAATCGCGAAGATCATGGGCGGCAGCTCTTCGGAACGAGCAACAATCAACCGCGTTTGCCGAGCAACCCTCGAATCCGTTTCGGTTCCCTCCTGCCATCGCTGGGCGATCCAGGCGGGGCGCATCTCGGCTTCCTGCAGGATCAACGGGCTTGTCGCGGGAAAAGAGAGGCCGGCGGCGCGATCGCGCATGCGATCGGCGTGGGCGCGGCACTTGGTCCGGCTCCGCCGCCACCCAATCCGCATTCCGAAATCCGCGATCTCGCAGGCTCTTCCGCAGGGAGAGCTGCAATCCTACCCACCCGCCCGCGCCCTGAGCTGCCCGCACGCACCGTCGATGGTGGCACCTCGCGGTCGCCGGAAATGGGCGACGATGCCGCGGGCGTGCAGCTCGTCGAGGAACACGCCGACCGCCTCGCGCGGCGGCGGCTCGTAGGCCACGCCGCTCAGGCCCGGGCCGGTCGGGTTGTAGGTGAGCAGATTCAGATGCATCCGGCGTTTCTCCAGGAGCGTCGCGAGCTGACGGGCCTGCTCGGGCGAGTCGTTCACACCGCGCAGCAGGCAGTATTGGATGTTCACGACCCGGCCCGTCGTCTCCTGGTAGCGGTCGGCGGCGGCCAGCACGTCCTCGATACCGTAGCGCCGCGCCGTCGGCAACAGGCGCTGCCGCGTGGCGTCGTCGGGAGCGTGGAGGGAGAGCGCGAGCGCGACGGGCACACCGCTGGCGGCGAGTTCGTCGATCTTCGGCACGAGCCCGACGGTCGACACCGTGATCTGCCCAAAACCCACCGCACCGAGCTCGCCCCAGCCGATCCGGTGCGCCGCGGGGACGACCGCGCCGAGATTCTGCAACGGCTCGCCCATGCCCATCATCACGATGGTGCGCAGCTCCTTGGCGGCGCGCACGGCTTCGCGGCGGAGGTGGAAAAACTGTTCCACGATCTCGCCAGCCGTAAGGTTGCGCACGAAGCCGGCCTTGCCCGTGGCACAGAAGTCGCACCCCATCGCGCATCCGACCTGTGTCGACAGGCAGCCCGCCGCGCGGTCGGAGCGCACGTCGGCCATGAGCACCGTCTCGACCGTCTGCCCGTCGGCGAGGCGCAGCAGCAGCTTCACCGTGCCGTCCGGGTCCTCCTGCCGCGCGGCGACCGTGCTGGACAGCAGCCCCAGCTCCTCGACACGTTCGCGAAAACCCTTCGGCAGTTCGATCCGGTCCCAATCGACCGTGCCCGAGCCCATGTAGTAGCGCCGGAGCAGCTTGCGCGCATGCACGGCCGGTTTGCCCCAGGAAGATACCAGGGATTCGAACTCGGGCATGGACAGGTCGGAGAGCGCAGGCACGGCGCGATCCACGCAGCCCCGCCTCCAAAAGCCAAGCCGGCAGCAACGACTCCGCCACGCCCATGCAACGCTTCGTCGTTCTCACGAACGACGCTACGCCTCCGCGCGGCAGTCCGAGCCGTCCGCTCTTCGTTCCCTTCGTTGGCTTCTCTCGATTTTCTCTGCGCCATCTTCACAGCCGCCCGCGATCAGCGGGCGCCGCCTCTCACGCACCCGCCGCCGTAGGAGGTCAGCCGGCACCACACCGCACCGGCTCCGCCCACTGGCGAAGCCCATCAGGGCTCTCAGCGCTCCGGGATCCGCGCAGCGCCATAATGCGTCAGAAGTGCGAGTGATGTCGCCCACCGCGCGAACGGGCCTTGTCCGCCATGCCCTCGCGCTCTTCGTTCGCCCGGCGTTCCATCACCATGCTCAGCGTCCCCACCAGCACTTCCAGTCGACAGCGGTGCCTCGCACGCCTCTGCGCCGAGGTGCGGGGCGAACGCGCTCTGCGTCGACTCCTGGCAACGTGGTGCCTCGTTTTTCTCTGCGTCGCCGACACGTTGCCCGCGTCGACCGACTCCTGCTGGCAGACGGTGCCCGGCCTGCCGACCAAGACGGTGGCGGCCCTGTTGCAGACGCGGGACGGCTATCTGTGGATCGGCACCTACGAGGGGTTGTTCCGCTACGACGGGGTGCGCTACACGCTCATCGACAACCGGCAGGTGCCGGCGGGGCACGACCTCGCGGCCACGGCGCTCTACGAGTCGCCGGACGGCACGCTGTGGATCGGCCACGAGCGAGGCTCGGTGAGCGCGTACAAGGACGGCCACTTCACCGAGTACCCCGTCCGGCCGGGTTGGAAGGCCGACCGTTTCCACGCCATCACCAGCGACAAGACCGGCGCGATCTGGCTGCTCGACAGCCGCGGTGAGCTGGCGCGACTGGGCGACGGCCTCGTGCTCCATCCCGAATGGGGCGGCCGCAACAACATCTGGGGGCTGGTTCGCTCGCGCGAGGGGCGCGTCTGGGTCGCCAACGGAGGGAGGCTCTCCGAGTTGTCCGGCACGGAGCTGCGCGCCGTCGAAGCCCCACCCGGCTGCGACAACGTGGTGCAGGGAATAGCGGCAAGGCCCGAAGGCGGCCTCTGGGTGGCCGCAGGCGGCAAGCTCTGGCACCTGTCCGACTCCGGATGGAACGGCGGCACGCAGACGCTCGCCATCGGCGAACGCCCTGTCTCCGCCACCCTCGCAACCGCGGATGGCCGGCTCTACCTGGGGACCTACGACAAGGGCGTGCTCGAGCTCCGTCCCGGCGAGCCGGCGGCGGAGCGCCTGTTCGGACATGGAACCGGATTGCCGTCGGACTGGGTGCTCGCCGCGTGCGAGGACCACGAGGGCGGCGTGTGGCTGGGTAGCGGCAGCGCCGGACTGCTGCGCTCGCAGAAGCGCAAGGTGGAGATGCTCGCGTCGCCCGATTCCTGGCAGGGTCGCGCGGTGCTGACCATGTGCATGACCCGCGACGGCGGCTATCTCGTGGGCACCGAGGGCGCCGGGCTGTACCGGATGTCGGGAGACGGCTCCTGGTCGGTGTTCGCCTCCGAGGCGGGTCTCAGGAACAATTTCATCTGGGCCGTGCATGAGGGCCCCGACGGTTCGCTGTGGGCGGGGACCTGGACCGGACTGGATACCGCAACGGGGGCACGATTCGCTCCGGCCCCCGGCACGGCCGACTTCGGCGAGTCGATCTGGGCGCTCGTTCGCGCACGCGACGGAGGGCTGTGGATCGGGAGCCGCGCCGGGCTCGCCCGCTACGAGGCGGGACAGATCCGGTGGGTCGAACCCGCGGCGCCCCGCAAGCTGCGCGACATCCGCGGCATCCTCGAGGCGCCGGACGGCACGCTCTGGATCAGCACCAACGGCAACGGCATCGGCCGCGTCCGCGACGGGGAGGTGCGCCAGTTTCTGCAACGCGACGGCCTGGGCAGCGATTTCACCCACGGCCTGCTGCTCGACGAGCACGGGGCGCTCTGGATCGGCACCCGCGGCGGCGGCCTGAATCGCTACAAGGACGGCCGCTTCGCCGCCGTGCGCACGGAGAACGGGCTCGAGAGCGACTCCATCTCGCAGATCGAGGACGACGGGCTGGGCTACCTCTGGATGAGCTCGCGCGCGGGCATCCTGCGCGCGAGCAAAGCCGAGCTCAACGCCTGCGCCGACGGGTTGCTCAAACAGGTGCAGTGCCTCGCCTACGGCCTCGCCGATGGCCTGCCCACACTCGCCTGCTCGAACTCGCAACCCGCCCCCGGGTATCGCACGGCGGACGGGCGGCTGGTGTTCTCCACCGACGCCGGTCTGGCCCTCATCGATCCGCGGGCGGTGAAGCTGAACACGCGACCGCCTCCGGTGGAGATCGAGAGCATCCGCGATGGCGACCGCTGGGAGCGCCGCGCGCCCCTTCCGGATGTCGTCGAGCTCGGGCCGGGGGCGAAGCGTATCGAGATCCAGTACACCGGGCTGAGTTTCGCGCTGCCGGAGAAGGTCCGCTTCAAGTGCCGGCTCGACGGCTTCGATCCGGACTGGGTCGACATGGGCACGGAGCGACGCGCGACCTACAGCTTCCTCCCTCCGGGCCGCCACGTCTTCCGCGTGATCGCCTCGAACAACGACGGCATCTGGAACACGACCGGCCGGCGCCTCACCCTCGTCGTGCGCCCCTATTTCTGGCAGACGCTCTGGTTCCGCCTGCTCCTCGGCGCGCTGGGCGCCGGGGCGGTCGCCACCCTCGTGTGGTTCCAGGCGCGACGCCGCCTCCTGCGCCGCGTCGAGATCCTGGAGCGCGAACGCGCCATCGGCGCCGAGCGCACGCGCATCGCCAACGACATGCACGACGAGGTCGGCGCCGGGCTCACCCGCATCAACATGCTGGCCGGCGCCGCACGCACCAGCCTCGACGACCGCCCACGGCTGGAGCGCGACCTGGCGCTGATCCACGAGGCGGCGCGGGGCGTCACGCGCGCCGTCGACGAGATCGTGTGGGCGGTGAACCCCAGGCACGACACGCTCGAGTCCCTCGTCAGCTACCTCGAGCGCGTCGCCCAGGACATGCTCGGTGCCGCGCAGATGCAGTGCCGGCTCGAACTGCCGGACACGCTGCCGAACTGGACCCCGAGCTCGGAGGTGCGCCACCACCTCGTCCTCGCCTACAAGGAGGCGCTCAGCAACGCCGTCCGCCACTCCGGCGCGCGGCGGGTCACGGTGACGCTGACGATCGGCCCGGATGTGTGTCTCCTGAAGGTAGCCGACGACGGCCGCGGGATCGCCGGCGCGCACGCGTCGTCCGAGCCGTGCCGCGCAGCCTCGGGCAACGGCATCCCAGGGATGCAGCGTCGTCTCGCCAAGATCGGCGGCACCTGCCAGTTCCGCCCCCTCCCCACGGGAGGGACCGAGGTCGTGTTCTCCATCCCGTCCGTCGCGCTGGCGCGCCGCTAGCGCCCCACCATCCCGCTCAGCCGCACAACCCAGTGTCACCCTTTCGCCATCATGGATCCCGAATCTGACGCCCCTGTGACCATCGCCGTCGCCCTCGTCGAGGACAGCTCCGAGGTCCGCGCCATCGTTGCGGACTGGATCCGCACGGCAGTCGGTTTCCGGCTGGTCGGCGAGCACTCCAACGTCGAGAGCGCGCTGGCGCAGCTGCCGGAGGAGCGTCCCGATGTCGTGCTCGTCGACATCAACCTGGCGGGCCGGAGCGGCATCACCTGCGTGCGCGAGCTCAAGCCCCGGATGCCGGAGACGCAGTTCGTGATGGTGACGGTCTTCGAGGACAGCGACCACGTCTTCGATGCGCTCACCGCCGGCGCCGCGGGCTATCTGCTCAAGCAGGTCTCGCGCGAGGAGCTGCTCGCCGCGGTGCGCCAGGTGCACGACGGCGGCGCGCCTATGAGCAGCTACATCGCCCGGAAGGTGGTGCAGTGGTTCCAGACCCAGCGGGCCCAACCACAACCCGGCATCGAGAACCTCTCGCCGCGCGAGAACGAGATCCTCCGCCTGTTGGCCCGCGGCTACGCCTACAAGGAGATCGCCGACGAGCTGGGCGTGGGCCTGGGCACCATCAACACCCACATCCGGCGCATCTACCGCAAGCTCCAGGTGAGCTCGCGCAGCGAGGCAGTGTCGCTCTTCGCGCCGTTTCCCACCGAGCCGCGGGCACCCGACGGGCCGAAGGCCTAGCGCAGCGGCGGACGAGTCCGCCGCCGGCGTGAGATCGAGGGAGCAACCGCACGGACCGGGCGGAGCCCTGCTGCGCGAGGCCAGCGCATCATAGGATCCTATGACATGACGCGATCGCCGCTGAGCCGGTATGATCGCAGCCACGGAGAAGAGTGCGCATACACCAGCGCCTGCCACCCCGGCACGCTGATATGCGGCTGCTCCGCACCCCCCGATAAACACACATGAATAGTTCTGTAAACCGCAGGTCCCGCCGTGTGGCTGCGCCTGCCTCGCTTGTCGCCACCCTGTTGGCAGCCGCAGCTGCGCCGAGCTCCTTCGGCCAAGCCGCTCCCACCCCCGATGCCACCGCCACTGCGGACAGCAGTGACTCGGAAGTCATCGTCCTCTCGCCGTTCGTCGTCTCCGCCACGGAGGACAACGGCTACGGGGCCACCAGCACCTTGGCCGGTACGCGCGTGCGCACCGAGCTCAAGGATATCGCATCCTCGATCAGCGTCGTCACCGAGCAGTTCCTGTCCGACACCGGCGCGAAGAAGAGCGAGGATCTCCTCATCTACACGACCAACACCGAGGTCGGTGGCCTGCGCGGCAACTTCTCGGGTGCGGGCGGCAACTCGAGCTACGACGAGCGCCCGAATCTCCTGCGCCCCAACCAGAACACGCGCGTCCGCGGCCTCGATGCCGCCGACAACACCCGCGACTACTTCCTCACCGAGATCCCCTGGGATGGGTACAATGTCGGCCGCGTCGACCTCCAGCGCGGACCGAACTCCATCCTGTTCGGCGTCGGCAGCCCGGCGGGCATCATCAACACGTCGATCAACACCGCGACGTTCAAGAACGCCAACACGATCGAGAGCCGCATCGACAACCACGGCTCCTTCCGCGAGTCCGGCGACTTCAACTACGTCGCGATCGACAACGTCCTCGCGTTCCGCGTGGCGGCCCTCGACGACAAGACCAAGTATGGCCAGAAGCCGGCCTTCAACCACGACCGCCGCTACTTCGGCGCCCTGCGCTTCGACCCGAAGCTCTTCGCCAACGGCAGCACCTCGATCCGCATGAACTTCGAGGACGGCCGCGTGCGCGCCAACCGCCCGCGCGACCTGCCCCCGATCGACCGGATCACCCCGTGGTTCAAGCCCGTGAACCCGTCCGGCACCACGGACTTCGGCATGGGCAAGCTCACCTACGATCCTGTCCAGCAATACAACCAGCTCATCCAGCAGGATTCGCTGTTCAAGAATACGTTCATGGGCCGCCTCTTCGCCGCCGACGTCGCGATGTACTACAACGCGAACGAGACGGAGGCCAACGCGCTGAATTCGCTCAACTACGGCACCAGCGCGATGCAGGCCTACATGAACAACCCGATCATCGACGCGAACGGCAACCGGCTCGGCGGCAACATCAACGGTGCGCTCATCGGCCGCTACTTCGGCATCCCGTCGATGAACCAGTGGATCACCAGCCCCGTCACCGGCGTGACCGGATCCGCCAACTACGGCGACATCTGCCTCACCGACAAGTCCGTCTTCGACTTCTACAAGAACCTGCTCGACGGCGACAACAAGCGGGAGTGGCAGCGCTGGAAGGCCGCCAACTTCGCGCTCTCCCAGACCTTCTTCGACAACCGCCTCGGCTTCGAGTTCGTCTACGACCGCCAGCGCTACCAGGACGGCCAGTACAACCTCCTCGGCGCCCCGGAGTACACGATCAGCATCGACATCAACAAGACGCTGATCGACGGCTCCGCGAATCCGAACTGCGGCAGGCCGTTCGTCGCCGCCAGCGGCCAGAACGGCGGCACGCAGACCTACATCGACCGCGACAGCTTCCGCCTCACCGCCTTCGCGGAACTGCGCGCTGCCGATCTGATGGGCAAGAACACCCTGTCCAAGATCATCGGCCGCCACCTGTTCACCGGCGTCGCGTCGCAGGACGGCAAGGTCATGGACAACCGGAGCTTCCTCCGTTTCGCCACCGATCCCTCCTTCGGAGTGGCCACCGGTCAGGGCTCCCTCGGGCTCAACAACGCAGCCCGCTACATCGACTGGGTCGCCTACCTCGACAACACGGACTTCCGCACCAAGGACTCCGCCGCCGGCGCCAACCTCTCCCGCATCACCGGCACGATCAATCCGACCGGCTCCATTAATGTCCGCTATTTCAGCCCGGTCTGGAATGCCACCGGCGTCGATCCCACCGCTCCGTTCGCCTACACAAGCTACAACGCCAGCGCTCAGCCGGTCGTCAACAACACGACCCAGGCCGACAACCCGGCCAACTACGTCGGCTGGACCACGAAGACGGTGCAGGTCATGAACACCACGGAAGGCGACATCGAGAACCTCTACACCGCCGGAACCAAGAACGACAATCGGGTCAGGTCCTACGGGCTCACCTGGCAGGGGTACTTCTGCGACGACTCGCTCGTCACCACCCTCGGCTGGCGTCAGGACTCCGTGCGCCACAAGGCCTCCTCGGCCAAGCTCCTCAACGGCACTGCCATCATGGACTACGTCTTTGACGACAGCGACACGCGCACGACCGTCGGTCACAGCCTGAGCTGGGGCGGAGTGTGGCATCTCAAGCCGCTCGACAAGTTCCTGCCCGCCAACACCAAGCTCAGCCTCGTCTACAACCAGGCCGAGAACTTCAAGGCCGACGCCCCCCGCGGCGATGCCTTCGGCAACGCGATCGCCAACCCGGAGGCGAAGACCAAGGAGTACGGCTTGGCGCTCTCCACCTTGAGCGACCGCGTCACCGTCCGTCTGACGCACTTCGAGACCAAGCAGAAGAACGCCACGCTCACCGGCTCCACCGGCGGCGGTTTCGGCGGCAGCTTCTACCTGTTCTGGGCCTGCCCCTACTGGTCCGCCACCGAAGGCCTCGCCGCCCTCGAAGGTCTCCAGGCCACCGGCACCTACGATGTCCCCGGCATCCCCGCCGAATACGTCAAGAACAACGGCTACTCCTGGCAGAGCATCGCCACCGACGCCAACGGCAATCCGGATGGCGCGAAGATCTTCAAGGTCGTCTCCGACTTCTTCCAGAACTTCCCGCTCAGCCAGGCGACCTGCGACCAGTACGGTCTCCAGCTGGATGTCGCGAAGATGCACTCGCAGAACCCCGCCGACTGGTTCGCCGCCGTCGGTGCCGACACCGTGACCGACCAGGCCCTCGGGGCGCAGCCGCTCTACGCCGGCATCCTCAAGGGCTTCGGCACCGGGCCGACCGCCACAGACGACACCGTCTCGAAGGGCTGGGAGCTCGAGTCCACCGCCAAGCTCACCAAGAACTGGGACCTCACCCTCAACGCGTCGAAGACCAGCGCGGTCCGCAGCAACCTCTCGCCCAGCATCATCCAGGCGATGAAGGTCATGACCGACTTCTTCAACACGGATGCCGGTCTGATCAAATGGTGGGGCGGCCCCACCTTCCAGGCCCAGTGGAACAACGGCCTCGTGGCCGCGTACAACGCCCTCCTCGCCCAGGAAGGCAGCCAGGCGGCCGAAGTCCCGAAGTGGCGCGCCAACCTCATCACCACCTACCGATTCGACAACGGTCGCCTGAAGGGCGCCTATGTCGGCGGCGCCTACCGCTGGGAAGATCGCCGCATCCTCGGCTATCGCCTCCTCAAGGACAGCGCCGGCAAGGACACCGCGTCGATCAACGTCGGCGACCCGATGTACGGCCCGACCAGCTCCCACTACGACATGTGGGTCGGCTACAGCCGCGACATCACCGCGAAGGTCAACTGGCGCATCCAGCTCAACGTCCGGAACATCCTCGAGGACGACAAGCTGGTGCCGGTATCCATGAATCCAGATGGCGTGCTGGCCCTCGCCCGCATCCAGGAAGGCATGAGCTGGCAGCTCACCAACACGTTCTCCTTCTAGTCCGTAGCACTTCGCCGGCGGCCCACAGGGGCTGCCGGCTCGGGTTGCTCTTCATGCAACACTGGCGGCGCTGGGGGGATCCGGCGCCGCCTTTCCATCTCCAAACATCCCAACCCCAAGCCGTGTGCGCACACGAGGTCCGCTCGCCCACGTGCTCTACCCTCAGTAACTGGACACTCGCGGGCACGTTCGTCCGCCCCGCGCCATCGGCCTCCTCACTCCGCCACACCTTGCCGTGCGCGCCGATCCGCGCCATCCATTTCGCCCCCCCGTTCGCCATCCCGCACACCCCCAACCCCCGCTAGCAACATGACCCTTCGCTCTCTCCTGCTCGTCGCCGTGCTCGGCGCAGTCACCAGCATCGCCGCGGCCGCTCCGGACCGCACCGATCCGGCCAACCCCGCCGGCTTCGCCATCAAACGCGGCACCAACATCAGCCACTGGCTCTCCCAGGACTTCCGCTGGGCCCCGCGCGAGAAATGGTTCACCGAAGCGGACGTCCGCTTCATCGCCAAACAGGGCTTCGACCACATCCGCCTCCCCGTCGACGAGAAGGAGCTGTGGTCAGCCGACGGCCGCCCGATCGACAGCGAGTTCAAGCGCCTGGTGACCGCCATCGACTGGTGCCAGAAAGCCGGCCTGCGCGTCATCGTCGATCTCCACACCCTCAACTCCCACCACTTCAACGCCGCCAACGAGGGGTTGAAGATCACCCTGTGGACCGACCCTGCCAAGCAGGAGCACCTCTTCGCCCTCTGGCGCGACCTCTCCGCCGCCCTCCGCCACTTCCCAGCCTCCGTCCTCGCCTACGAGATCCTCAACGAACCCGTCGCCGACGATCCCGAGGACTGGAACAAGCTGTTCACGAAATGCTACACGATGCTCCGCGCGGTCGAGCCCGACCGCGTGCTCGTCGTCGGCGCCAACCGCTGGCAGATGGCGGAGAACGTGCCCTTCCTGAAGGTGCCCGAGGGCGACAAGAAGATCATCCTCAGCTTCCACACCTACGCCCCGATGCTGTTCACCCACTACAAGGCCGACTGGGTGCCCACCAAGGTCTACACCGGCCCGGTCAGCTACCCCGGCCCGGTCGTCGACGCCGCCACCTTCGCCCACCTCACCAAGGACTACGACGAGAGCCTCAGGAACCAGATCGGCAACGCCGCCGAGAACTGGGGCCCCGCCCGCCTGCGTCAGGAATACGAGCCCGCCATCCGCCGCGCCCGCGAGCTCGGCCTCCAGCTCTACTGCGGCGAGTTCGGCTGCCTGCCCACCGTGCCACGTGCCGCCCGCCTCGCCTACTACCGCGACCTCGTCCGTATCTTCGATGCCGAAGGCATCGCCTACGCCAACTGGGAGTACAAGGGCGACTTCGGCGTCTACGAGTGGCTCGGCCTCCCGGCCCTCTGCGGCAAGCCCGACCGCGACCTGCTGCGCATCCTCGCCCCGAAGAAGTAAACCGCACTCGGTGGCACGACGTGCGGCGGCGCCTATCATGCGCCGGTATTGCACCACCGCGAACCGGACTTGTCCGCGGTGCGTGCGACGGTTTCCCTCTCTCCCGCATCCCCATGCAAAAGAACACCCCTCACGCTTCCACCCGGCGACATTTCCTCGCGCAAGGTCTCGGCCTCACCGCAGCCGCGCTCGCCATGCCCGCCCTCTCGTCCGCCACAGAATCCTCCGCAGCCGGCGCGAAACCCGACCCCGCCGCCGCGCCCCGCGCCACCTGCGGCGCCACACCCGTCCCGCCCGACTTCGAGTGGGGCGTGGCCACCGCCGCCATCCAGGTCGAGGGCGCCGCTCGCGAGGACGGCCGCGGCGACAGCATCTGGGACACCTTCTGCCGCCAGCCCGGCCGCATCGCCGACGGCGGCACCGTCGACGTCTCGTGCGACCATTACCACCGCTTCGCCGCCGACATCGCGCTCATGGCCGAGCTCGGCGTGAAGCACTACCGCTTCAGCATCGCCTGGCCGCGCATCATCCCCGAAGGCCGCGGCGCCGTGAACGAGAAGGGCGTCGACTTCTACCGCCGCCTCGTCGACTGCCTGCGCGACCACGGCATCACCCCGCACGCCACGC